>UEZJ01000020.1_pt1 | contig 28864 bp, 20 predicted proteins | sample 1903791 | NCBI WGS metagenome assembly UEZJ01 (sample SAMEA4776353, study PRJEB27445) | saltern metagenome | biome: Hypersaline environment; feature: solar saltern; material: Pellet | place: Spain | collected 2012-08 | depth 0 m | reverse complement strand
CCATCGAGCGGCTCCGGGCCAGTGAGGGAGACATCCTGCTCGTTATCCGCACGGAGGCAACCGAGCCGGAGCGTTGCGCCGGCGTGGTCAGCCGCGAGGCGATCCAGTCGGCCTATCTGAGCTGAACGGCGGGCGGCGGCAGTTGGTACAATATAGGCATTGGTACGAGGAGGCATTCTGCCATGCGCAAGGAATGGTTGGCCGGGCTGATTGCCCTGGTGATCGTCGGCCTCTCTGGTGGTGTGGACTCCGCCGTCAGCGCCTGGTTGCTGCAAAGGCAGGGCTACCGGGTCGAGGGGCTTTTCATGAAAAACTGGGAAGACGACGATGACAGCGGCCACTGCAGTGCCGAGGCCGACTACGCCGACGCCCGACAGGTGGCCGACACCCTGGGGATTGCCCTGCATCGGGTCAACTTTGCGGCCGCCTACCGGCAGCAGGTCTTTGATCACTGCCTCGACGAGTTTCGGGCCGGTCGCACCCCCAACCCGGACATCCTCTGCAATCAGCACATCAAGTTTCGGGCCTTTGTCGATCATGCCCGCCGGCTGGGCGCGACATGGATCGCCACGGGGCACTACGCCGGTGTCACCGGACCGACGGGGGAGCGCCGACTGGTTCGCGCCGCCGACAGCAACAAGGACCAGACCTATTTCCTCTACGCGCTGGACCAGTCACAGCTGGCACCGGCGATCTTCCCGCTGGCGACACTGACCAAGGCAAGGGTCCGCGAGCTGGCCGATGAGGCCGGCTTTGCCAACTTCGACAAGCCCGACAGCACCGGTATCTGCTTTATCGGCGAGCGCGACTTTCGCGCCTTCCTCGGACAATACATCGCCGCCGATCCCGGCCCCATCGTCACCGTCGAGGGGGAGACGCTGGGTGAGCACCACGGCCTTGCCTTCTACACCATTGGACAGCGGCGGGGACTCGACCTCGGCGGAATGGCCCGGCACTCGGGATTGCCTTGGTACGTGGTGGACAAAGACATGGCCGGCAACCGGCTCATTGTCGCCCAGGGCCATGATCATCCGGCGTTGATGAGTCGCGGATTGATCGCCGACGACTGGCATTGGGTGGCCGGTCAACCGCCGGCTGCGCCGATGGCCTGCACTGTCCGGCTGCGACATCGCCAGCCCGAGCAGCGGGCCTGGCTCACACCGGCGCCGGATGGCCGTCACCGGGTGGTTTTCGAACGCCCCCAGCGCGCGGTGACACCGGGCCAGTCGGTGGTGGTCTACGACGAAGTCGCCTGCCTGGGGGGCGGGACGATCACCGAGCGGCTACCGCTCGAGGAGCCGAATCGCCGTGGCGTCGCCTGACTCGGAGCGGGCCATGGCCCTTGGCGCCCTGTTCCTCGCGCTCAAGCAAGTCCGCGAGATTGCCGAGCAGGGGCGCACCGACAACGCCGCGCTTGCCGTCTGCCTGCGCGGACTGCTGGGGCATTATCAAAACGATGTGGAGACACTCTACGGCGAGCCGGGCTGTCTTGATGAAGGCCTTCGCCTGCTGGCCGACCATCTCTCGCAGCCGCGCAACATGCAGCTGACCCGCTATCTGGTCAGCGTACTCCAGCTCGAGCGCAAGCTGCGACGGGATCGCGGCCGACTTGCCGAGGTCGGGGACGGACTGGAACGGGCCCGGGGACAGATGGATTACTTTGGCGAGGTCACGCATCCGAGCGTCATCGCCAGTGTGGCCCAGACCTACAAAGACCGGATCAGCCCCCTTCGACCGCGCATTATCGTGCAGGGCCATGGTCGGTATCTCGAAGACGAACGCCATGCCGCGGCCATCCGGGCATTGCTGCTGGCAGCCATTCGCGCCGCCGGACTATGGCAGGCCAACGGCGGCGGCCGGCTGCGGTTGATATTCGGTCGGCCGCAAATCATCGAGTCCGCGCGCCGCGCCCTCAGCCAGGTGCCCTCGGGGTGATCGAGCGGCGCGTCGGGACTGCCGTTGCGGCGCTGCATCATGTATAATCCGGCGCCACGTCAACGGCGACGATACTCAGTATAAAGCAACGTGCCTTGCGCGCACTGCGATTTCGGGAGGAACCATGAGTAACAGTTACAACGCCCGCCAGACGCTGGACGTCAAGGGCAAACAATACGAAATCTACCGGTTGGATGCGCTCAAGGAACGCTACGACGTCGACCGCCTGCCTTTCTCGTTGAAGGTGCTGCTGGAGAACCTCCTGCGCAAGGAAGACGGACGCAATGTGACCACCGAGCAAATCGAGGCGCTCTGCAACTGGGACCCCAAAGGCGGCCCCGGCGAGCAGGTGTCGTTCATGCCCGCCCGGGTGGTGCTGCAGGATTTCACCGGTGTGCCGGCCGTGGTTGACCTGGCGGCGATGCGCGACGCCATGCAGCGTCTCGGTGGCGACCCCGAACTGATCAATCCGCTCGAGCCGGCGGATCTGGTGATCGACCACTCGGTCATGGTGGACCATGCCGGCAGCAACAATGCGCTGGATCTCAACACCAAGATCGAGTTCAAGCGCAACGAAGAGCGCTACAAGTTCCTGCGCTGGGGACAGAAGGCGTTCTCCAACTTCCGTGTGGTCCCGCCGGGCACCGGCATTGTCCACCAGGTCAATCTGGAATATCTCTCCAAGACGGTCTTCACCAAGGAAACCGATGACGGCACGCTGGCCTACCCGGACACACTGGTCGGCACCGACTCGCATACCACCATGGTCAACGGCCTGGGCGTCCTGGGCTGGGGCGTGGGCGGCATCGAGGCGGAGGCCGCCATGCTGGGCCAGCCCATCACCATGCTCATTCCCGAAGTCATCGGCTTCAAGCTCACCGGCGAGCTGCCCGAGGGTGCAACGGCCACCGATCTGGTGTTGACCGTCACCGAGATGCTGCGCAAGAAGGGCGTGGTCGGCAAGTTCGTCGAGTTCTTCGGCGATGGCCTGGATAACCTGCCGCTCGCCGATCGCGCCACCATCGGCAACATGGCGCCGGAGTACGGGGCGACCTGCGGGATCTTTCCGGTCGACAACGAGACCATCGAGTATCTGCGGGTCTCGGGCCGTGACCAGGAGACCATCGACCTGGTCGAGGCCTACGCCCGCGAGCAGGGCATGTGGCGCGAGACCGGCTCGCGCCACGCCGATTACACCGACGTGGTCGAGCTGGACATGGGTCAGGTGGTCCCGAGCATCGCCGGGCCCAAGCGGCCACAGGATCGCATCCCGCTCACCGAAGCCAAGCGCTCGTTCCTCGATCATCTCGAAAACGAGCTGACCGCCCGCGGAACCATGCCGGACGCCGACGAGGCGCGCTTCGAGGGCGAGGGAGGCGACACCGCCCCCGGCAATCAGCTGCTGCATGAGACCGGCGCGGTTCAGGTGGACATGGATGGCCAGTCCTTCACCCTCAACCACGGCGATGTCGTGATTGCCGCGATCACCTCTTGCACCAACACCTCCAACCCGGCGGTGCTGGTGGCCGCCGGCCTGGTGGCCAAGAAGGCCCACGAGCGCGGCCTGACCAGCAAGCCCTGGGTCAAGACATCGTTTGCGCCGGGGTCTCAGGTGGTCCCGGCCTACCTCGATGATGCGGGGCTCATGAAGCCGCTGGAGGCCCTTGGCTTTAACGTGGTCGGCTTCGGCTGCACCACCTGCATCGGCAACTCCGGCCCGCTGGCCGAGGAGATCACCGACGCCATCCGCGAAGGGGACCTGATGGTCTCGGGTGTCCTTTCGGGCAACCGCAATTTCGAAGGCCGTATCCACCCGGATGTCCCGGCCAACTATCTGGCGTCGCCGCCGCTGGTGGTGGCCTATGCCCTGGCGGGGTCAACCGCGCGTGATCTGACCAGCGAGCCGCTGGGTGAAGACCACAACGGCAACCCGGTCTACCTCAAAGACGTCTGGCCGAGTCAGAAAGAGATCGCCGATGTCATCGAGGAACACATCAATTCGAAGATGTACCGCGAGCAGTACGCCAACGTCTTCGAGGGTTCTAAAACCTGGCAGGAGCTGCCGACGCCGGCGGGCGAAATCTACGAATGGCCCGATTCCAGCTATGTCCGCAACCCCCCGTACTTCGAGGGGATGGGCCTGGAGCCCGGCGCGGTCTCGGAGATCAAGCAGGCCCGTTGCCTGGTCAAGGTGGGTGACTCGATCACCACCGACCATATCTCGCCGGCCGGTGCAATCAAGGCCGATAGCCCGGCAGGCAAGTACCTGCAGGAGCAGGGCATCATGCCGCAGGACTTCAACAGCTACGGCTCGCGCCGTGGTAACCACGAGGTCATGATGCGCGGGACCTTCGCCAACGTCCGACTGAAAAACGAGTTGGCACCCGGCACCCAGGGAAGCTGGACCACCTACTTCCCGACCGGCGAGCAGATCTCTATCTACGACGCGGCCATGCGTTACAAAGAAGAGCAGACACCCCTGGTGGTGCTGGCCGGCAAGGAATACGGCACCGGTTCGAGCCGTGACTGGGCCGCCAAGGGCACCGCGTTGCTCGGGGTTCGCATGGTCATCGCCGAGACCTACGAGCGTATCCATCGCTCCAATCTGGTCGGCTTTGGCGTGGTACCGCTGCAGTACAAGGACGGTGAGAACGCCGAGACGCTGGGGCTGACCGGCGAAGAGACCTTCAGCATCGATAGTCTCGATGACCAGCCCGGCACCGTGACGGTCCGGGCCGTGACACCGGACGGTGAGGTGAAGAGCTTCGAGGCGCGGGTGCGGATCGACACCCCCACCGAGTGGGAGTACTACCGCAACGGCGGGATCCTGCACTACGTCCTGCGGGATCTGGCGCAGCGCTCTCAAGCGGCCTGAGGCCGGCAACGGGCGAGCCTCGCCCCGATCAAAAAACCCGGCCATGTGCCGGGTTTTTTTTGATCACATCAAAGTGCTGTCATCCACCACTGTGCTTGCCGACCACGTGGCGCCACATATCATAGGTGGCCAGAACAGCACAGCCGACGATCACGGCAATCAAATCCAGATGGGGCACAAAGATCGGGACGACCACAAGGAATGCCCCAAGCATCAACAAACCGATCAGCGCCATTATTCGGTCGATCATTACGTCTCCTCTCCGTCCGGCTGGCATTGTGCCAGTAGCCAACGTGCCGTGCGCAGCAGCTGTGCATCCTGTCCATAGGCGCCGACCAGCTGAACGCCCACGGGCATCCCGTTTGGACCGCTCAAAAGCGGCAGTGTCACAGCGGGCAGTCCGCACAGTGTCCAGAGTGTGCAGAATATCGGATCCCCCGTGGTTGTGAGATCCGCCGGCGCCTCACCCGGGGCCGCCGGGGTGATGATCGCATCAAACCGCTCGAAAAGCGGCTCAAGCGCCTCGAGCAGGACCGGCTGCATATCGCGGGCGGCCAGATAATCCACCGCCCGGATGCCTTGGCCCTGATCCATGAGCGCTTTAAAGGCATCACTAATCTGGCTGGCATCCCGGTCCAGGTAATGCCCCAGATTACGGGTCATTTCGCTGGCCATGATCGTCGCCAGCCAGCCGGCGCCACGGCCGAAGAGCTCGGGCAGCTCGGTTTCCGTTCCATGCTCACCCAGCACGTCCACCAGCTCGGCAAACCCCGCCCGGGTCTCGGGCTCGAGGCGCTCGCTGAAAGGCGTGTGAACCATCGCGATATCCGGTGTCACCGGCGGCGTGGACTGCGCGATCGGCTGGAGGGGCCCGACGTTGAGATCGCAGTCGCGATCCTCGTCATCCGGGCCCATTGCCGCGGCCGCGAGCGTGATGTCGTCGATGCTACGGGCGAAAAACCCGACGTGGTCCAGCGAGGGGGCCGCTTTGAGCACACCGGTGCGGGGGACCGTCCCGTAGCTGGGCTTGTACCCCACCACACCACAGAAAGACGCCGGCCGGATCACCGAGCCATTGGTCTGGGTACCCACGGCAAAGGGCACCATACCGGCGGCCACCGCGGCGGCGGATCCGCTGGACGAACCCCCGGGGGTTCGCGTTGGGTCATGCGGGTTCTTTGTCGCCCCGGGATGGAAATAGGCAAGCTCGCTGGTCACCGTCTTGCCAACGATGATCGCCCCGGCATTACGCAAACGCTGGGTGACCGTGGCATCCTCAAGCGGCCGGTGACCGGCATCCAGCGGTGTGCCGTTATGGGTCGGCAAACCGCGGGCATCGATAATATCCTTCAGCCCCACCGGGACGCCGTGCAACGGCCCGAGCGGCAGCCCCTGGGCCCGACGGCGATCGGCTTCCTTTGCCTGCATGATCGCCAACCGCTCGTCATAGTGCGCCCAGGCCTGGATATCTGGCTCGGTGGCTTCGATCCGTTCGAGGCAGGCCCGGGTCACCGCTTCGGCCGTCAGTACACCGTCCGCCAGATGGCCGGCAAGCGCCGTCGCCGTCAGCGTCGATGGATCAGCGATCTCAACCCGCTCAGCCATAGACCGTGTCCGGAAGCCAGAAGACGATCTCGGGGAAGACGTAGAGCACCACCATCGCCACCAGGACAAAGAACAGGAATGGCATACAGCCTTTGAATATCTGCATCAGCTGCACCGATGGCGGCGCGATGCCCTTGAGGTAGTAGGCCGACATGGCCATTGGCGGTGTCAGGAACGACGTCTGCAGGTTCAGTGCCACCAGGATGCCGAAAAACAGGGGATCCACGCCAAAGATCTCGAGCAGCGGCAGGAAGATGGGCACGAAGATGATGATGATCTCGGACCACTCCAGCGGCCAGCCGAGCAAAAAGATGATCAACTGCGCCAGGATCAGGAACGTAATGGTGTTGAGGTTGAGCCCGGTGACAAACTCGGTGATCAGATGCTCACCACCGAGGTAGGAGAACACCGACGAAAACGTCCAGGAGCCCACGAACAGCCAGCACACCATGGCGGTGGTCTTGAGCGTGAGATACACCGAATCGCGGAGCTTGTCCCAGGTCAGCGCCCGGTAGATGGCGGCCAAGCCGAGCCCGCCGAGTGCACCGGCCGAGGCCGCCTCGGTCGGTGTTGCCAGGCCGAAGAGGATCGACCCGAGCACGGCAATGATCAGTACCGCCAGCGGCACAAACGAGGTGAGGATCATCACCACCAGTTTGCCCATGGAGACATCGCCGACCTCGTCATCGGTGGGCTTGGGTGCCACCGACGGCTGCAGAAAGCTGCGCACCACGATGTAGGTGATATAAAGCCCCGCCAGCAACAGCCCCGGGAAAAGGGCCCCGGCATAGAGCCGGACGATCGAGGTCCCGGTGGCCGCCGCGTAGACGATCAGCATGATGGAAGGCGGGATGAGGATCCCGAGTGTCCCGCCGGCGCAGATCACCCCCGAGGCGAAGGAGTTGTTGTACCGGGCATTGAGCATCGCCGGCAATGCCAGCAGCCCCATGAGCGTGACCACCGCCCCGACGATGCCGGTGGCCGTCGCGAACAGCGTACAGGTAATCAGCGCCGCCACCGCCATGGCCCCCGGGACCCGGCGCGCGGCAATGTAGAGCGTGGAGAACAGCCGCTCGACGATATTCGAACGCTCGACGATATAGCCCATGAACAAGAACAGGGGCACCGCGGTGAGCACTTCGTTGGCCATGACCGAGTAGGTCTGGTTGACGAACAGATCGAAGATGCGGTTGTTGAGAAACCCCTCGAGGTAGGCCTGCCAGACCTGCCAGCCTTCGGCCCCCTCTTCGACAAGCCGCTCATAGCCACGCCACATGCGACCGCCGTCGAAGTAGGCGAAATAGCCAAAGCCGATCCCCAGCGCCATCAAGGTAAAGGCGATCGGAAACCCCAGGAAGATACAGAGAATGAAGACCCCTAACATCAGGATCCCGATTTGGGGATCGGTCATCGCTCATTTCCTCCTGCGGTCGATGGATTGGTCTCGGGGTTGTCGGTGAAGTCCTGGCCACCGCTTTCCAGCAACTGATCCTCGAGCTCGGTGACATCGCGGACGTCGGCGGGCCATTCACCGCTGCGGATGCAGACAATGCAGCGGCATACCTGGGCGATGCCCTGGATGAACAGCAAAACCGCGCCTACCACCAGCATCGTCTTGAAGTGGAAAATTGGCACCCCCGCCGGCGAGAAGACGCTGGTCTCCATGTACTGCCACGAGCGTGAGGCATATTTCCCGCCGGCAAAGATCAACGCCAGGATGCCGGGAAAGAAGAAAATGAAATAAAGGATCAGCTCGACGATCGCTTGGGTGCGCGGCTTCCAGAGGCGATAGAGAAAGTCACCGCGGACGTGGGCGTTTCGGGACAGGGTATAGGCACCCCCCACCATGAAAAGCGTGCCGTAGAGGATGTACGACATGTCGTAGGCCCAGGCCGTCGGCGCGTTGAACAGATAACGCGACAACACCTCGTAACCCATGCCAAAGGCCATGAGCAGAATGAGCCAGGCAAAGCTTCTCCCGACCCATGTCGTCAATCGATCAATCAAATGGATGACCTGAAGCATAGATCACTCTTGGTTGTGCGATAAAAATAAATCTGCCCCGGTGCGTAGACCGGGGCAGTGTCGTCGGCGTGGCGCCGGCCTTACATGTTGAGCCGGCCGGGGAAGAAGTGCTCGTAAGCGAGCTGCAGATCCGGCTGGTTCATGAGCTCGTAGAACACGGTGCGCTCCACCCACTCCTTCTGGCTTTCCATGACGCGGCGCATGAAGCTGTCCTCTTCCAGCGTCGGGATGAGGGTGCTCCAGGCCTCGAGCTGCGCGGCCAGGATTTCGTCCGAGGTCCGGTGAACGGTGACGCCGGATTCGGTCTGAAGCGCCTCGAGATCCGCCGAGTAGCGGTCCAGCGCGCTGGCCGTGTTGGACGTCGATGTCGCCTCGACGGCATGCATGAGGATGGCCTGCAGATCATCGTCCATGCTCTCGAGCATATCCCGATTGAACAGCCACTCGAACGATTCACTGGCCTGATGATACGAGCCGAGGTAGTAGTTCTTGGCAACGTCCTGGGCGCCGAAGTCGCTGTCCGAAGACGGGTTGTTGAACTCGAACGCGTCAATGACGCCGCGCTCCATGGCCGGGACGATTTCGCCACCGGGCAGCTGGGCGACGGCCATGCCCATCTCCTGGAGCAGATCGGCGGCCAGGCCCACGGTGCGGTACTTCAGGCCCTGGATGTCCTGAACCGTGGTGACGTCGGCGTCCTTGAACCAGCCGAACGGCTGCGAGGGCATCGGGAAGCCGAACATGCCAACCACATTGAGCCCCATGATGTCCTGGGTCAGCTCGCGATAGAGCTCGCGGCCGCCACCGGCATACCACCAGGCCAGCATATTGTTGGCGTCACCCCCCCAGACCGGGCCGGTGCCAAAGAGCGAGGCGGCCTTGTTCTTGCCATACCAGTAGACGGGCACGTCGTGACCGATATCCAGCACGCCGTCACTCACGGCGTCCATCACCTGGAAGGCCTTGACCACGGCCCCGGCGGGCAGCAGGTCGATCTGGATGCGGCCACCGGACATGCTGTGGACCCGATCCACATACTCGCGGGCGAAATCGTTCCAGATGTTGCCGCCACCCCAGGCGGTCTGCATCTTGAGCACGATCGGCGACTGGGCGTTGACATACGGTGCCCCGACGATCGTGGTGCCGGCGGCGACCCCTCCAGCGGCGGCAAGGCTGCCTTTGAGGAATTTGCGGCGGGAGCCATCGGGCTGCGCCGAGTCTTTCTTGACGCTCTCCACTTTGGAATCGGTCATTGCTTCTCTCCTCCAGTTTCGGGAAAACCGCCCCGCAGGGCGCTCTCGCTAGACCCGATGCCCGACGGATTGTCGGGTCAAATTGGTCTGGCCAAAGACTAGACCATATCTGTGCCCCGCTCGCAAATGGTCTGTGCCATTTGGATCATTCTGCTGACCGGGCCTTGAGTGCGAGCCGGTGGGCGTGGAGTAGCGGCTCGGTGTAGCCACTGGGCTGCTCGCGCCCCTTGAAAACCAGATCACAGGCAGCCTGGAAGGCGATCCCGTCAAATGCCGGCGCCATCGGCTGGTAGGTCGGATCATCGGCATTCTGCCGGTCCACCACCGCGGCCATGCGCTTCATCGTCTCCATGACCTGATCCTCCGAGACGATGCCGTGATGGAGCCAATTCGCGATGTGCTGACTGGAGATACGCAGGGTGGCCCGGTCTTCCATCAAGCCGACATCGCTGATGTCCGGCACCTTCGAGCAGCCCACGCCGTGGTCAATCCACCGCACCACATAACCCAGGATGCCCTGGCAGTTGTTTTCCAGTTCGGCGCGAATGGCCTCATCACTCCAATCCGGGTTATCCGCCACCGGAATGGTCAACAGATCATCCATGCTGCTGCGGTGGCCGCCCGCGAGGGCCTTTTGCTGCTCTCGCACATCGACCTGATGGTAATGGGTGACATGGAGCGTCGCGGCCGTGGGCGATGGCACCCAGGCGCAGTTCGCGCCGGCGCGGGGGTGGCCGATCTTGGCTTCGAGCATATCGGCCATGCGATCGGGCATGGCCCACATCCCCTTGCCGATCTGCGCATGCCCCGGCAAGCCGCAGTCCAGACCGGTGTCGACGTTCCAGTCCTCGTAGGCGTTCAGCCACCGCGACTGCTTCATCTCGCCTTTGCGGATCATGGGGCCGGCTTCCATGCTGGTGTGGATCTCATCGCCGGTGCGGTCGAGAAAGCCCGTGTTGATGAAGATCAGCCGTTCGCGGGCGGCGTTGATGCAGGCCTTGAGGTTGAGCGTGGTGCGACGCTCCTCGTCCATCACTCCCACCTTGAGGGTGTTGGCGGGCAGATCAAGCACCTGTTCGACCCGGCTGAAAAGCTCGACGGTCAACGCGACCTCGTCGGGCCCGTGCATCTTGGGCTTGACGATGTAGACACTGCCGGTGCGACTGTTACCGCCCTCGCGCTGGAGATCGTGCATGGCAATCAGCGAAGTGCACATGGCATCGAGCATGCCTTCGGGCAGTTCGTTGCCTTGGGCATCCAGCACCGCCGGCGTGCTCATCAGATGCCCCACGTTGCGCACCAGCATCAGGCTGCGCCCCGGCAGCGTGAGTGGCTCGCCATCGGCGCCGGTATAGCGTCGATCCGGGTTGAGCTGGCGGGTCACGGGGTGTCCCTGCTTGTAGAAAGTCTCTTGCAGATCGCCCCGCATCAGGCCCAGCCAGTTACGGTAGACCAGCGCCTTGTCCTCGCCATCGACGGCGGCCACCGAATCCTCACAGTCCTGGATGGCCGTGACCGCCGACTCGAGTATGACGTCGCGCACGCCGGCCGGATGGTTCTGACCGATGGGATCCTCGGCATCGATGCTGATCTCGGCATGCAGGCCATTGTTGCGAAGCAATACCGCCGATGGTTGCTCGCCGCCGGCAAACCCTGCGAACTGCCCCGGGTCCTTGAGCCCGGTCTCGCCCCCACCCTCGAGGGTCACCGAGAGGGCATGGCCGGCCTGGTCGGCGACCACCCGATAGGCGGTCACATCGGCATGGTTGCCGGCAGCCAGGGGGAAATTCGCATCCAGAAAGGCGGCGGCCCAGGCCACCACACGGCGGCCCCGCTCGGGGTTGAAGCCGCGGGTTTTCTCGGCACCGTCGGCTTCCGGGATGACATCCGTGCCGTAGAGCGCGTCGTAGAGACTGCCCCATCGGGCGTTGGCAGCGTTGAGGGCGTAGCGGGCGTTATTGACCGGCACCACCAGCTGCGGGCCGGCGACCTCGGCCACTTCGCGGTCGACATTGGCCGTGGTCACCGCCACCTCGCCCGGGTCGGCCTCGAGGTAGCCGATCTCTTCGAGAAACGCCCGGTAGGCGGGATCGGCATGGCGGCCGGGGTTGTCGCGGTGCCACTGATCGATCCGGGCCTGCAGGGCCTCACGTCGCTCGAGCAGCGCCGCATTGCGAGGCCCGAGATCGCCGACAATGGCCGCCAGCCCCTGCCAGAAAGCATCGGCATCAACGCCGGTGCCCGGAATGGCTTCGCGGTTGATCAGTTCGTAAAGGGGTTTGGCAATCTGCAACCCAGCGGCTTCGACGCGCTCGCTCATGGCCTCTTCCTCGTTGGTGGTTTTTCTGTCGTGGACGAATGGCTCGCTAAAATAAACCAGCGTCGCGACCCTTTAAACCCGCGCAAGCCCCGCCCACCCCATGAAGCATGGTCGACGAGCTGCTAAAATCGCGGGTTTGCATCGCAGGGCAGCGGCAATGGCAGAGATGCATTTCGACGCAATCGTACTGGGCAGCGGGCCGGGCGGCGAAGGCGCCGCGATGAAACTGGCCAAAAGCGGCCGGTCGGTGGCCATGGTCGAGCGCTACCGGGAGGTGGGCGGCGGCTGCACTCACTGGGGCACGATCCCCTCCAAAGCGCTCCGTCACAACATCCGGCGACTGATGGAGTACAACGACTCGCCGCTCTTTCGCAAAGCCGGCGAGCCCCGTCATCTGTCCTTCCCCACCATGCTGGGCCATGCCCGTCAGGTGATCGACGACCAGGTCGGGCTGCGCAGTCGGTTTTACCTGCGCAACGATGTCCCCATCCTCAAAGGGCCGGCGCGATTTGTCGGGCCCCACGAGATCGCGGTGACCGACCCGGACGGCACGGTCAATCACTACAGCGCCGATCGATTTTTGATTGCCACCGGCTCGCGCCCGTATCAGCCATCCGACGTCGACTTCAGCCACCCGCGCATCTGCGACAGCGACCAGATTCTCAGCCTCAGCCACACCCCGCGGAATATTGTTATCTACGGCGCCGGTGTCATTGGCAGCGAATATGCCTCGATCTTTCGGGGGCTGGGGGTCAAGGTCGACCTGATCAATACCCGCGAACGCATGCTGGCCTTCCTCGATGATGAGATTTCCGACGCGCTGTCCTATCACCTGCGCGAACACGGTGTACTGATTCGCCATCGCGAGGAGTACGACCATATCGAAGCCGACGACGACGGGGTGACGCTGGCGCTGCAGTCGGGCAAACGCATCCGTGGTGATCTGCTGCTCTGGGCCAACGGGCGCACCGGCAACACCGATGACATGGGCCTCGAGGCGCTGGGCATCCAACCCAACGGACGGGGGCAGATCGAAGTCGATGAGCACTTCCGCACCAACCAGCCCCACATCTATGCGGTAGGCGATGTGATTGGCTACCCCAGCCTGGCCAGCGCGGCCTATGACCAGGGTCGGTTTGCCGCAACCCACATGGTCGAGGGCGATTGCGACTATCGCCTCGCCCATGACGTGCCCACCGGCATCTACACCATCCCCGAGATCAGCTCGGTGGGACGCAACGAACAAGAGCTCACCGACGCCCGCGTCCCGTACGAGGTCGGTCATGCCTTTTTCAAGGATCTCGCCCGGGCGCAGATTTCGGGACAGACCACCGGCATGCTCAAGCTGCTTTTCCATGCCGAGACACTCGAGCTCCTCGGCATCCACTGTTTTGGCGACCAGGCGGCAGAGATCGTCCACATCGGCCAGGCAATCATGGCGCAGCCCGCACCCAACAACACCCTGCGCTATTTCATGAACACCACCTTCAACTATCCGACCATGGCCGAGGGTTACCGGGTCGCGGCACTGAACGGTTACAACCGGGTTCGATGAGCGCCACTGTCGGGGTGGCCGGTCATCGAGCGGTAACACGACTGTTGCAAACTCCCCTGGGGCAAACAGAGCAGGGTCGATGACGAATACGGATCTCAGCCATCCCGATCTCTATCTCAACCGCCAGCTCAGCCTGCTGGCATTCAATCGTCGGGTGCTCGCACAGGCCGCCGACACGGCCAATCCGTTGCTCGAGCGGCTGAAGTTTCTTTGCATTGCCAGCTCGAACATGGACGAGTTCTTCGAGATCCGGGTCGCTGGACTGCGCCAGGCACGAGAGATGGGCGTGGGCGCAGGCGGCGCGGACAATCGCACCCCTCAACAGGTCCTGCGCGAGATCAGTGAGCGTGCCCACGACCTGGTCGAAGAACAGTACCGGCTACTCAATGACGAGGTCACACCGGCGCTTGCCGAGGCGGGCATCCGCTTTTTGCGCCGCAATGAGTGGACGCCGGCGCAACAGAAATGGATTCGGGGGTATTTCGAAACCGAGCTGCTACCCATCCTCAGCCCGCTCGGCCTGGATCCGGCCCATCCGTTTCCGCAGGTGCTCAACAAAAGCCTCAACTTTATCGTCTCGCTCGAGGGACGGGATGCCTTTGGCCGCAACAGCGGTATGGCGGTGGTCCAAGCCCCGCGTGCCCTGCCCCGCATCATCCAGCTGCCGCCGGAGCTCCAGGGCAATGGCGCTTACGACTTCGTTTTCCTCTCATCGATCATCCACGCCCATGTCACGGATCTCTTCCCCGGCATGAATGCCACCGGCTGCTATCAATTCCGGGTGACCCGCAACAGCGACCTGTATGTGGACGAAGAAGAGGTGGATGATCTGTTGCGGGCGATGGAAGGCGAGTTGGCATCACGCCGCTACGGCGATGCGGTCCGCCTCGAGGTCGCCGCCAACTGCCCGGATCACATGGCCAATTTTCTGCTCGAGGAATTCCGGCTCGAGCCCGACGACCTCTACCAGGTCAACGGTCCGGTCAATCTCAACCGCCTGCTGGCGGTCTGCGACATCGTCGACCGCCCGGAGCTCAAATACCCGGGGTTCACGCCGGGTCTGCCGGCCGAGCTCCGCCACGGGGGTGATCTGCTCAAGGTCATGCGCCAGCATGATGTGCTGCTCCATCACCCGTTCGAATCCTTCGCCCCGGTCGTCGAGCTGCTCCGTCAGGCGGCACAGGACCCGGATGTGCTGGCCATCAAACAGACCCTCTACCGAACCGGTCCGGATTCGGCGGTGGTGGAACACCTGGTCAACGCGGCGCGCGCGGGTAAAGAGGTCACCGTGGTGGTCGAGCTGCGGGCCCGCTTTGACGAGGCGGCCAATATCGGACTGGCCAACCGGCTGCAGGAAGCCGGCGCCCATGTGGTCTACGGCGTAGTAGGGCACAAAACCCACGCCAAGATGATCCTGGTCGTCCGCCGCGAGGGCCGACGGCTGCGGCATTACGTCCATCTGGGCACGGGCAACTATCACTCGCGGACCGCCCGGCTCTATACCGACTACGGGCTGCTCACCGCCGATCCGGATATCGGCGAAGACGTCCATCGGGTGTTTTTGCAGCTCACCAGCCTGGGGAAGGTCTCGGATCTTACCCACCTGCTGGAGTCGCCCTTCACCCTGCACCCGGCCATGATCGAGAAAATCGGGCGCGAACAGGCCCATGCCGAAGCCGGCCGGGATGCCCGGATCATCATCAAGGTCAACTCGCTGGTCGAACCCAAGGTCATCCGGGCGCTCTACGCCGCGTCCCAGGCGGGCGTCGAGATCGATCTGATTGTTCGCGGCATGTGCTGCCTGCGGCCGGGGATCCCGGGTGTGAGCGACAACATCCGTGTGCGCTCGATCATCGGCCGCTTTCTCGAACACACCCGGGTGTTCTACTTCGCCAACCACACCGAGCCCGAGCTCTATTGCAGCTCAGCCGACTGGATGGAGCGCAACTTCTTCCGTCGGGTGGAGACCTGCTTTCCACTGGTCGATGGCGAATTGCGCCAGCGGGTGTTGTCCGATCTCGAGATCTATCTCGCCGACAATGCCCAGGCCTGGCTTCTCGATGCCGATGGTGAATATCAGCGCGCCGGCCCGGCGGCAGAGGGTCCGGCGGTTTCTGCGCAGCAACAACTGCTCGCCCGCTATGCCGAGGATGGTTAGACGCCGGGCTCAGCCCCGGCTTGTCAGCAACCTGTAGCCGGCCACGGCAATATAGTCCGCCTCTTCCTGCAGATCAGCCTCGATCAGCGCGTGCCCCGCCCCACCGCGATCCGCAAGAGCCAGGTGCAATGTCTTGCCCTCGGTGGTCGCCGAGACCGGCGGCGGTGGCTCGGCGGTCCGGGCACGGTGCAGCGTGGTCGCCAGTCGCAGCACGATGGCAAGACGCATTGCCGGGCGTTGCCAGTATTGGGGCAGCTCACGGAAAACCGCACGCGGGAACTTGCGCCGATGGGCGCGGACCAGTGTCGCGATGACCTGTTGATCTTCGCGCGAGAAGCCCGCCAGGTCGCTGTGGCGGAGGATATACTCGCCATGCTTGTGATACTGGCTGTGAGAGATATCCAGGCCGATTTCGTGGACGGATGCCGCCCAGCGCAGCATATCGGCCATGCCCGGCTCATCGAGCTGCCACGCATCAGCCACCATGCGCCGTAGCTGCTCGGCGGTATCGGCCACCCGCCCGGCATGCTCGGTATCCACGTGATAGCGACGGGCCATGGCGGCAATACTGGCGCTTCGGACATCCTCGTGTCGGATACGACCGAGCAGGTCAAGCAAAAGCCCCTCGCGCAACGCGCCATCCGCGGCGTCCATGTGGGCGATTCCAAGCTGGTCAAAGGCGGCGCTGAGCACCGCAAAACCGCCGGGCAGAACCTCGGCGCGACGGGCACTGACACCATCGAGGGTGAGCTTGTTGATGCGACCGGCCTTGATGAGCGCAGCCCGCAACCGGGCAAGCCCGGCAGGGTGGATGCCATTTTCCGACCACCCGTTATCCCGCAGGCAGCGCTCCACCGAGCGGATCGTGCCCGAGGCACCCACGGCCCGTTCCCAGCCGGCACGGCGATACCGCGCTGCGATCGGCTCGAGCTCGCGTCGGGCGGCGAGCTCCGCGGCCTGCAGGGTCTTTTCGGTGATACGGCCATCGGCAAAAAACCGCTGCGTGGCGCTCACACATCCCATGTGCAGGCTTTCCATCTGTCGTGGCACGAAGGCCTCGCCGATGATCAGCTCGGTACTCCCGCCACCGATGTCCATGACCAGCCGCCGTCGGTCATCACCGGCAATGCTGTGGGCGACACCCAGATAGACCAGCCGCGCCTCCTCGTAGCCCGAGACGATCTGTATCGGGTGGCCGAGGGCCGCCTGGGCGCGGTCGAGGAAATCATCCGCGGCGCGCAGCTGCCGCAGGGTGTTGGTGCCGACGGCACGAACGGCCTGCGAGGGCAGTCCCCGCAGGCGTTGCCCGAAGCGCTCGAGGCAAGCCAGCGCCCGGTCGCGGGCGGCCGCATCCAGGCGCCGCTTGTCATCCAGCCCGGCGGCCAACCGGACCGGCTCGCGGAGTCGGTCCATCATCCGCAAGCTGTTGCCCTCGGGTCGGGCAACGATCATGTGAAAGCTGTTGGAGCCAAGGTCAACGGCCGCCACCTCGGCATCATCCGTCGGCCGTCGCCGACGCTTCATCGCGACGGATCCGTTTGCCGGGCTTCGGCATCGCTCCGGGCGCGCTCGATGACCTGCCAGATATCGTCATCCGCGGCGGCCAGCAGCCCCACGCCAACCGTGCAGCGTTGCCGGTAATTGGCCGGCAGCCCCGCCATGGGACGTGACTCGATCCGATCGGCTACCCGGGCAGCGACCCGACCGGCCTCGTCGACGTCGGCGTCGGGCAACACGAGCAGGAACTCCTCGCCGCCATAACGGCCCAGGCCGTCGATATCGCGGATACAACCGCGCAGGCGCTGGGCGGTTTCGTACAGCACTTGATCCCCTACCCGGTGACCGAATTCGCGATTGATGCGCTTGAACCGATACAGATCCACCAACAGCACCGCGAGGGGTTGATCGAGCCGATCGGCCCGCTCTCGCTCCTGACCCAGAAAGGCGATGATGGCGCTGCGATTACTCACCCCCGTGAGCGGATCCAGCACCTTGAGGTCGTGGACCTCCTCGCGGGCACGCTGCAGGTCGATCTGACGTTCTCTCAAGCGCCGGCGCAGGCCACTGACATAGCCGGCAAAGAACCCGCCGCAGGGCGCCAGGGTCCCCAGTGCCACCAGATGCAAGAGCTCGACCTGGGCGTCGAAGGCCGCCGGGCGCTGTTGCCAGACCGCTGTCACCGCCACGCCGTAGCAAACCACCGCAAACAAGCCCAGGGCCGTGAACTGCCGGGCGTTGAGCCGCAGCACGCCAAACATCAGCAAAACCAGAAACAACAGCAGAATGCCGCCGCGGCCACCATCGAGCAGATACATGGTCAGTCCCATGATCAGGCAGACCACAAACATCTGGATACCGGTCAGGCTGGGGTCGGCGAATCGCTCGTTACGCCCCGAGCGCAACAACGCATAGAGCGCCAGATTGACCAGGACGATCAACAACGTGGTCAGCCGCCACTCATGAAAGTCCAGCAGTCCCTGGCGGACATAGAGCCCCATAAAGGCAATGACCAACACGTAGACCGTCGATGCAAGCAAAAAGCGGCGGACCCGCAACGACTGACGCGGATCCTCACCGGGCAACAACGCGCCAAGGGGCAGGTTCATCGGCCCGACTCCATGTCGGCCAGCTGGATATTGAGCGCCGTCACCGAGATCCATATCTCACGGACCGAAAGCGCCAGCGAGAGCATCATCAATACCAGGCTGGCCCCGAACAACCACCCGGCGACTTCGGCGAGGCCACCGAAGAGCACGAACATACTCGCCACACACAGCAGCAGACTGCCCACGCCCGTGGCCTGCATGGACTGGATCAGACGGACCCGCCGGCGAAGGTTATCGATCTGCGCGGCCAGGCTCTGCCGCGGTGTGGTGCTGTACTGCGCCTGAAGGTCACGGATCAGCGAGGCGAGGGCCAGGAAGCGGTTGGTATAGGCCAAAAGCAGGAGGGACACCGCCGGAAAGAGCAATGACGGTGTCCCCAGGGTCAACTCCATTGATGCCTACCCGACGGCCGGACTCAGCGGACGCCACCGGCGCCGGACAACTCCTCGCGTAGCGCCTCGAACCGATCGATCATCTCTGGCACGTCGGCGTCCTGCTCGGTCATGGCCGCCACCATCTCTTCGCGCAGCGCCAACTGGGAGTCCCGGATCCGCTGGTCGTCCATCGCCGCCCGGCGAGCGGCCAGCAGTTCCTGGCGGGTGGACTGGTACTCGCTCATCAACGACTCGCGGCGAGCATCCTCAAGCCCCTCCTGCCGCAGTTCACTGGCGATATCCTGAAGCCGGCGAATGTCCTGCCGCGGACGCACCCCTTCGTCACGCATACGGGCCATCATCTGGTCCTCGAGCTGCGACTGACGCTCGGCCAGCTCGGGATTGGCCTCCATGGTGCTCTGCCGAATCGCCGCCAGCGACTGGCGCAGCGACTGGAGCTCCTGTCGCTTGCCCTGGATATCGCCATCACTGCCCTGGCCAAAGACCGGCGTGGCAAGCCCAAGCGTTAATAGCGCCATCGCCATCCAGACGAGCGATGCCCGGGCGGGGATGATTCGGTCCATGGTCGGCCTCCAGGGGCTGCGTGTTGGTTTAAGGACAGCAAGTTAGCAGTCTGGCGCCGTCGCCTGTCAACAACGCCGGAGTGGCCCGGGCTCATTCTGCCAGGGGGCGTAGCTCGACAATCACCGGATCATGGTCGGATGCCCGCCAGATTCCCGCCCCGCGGCGGTAGGGATAGGCCGGCTCGTCGGCATTGATATGCCAGATATCCACCGCCTGCACCTGTTCAGACAGCCCACCGCCTGCCAGTGCGTGGTCGATATAACCGCTCTCGCCCCGGTAGTTGTAGGTGTAGCGATCCTGCGGCGGGACGCGAGCGGCGATCAGATCCATAAAACCGGCATCCCGCCAGGTCCGCATCGCGGTCTCGAGGGCATAGGCATTGAAGTCGGCGAGTATCAGCGTCGGCGGCATCGACCCGGGTTCGGGATACAGCCCGTCCAACCAACGCACCAGCGCTCGAGCCTGGGCGTCGCGCCGCTGCGCCCAACAGCCCTGGCCACGGTCGTGATCGCCGCGCTCGGGACAGCCACCCCGGGATTTGAAATGCGCCGCAAGCACGGCGAATTCGTCACCCCCGTGACGATCAAACCGCACCCACAGGGGCGGCCGGGGGTGGATGGGTTGGGCAGCGCGTCGCCGCTTTGTCACGCGCAGGCGATCGGGCCGATAGAGGATCACGGTGCGGATGACCGACTCGCCGCCCCCCCGGAAAGCGGCCCGATAGCGGTCCCGCCCCTCCAGCCCGCGATTGATGGTGGCCAGCAGATCCTCCACCGCTGCCGCATCGTTTTGCACCTCATGGAGGATGAGCGCGTCGGCGTTGATATGACGGACCACCGATCGCACCCGTTGACGCTGACGCGCGAGATCTCCCGGTGTCCGGGCGCCGCGGCCGCCCAGATCGACAAAGTAATTGCGCAGGTTCCACTGCGCCACCCGCAGCCCGTCACCGGGCCCGGGCGGTTCGGGACGGGGGTTGCGAGGCTCGAAACGCGGCGGATCCAGCGGATGGATCCGCCAATGGCCGAAGGCCCGGGTCAGGATACCGGTAATGTCCCCGACCCGATCCCCGGCCCGCCGCACGCCGTTTTCGTCCACAAAGGGCAGGGGGCGCGGCTGTCGGCGGTAACTGCCGTCATCCAGCAGGACCCCGAGCCGGGCGCCGCCGTCTACGCCATTGGCCGGGTGAAACGGCCGCCCGCCAACCGCCAGGCCCAGGCTGCCGTAGCGGCCAAGGTTGTAGACATCCGCTACGGTCAACGGCCCCTTGAGACGAACAAGCCGATCGGCGAGCGCTGAGAGGCGATGTCGGCGGGTTGCATCCAGCGCGACCGGCGCCACCGGGGCCTTTCCACAAAAGCGCGTCCCTTCGACGGCCTCGAGCTGGACCCGACCGCGATAGCGTCCGGTCCGGGCGCGCAGACGCCATCGCTCGCCGTGTCGTGGCGGGGCCGGCGGCTTGAACCCGGGTGCATAGACGAATACCCCCGCCGGTGGGGTGCCACCCTGCAGATAGAACCCATCCAGCGCGTCCTCGCCCAGAAAACTGGCGGTCACGGTGGCTTCGACCACGACAGGCTCACCCTCGGCGATCGCCTCGCCGGTCAGGCCCGTGACCGCCGCAATCGATGTGGTCCCCGATGCGCCGCATGCCCCCACCGCCCCCTGAACCGGTCCGGCCGCCAGAACCATCGCGGCCACCAGGACACGAGCCCGGCACCACCCCGGCCATCGGGACGATCGCTTAGCTGGCGCGATGGACATCACGCACGTTTCGCAGTCCGCTGATACGCTCCATGACGCGACTCAGCTGATCGACATCAAGCACCTCGAGGCTCAACGTCATGCGCGCCATCTGATCACCGGGGTCGGTGCGGGTGTTGACCGCGGTCACGTTGATGCCTTCGTTGTTGAGCAAAGAAGAGATATCACGAATCAATCCCCGCCGGTCGTAGGCCTCGAGGGCTATGTCCACCGGATAATAGCGTTCGCCGGCGGGCTGCCAGCTCACCTCGATGAGTCGCTCCGGGGCCGTATCCTGCAGCCGGCGCAGATTGCTGCAGTCGCTGCGGTGGACACTCACGCCCTCGCCCCGGGTAATGAACCCGACAATGGCATCCCCGGGGGCCGGCTGACAGCAGCGCGCCAGCCGGGTCAGCAGATTGCCCACGCCGTGAATGGTGACGTCGTCCTGGTCGCCGCCGGTGGCCGGGCGTCGACGCTGACGGCCGGTCAACCGCGTCTGCGCATCGGCATCGGGCAATAGGCGATCCCGCAGCAGACCGGCGATCTGGGCACCGGTCACTTCACCACGACCGATCGCCGCGAGAAAGTCGTTGAGCCGTGGGTAGCGCGACCGCCCGGCCAGGGCCTCGAGATTGACATCGGCAAGGCCCAGTCGATGGAGCTCGCGCTCGAGGACGTCGCGGCCCTGTTCGATGTTGCGGGCCTGGTCTTGTTGGCGAAACCAGGCGCGAACCCGGGACAGGGCCCGCGGCGAGGTCAGATAGCCCAGCGACGGGTTGAGCCAGTCCCGGCTGGGTTCGGCATTGCGGGCGGTCAGCACCTCGACCTGATCACCGCTTTGCAATGCCTGGGTCAGTGGCACGATACGGCCATTGACCTTGGCGCCACGGCAACGATGGCCAATCTCGCTGTGGATGCTGTAGGCAAAATCCAGCGGCGTACTGCCCCGTGGCAGGTCCACCACATCTCCCCGGGGGGTGATGACATAGACCCGATCCTCGAAGACCTCGGCACGGAAACGGTCGATCAGGTCGCTATCGCTGTCGCTGTCACCGTCGCCGGAGAACTCCAGAAGCTTGCGCAACCAGGCGACCCGGGCATCAAAATCCGGGTCCGAGCCCCGGCCCTCCTTGTAGCGCCAGTGCGCGGCGATGCCGAGCTCGGCCTGTTCGTGCATCTGACGGGTGCGGATCTGGACCTCGACCGTCCGTCCGCCCTCGCCCGCCACCGCGGTATGCAGTGATCGGTAGTCGTTTTCCTTGGGACTGGCGATGTAGTCGTCAAACTCGCGCGGGATGGGCTGCCAGAGGCTGTGCACCAGCCCCAGCGCGGCGTAACAGTCCGGGACGCTGTCCACCAGTATACGCAGTGCCCGCAGGTCATAGAGCTCGTGAAAGCCGAGCCCCTTGCGCTGCATCTTTCGCCAGATGCTGTAGATGTGCTTGGGCCGGCCGGTCACCTCGGCATTGAGCCCGGCCTCGCCGAGCGCCTCCATCAGGCGGCTTCGCATGGCGTCGATGAACCGCTCCCGATCCACCCGCCGCTCGGCCAGCAGGGTGGCGATGCGCTTGTAGGTGTCAGGCTCGAGGTAGCGGAATGAAAGATCCTCGAGCTCCCATTTGATCTGCCAGATGCCCAGTCGATTGGCCAGCGGCGCATACAGATCCAGGGTTTCGCGGGCGATGCGCTTTTGCATCGTCGCATCGCGATCACGCAAAAGCCGCATATCGTGCAGCCGCTCGGCGAGCACCAGAAAGACCACGCGAATATCCCGGGCCATGGCCAGCAGCATCTTGCGCAGTGCCTCGGACCGGGCGCTCTCGTCACCGGCGGTGCCGGCACCATGGAGCCGGCTGACCTGCCCCATACGCAGACAGCCATCGACCAGACTGGCCACCGGCTCGCCGACCAGACGCCCCAGGGTCGCCACATCCGGCCCCCCGCATACCGGCAGGTCGTGGAGCAGACCGGCGATCAGCGAGTCTGCATCCAGCCCCAGTCCGGCCAGGATGTCGGCAACCGCCCGGGCATGATCCATGCGCCGATCACCGGCGGCCCGTCGCTGGTCGGCGTAATGAGTCTGCGCCAGCGACCAGGCCCGTGCCAGCCGATCACGGTCTTCATCCCCCAGATTCAGCGGCAGATCCGCGACCCAGGACACAAAGCCCGGGTCAGCGCCCTGGTCATTCAACGATTCGGTAGTCATGAGTGGGATTTTACCGTCTTGGGGTATTGTTAATCCATACAGTACTGTATATATTAACAGTTATCGCAAATGATGGAGTTGGCCATGCCAGCGCTCACTGCTCGACAACAACAGATCCTTGAGCTTATCCAGCGTTTCATTGCGCGCACGGGCTATCCCCCCACCCGCAGTGAAATCGCCGCCGAGCTGGGCTTTCGGTCGGTCAATGCAGCCGAACAGCATCTGCGCGCCCTGGCCCGCAAGGGCGTCATCCGGTTACAGCCCGGTGCCTCACGGGGGATTCGACTGTGCGAAGCGGACCGCCCCGCCGAACTGCTCGCCGAAGACGAACAGGGCCTGCCGGTCATCGGTCGAGTGGCCGCCGGCAGCCCGTTGTTGGCAGAGGCCCATGTCGAGCGGCACTGCCAGGTCAGCGCCGGGCTTTTCACCCCCGGTGCGGATTACCTGCTGCGGGTCCGGGGCATGAGCATGCGGGATGCCGGCATCCTGGACGGCGACCTGCTGGCCGTGCACCGCACCGGAGAGGTCCACAATGGACAGATCGTCGTCGCCCGGCTGCACGACGAGGTCACCGTCAAGCGCTTCACTCGTGAAGGCCATCGGGTCCGGCTGTTGCCGGAAAACCCCGATTTCCAGCCCATCGAAATCGATCTGCGCCAGGAAGAACTGGCGATTGAAGGCATTGGTGTCGGCGTCATCCGCTCCGGACTCTGACGCCCCACCCACGGAGGTTTAATCATGGAACAGGCCATCGATCAGCTACTGGCCCGCCCGGGCATCTGGCGGGCCAGCGAAACGGCTCGACATACCGGGGCCCGGGGTGAGCATATCCCCACCGGATTCTCGGTGCTGGACACGGCCCTGCCCGGGGGCGGCTTCCCGAGCGGCGCGCTCACCGAAGTCCTGCACGACAGTCATGGCATGGGCGAGTTGCGGCTTGCCATGCCGGCCCTCGCCAGGCTCTCCCGCGGCGGACGCTGGATTGCCATGATCGCCCCGCCCCACATCCCCTATGCACCGGGGTTATCGGCACGGGGCATGGATCTGTCACGCGTACTGGTGGTTCATCCCACCAGCGAACAGCAGTCCCGCTGGGCGCTGGAACAGGCCCTGAGAGCCGGCACCTGTGCGGCGGTACTGGCCTGGCCAGAGCATTGCGATGACCGCAGCCTGCGGCGCTTTCAGCTGGCGGCAGAGACCGGCAACAGCCTGGGGCTTTTGTTCCGCGACAGCCTGGCTGCAGGGCAACATTCTCCGGCCGCGCTACGACTGCGAATCGACAGCGACAACGGCCAGCGGCTGGGGGTTCGGGTGTTGAAATGCCGTGGCGCCACACCCGGCCCCGTCCAGCTGGATGACCGCCCGGCCGGTGCGCTGCATGAGCAACAGCCCCTCCCCCTGCACAACTGACAGATCCATGATCTGCGATGTTGTGGTTGTGCCTGTTCGCTGATGACCCAAACCGGGAGAGGCAGGCCGATTCGCTCCAGCGCCTGGCCAACTGGGCGCTGGAGTTCACGCCGCGTATCAGTCTGAATCTGCCTGGCAGCGTCTTGCTCGAAATCGGGGGCAGCCTACATTACTTCCGCGGCCTGGAGGCCTTGCGCCAGCGTGTACAAAAGGGACTGGAGAAGCTGGGTATCCCGATCCATACCGGGATTGCCCCCACCCCCACCGCAGCCTGGCTGATTGCCCGCGCGGGCGGTGACACGCCGATCATCCATCGCCGCGATCTGCCTGAAGGACTCGCGCCGCTGCCCCTGGGGGTGCTGTCTGTCGAGCAACGCCAGGCAAAGGCCCTGCAGGGGCTGGGCTGCCGGACCATTGGCGAGCTGCGTCGTCTGCCGGTCGCCGGTCTGACCCGCCGGATCGGCCGCCACGTGGTCGAAACCCTGCAAAAAGCCCATGGTGAGCGTCCGGATCCACAGCCCGAGTGGAAGCCGGCGCAGTCCTTTGAAGCACATCTTGATTTTGCCGATCCGGTGACCGATCACCAGCAGTTACACACCCCACTGGGCGGGTTGATTGACCGCCTCTGTACCGAGCTGCGGCGACGGGATGCCGGTATCCTGCGGGTGCACATCACCCTCACACCCACACGGGGTGACGCCAGAACACTGACGGTCGGCGTGCTCTCACCAAGCCGCGATGCCGAGCACCTCAAGGCGCTTCTCCAACAACGACTCGAGGGCCAGACCAGCGCCGACGGGATCATCGGCGCCCACCTGCAAAGCGGCCCCCTGCGCAGCTTCAACAATGACAGCCCGCCCCTGGATCTGCTGGATGCACTGGCCGACGACAGCGCTCAGAACGACTGGCAGACACTGGTGGAACTGCTAGGACACCGCCTGGGCGAGGCGCAGCTCAGCCTGGTCGACGCGTATCCCGACCATCGCCCGGAACGCGCCTGGCGTTATCGACGCCCGGGTGACCCAAGCCCTGGCGATGAGCATCGGCCGGATCATCCACCACGACCCGGGTGGCTGCTGGAGACACCGCTGTCACTCGACACCCGCCAGGGACAGCCCCACTATCATGGCGCGCTGGTGCTGGAATCGCCCGCCGAGCGTATCGAATCGGGCTGGTGGGATGGCGAAGACGTCGCCCGTGACTACTACATAGCCCGCAATCCCCGGGGCCAGCGGCTGTGGGTCTATCGCGACCGGCGTGGCGGGCGTCGCTGGTATCTGCACGGCCTGTTTGCCTGACGCCATGCAAGCGCCGACCCCAGCCTATGCCGAGCTTCATTGCCTGAGCAATTTCAGCTTTTTGCAAGGCGCCTCGCATCCCGAAGAACTGGTGCATCGCGCCCAGGCGCTCGGATATCGCGCCCTTGCCATTACCGATGAATGCTCGCTGGCCGGCGTGGTGCGCGCCCACGCCGCCGCCCGGGACTGCGGGCTGCAACTGATCATCGGCAGCACCATCCGGCTTGAGGACGGTCCGGAAATCGTCCTCCTGGCCCCCGACCGCCACGCCTATGGCCGACTCTCTGCGCTCATCGCGCTGGGCCGAAGCCAGGCCAGCAAAGGCCAGTACCATCTCTGCCGCAGCGATCTGCAAGCGGGCATCCCCGGTTGTCTGGCACTGCTCGTCATCCGGGGCGACACACCCGAGGCGGATGCACGCTGGCTGGCCGACTGCTTTCCCGATCGGGCCTGGCTAACCACGTCGATCCGCCATGACGGTCATGATGACCTGCGGCTGGCACGCTGCCGTCACCTGGCCCGGCTTACCGGTCTACCCGCGGTTGCCAGCACCGGCGCGGTCATGCACCGCCGCAGCCGCCGCGCGCTGCAGGACACCCTGAACGCGATCCGACACAACCGCCCGCTATCGGCCATGGGCCACGAGCTGGCCAGCAATGGCGAGCGCCATCTGCGCCCACGCCGTCAACTGGCCCGGGCCTATCCACCGGAGATGCTCGCCGAGAGCACACGGATCGCCCGACGCTGCAGCTTCTCGCTGGATGAGCTGCGCTACGAATATCCAGAAGAACTGGTTCCCCCGGGCCATGACCCGCCCAGCTGGCTGCGATCGCTGGTCGAATCGGGCGCCCGGGCCCGCTGGCCCGATGGTGTCCCCGACAAGGTCAGCCGGGCCATCGAACATGAGCTCGGCCTGATCCGGTCGCTGGCCTATGAGCCCTATTTTCTCACCGTCCACGACATCGTGGCCTTTGCCCGGCGCAAAGGGATTCTCTGTCAGGGCCGGGGCTCGGCGGCCAATTCTACGGTCTGTTATTGCCTGGGCATCACGGCTGTCGACCCGGACCGCGCCAGCCTTTTGTTCGAGCGCTTCATCTCCAAAGAGCGCAACGAACCACCGGACATCGATGTGGACTTCGAACACGACCGACGCGAAGAAGTCATTCAGTACGTCTATCGCAAATACGGCCGCCACCGGGCCGCGCTGGCGGCCACGGTCATCTGCTATCGCCCCCGCAGCGCCTTGCGCGACGTTGGCAAGGCCCTGGGGCTCGACCCGGTCCTTGTCGAGCGACTGGCCGGCAGCATTCAGTGGTGGGACGGCCAACGGGTCGATGTCGAGCGCGTACGGGAAAACGGTATCGACCCGGATGAGCCGCTGGTTCACCGCACATTGACCCTGGCGGCGGCGATCATCGGATTTCCCCGGCATCTCTCACAACATGTCGGCGGATTCGTCATCAGCCAGGGCCCGTTGAGTGAGCTCGTGCCCACAGAAAACGCCGCCATGCCGGGGCGGAGCATCATCCAGTGGGACAAGGATGATCTCGAGACACTGGGTCTGCTCAAGGTGGACTGTCTGGCACTGGGCATGCTCAGCGCCATCCGCCGGGCCCTGGCGTTGATCGAGCAGCAACACGGCCGCACCCTTGCCCTGTCGGACATCCCCGCCGAGGACCCGGCGGTCTACGATATGCTCTGCCGGGCCGATACGGTCGGGGTGTTCCAGGTGGAGTCGCGGGCCCAGATGGCCATGCTGCCGCGGCTCAGGCCAAGGACGTTCTACGACCTGGTCGTCGAGATCTCTATCGTGCGGCCGGGGCCCATCCAGGGCGATATGGTCCATCCCTATCTGCGCCGACGCGACGGCCAGCAGGCCGTCGACTACCCCAGCGACGAGGTGCGTGCCGTACTAGAGCGCACCCTGGGGGTGCCCATCTTCCAGGAACAGGTCATGCAACTGGCCGTGGTTGCCGCCGGCTTTACACCCGGCGAGGCGGATCAGCTGCGCCGGGCCATGGCGGCGTGGAAAAAACGCGGCGGACTGGGACCGTTTCGCGACAGGCTCCTCGATGGCATGCAGGCCCGCGGCTATTCGCCGGCTTTCGCCGATCGACTGTTCCAGCAGATCTGTGGATTTGGCGAGTACGGCTTTCCCGAATCCCATGCCGCAAGCTTTGCCTTGCTGGTGTATGTCTCGGCCTGGATCAAGCACCACTACCCTGCCGTTTTTGTCTGTGCCCTGCTCAACAGCCAGCCCATGGGCTTTTACGCACCGGCTCAGCTGGTCCGGGACGCGCGGCAACATGGCGTGGCGGTGCGATCGGTTGATGTCAACCACAGCGACTGGGACTGCAGCCTCGAGGCTGCGCCCGATGAGGGCGAGCAACCGGCTCTGCGGCTCGGGCTGCGCATGATCAATGGACTGGGCGAGGCACCGGCACAGCGGCTCTGCCGCAGCCGCCGCGACGAAGGCCCGTTTCGCGATGTCAATGACCTCGCCCGCCGGGCCCAGCTGGATCGTGGTGCACTGCGCGCGCTGGCGGATGCCGGGGCCCTCGCGGCGATCAGCGGTCATCGCCGCCAGGCCTGGTGGCAAGTCCTAGGCGTGGCGGACGATGGCCCGTTGCTGAAAAACACCCCGATCCGTGAGCCGGCGGCAGACCTTCCGGCACCCGAGGAAGGCGAGGACCTGATCAGTGACTATGCCAGCCTGGGGCTGACACTGGGCCGGCATCCCATGGCACTGCTGCGCGACCAACTGCGTGCCCGGGGCTATCGCCCCTCGGCCACGCTTGAATCCACCGGTCACCGGCGCATTGCCCGGGCGGCCGGTCTTGTCACCAATCGCCAACGCCCCGGGGCCGCCGGCGGCGTGGTCTTTCTCACGCTGGAAGACGAGGATGGCTCGGT
>UEZJ01000019.1_pt1 | contig 29242 bp, 27 predicted proteins | sample 1903791 | NCBI WGS metagenome assembly UEZJ01 (sample SAMEA4776353, study PRJEB27445) | saltern metagenome | biome: Hypersaline environment; feature: solar saltern; material: Pellet | place: Spain | collected 2012-08 | depth 0 m | reverse complement strand
GCCTCAACAACGTCGCCGTTGTCGGCGGCGATATCACCCGCGGGCCTTTGACCATCAGCCTGCAGATCACCGGATTCAGCCCCGCTCCCCTTCGTCGTGACGGCGCCCGGCCAGGGGATCGGGTCTGGGTGTCGGGGCGGCCGGGCGATGCCGCCGGTGGGCTTGAGGTATGGCAGTCGGCGCACCGTCAGACCCCGCGCTGGCAGGGCCTGGTGCGGGCGTTTACCGAACCCCGGCCGCGGATCGCTCTGGGGCAGGCGCTGCGTGGCATTGCCTCGGCGGTCATCGATGTCTCGGACGGTGTGCTGGCGGACGCCGGGCATATCGCCGAGGCCAGTCAGGTTGCCCTGCAGCTCGAGTCGACGGCGCTGCAGCCGTCGGCGCGGTTACGGGGCTGGGCGGGTGCCGCGGCAGGGCAAGATCTGACCCTGGCCGGCGGTGACGACTACGAGCTGCTTTTTACCGCCCCGGACGAGGCGGGACCGGTCATTGGACAGGTCGCCGGTCAGACCCGGACGCCGGTCCGCTGCATTGGCCGGGTTGTACGGGGTGCCGGAGTGGACTGGGGCGGGCAGAACGCCGATGCGGCGGCCAGGGACGGTTATCGGCATTTTGACTGATCATTGACCCATCCCGCGGCGGCCATCGGCATTTTGTATTGGCATCATCGCGGTCTGGTGGATTACCCTCTGGCACGTCTGGGGCAACAGATGGGGGCTGGCTCGAACGGCCAGCGACACAACCGGCGATGACTGGCTCGACCCGTTCGGACTTTCGTATCTCGACCCTGCGCCAGGCCTGCACCCACTGCAGCCTCAACCAGCTCTGCCTGCCCATGTCGCTCAGCGAGGCCGATATCGAGCAGCTCGATGCCATCGTCGAGCGCCGCAAGCCCCTGGACCGCGGGGGGCATCTCTACCGGGCGGGCGATTCGTTCCGGGCCATTTATGCGGTGCGCTCCGGTTCGCTCAAGACCTATACCACCGCCGATAACGGTGAAGAGCAGGTGACCGGTTTTCATCTGCCCGGCGAATTGGTCGGGCTGGATGCCATCAACAGCTGGGTCCACCCCTGCGGGGCCTCGGCGCTTGAGACCACCAGCGTCTGCGAGCTGCCCTTCGAGGAGCTCGAAAACCTGGCGGCGGACATCCCGGGGCTGCAACGACAGCTTTTCCGGTTGATGTCACGCGAAATCTTTGCCGATCAGGAGATGCTCTTCGCCATGGCCCGCCGTTCGGCCGAGGAGCGCCTGGCGATGCTGCTTTTGAGTTTTTCTGACCGGTTTGGCCGGCGCGGGCTGTCGTCAAGCCGGTTTCGCCTGCCCATGGCCCGCACCGAGCTGGGTAACTACCTGGGCCTGGCACCCGAGACGATGAGCCGGCTTTTCCGACGCTTCCAGGAGCAGGGGTGGCTGGAGGCCGACGGCCGCGAGATCAACCTGCTGGATGTGCCCACACTTCGCGAGCTCAGCGGCCGCGGCGGCGAGGAAGCCGCCGGCGGGCAGTGTCACCCCGTCCCGGAGTGAGTCCACGTCGCTACGGCCGGGACTACATCATGCCGGTCTGGAGCTTGGCCGCCTCGGACATCATCTCGAAGCTCCACGGCGGGTCGAAGACGATCTCGACGTTGACTTCATCTACCGTCGGCACCTGGCGGACCTTCTCGCGTACGTCATAGGCGATGATGTCGCCCATGCCGCACCCGGGTGCGGTGAGGGTCATGTCCACTTCGACCGCCCGGCTACCATTGGCCTGTTCGCGGATTTCGCAGCGATAGACCAGCCCCAGATCGACGATGTTCACCGGAATCTCCGGGTCGAAGCAGCGCCGCATCTGGTCCCAGACAAGCTGTTCGACATCGGCGGTGGAGGCGTCATCCGGCAGCTCCGGGGTGGGTTCGGGTTCTTTGCCGATGGCGTCGGCATCCTTGCCGTCGATACGAAAGAGATTGCCCTGGATATAGACGGTATAGCTGCCCCCGAGGGCCTGGGTGATCATGCCCTCGGCGCCCTTGGGGATGATGCCCGTGTCACCGGCGGGGATCAGCGCGGCCTCGCAATCGCGCTCGAAAACCACCGGTTCGTTGCTTTGCATTGCCATGGTGAATCCCTCGTCCCGTCCACTTGTCAGACACTTGTAAGACAGAATAACACCCGCGAGGCGGTCCGCCGAGACGGGAGGAAAAGCCATGCCGACTCGCGTATGCTGGGTCGGGAATTCTCTAGCCAGGAGGCTGTCATGAACGACAACGTCCACCATCTCTCGCCGCTGCTGCGCCAGTCCAGCGACATCCTGGTCGAGCGCGCGCAGGGGATGTACGTCTACGCCGAGGATGGCGGCAAGTACATGGATTTCGCCTCGGGGATCGGCGTGCTCAGCACCGGCCATTGTCATCCCCGCGTGGTCGAGGCCGCCAAGGCCCAGATCGACAAGGTGGTCCATGCCCAGTACGCCATTATGAAGCATCGGCCCATCCTCGAGCTCTCGGACCGGCTGGTGGAACTGCTGCCGGATCAAATCGACAGTGTGTTCTTCTCGAACGCGGGTACCGAGGCGGTAGAAGCCTCCATCCGGCTGGCACGCCAGGCCACTGGCAAGCCCAACATCATCGCCTTTAGGGGCTGTTTTCACGGCCGGACCATGGGCTCGCTGTCGACGACAAGCTCGAGTGCGGCGGTGCGCCAGGGGGTCCAGCCGTTGATGGGCGGGGTCGTGACCGCGCCGTTTCCGGATACCAACTGGTATGGCATGAGCGAGGACGAGGCGGCCGATTTTGCCCTTCGCGAGCTCGACTACATCCTGCAGGTGCAAAGCACCCCCATGGAGACCGCGGCCATGCTCATCGAGCCCATCCAGGGCGAGGCGGGCTATATCCCGGCCAACACCAAATACATGCAGGGCCTGCAGGAGCGGTGTAACAAACACGGCATCCTGCTGATCATGGACGAAGTCCAGTCCGGCAACGGGCGGACGGGTCTGATGTGGGGCTACGAGCATTTCGGCGTCGAGCCGGATGTGGTGGTCTCGGCCAAGGGCGTGGCAAGCGGTTTTCAGCTCTCGTTCATGGCCGCCCCGGCCGAGCTTATGAGCAAGGCCCTGCCCGGCTCCCAGGGCGGGACCTATGGCGGCAACGCGGTGGCCTGTGCCGCCGGCCTGGCGACGCTGGATGTCATGCGCGACGAAAAGCTGGTGGAAAACGCCGCCGAGCGTGGCGAACAGCTGCGTGCGCGGCTCGAGGATGTGCAAAGCCGGCATCCGGAAATCGGTGCGATCACCGGTCGTGGATTGATGATCGGCACCCACCTGGTGGATGCCCACGGCAAGCCCGATGGTGACCGCGGCATGAAGATGCTCAAAGCCTGTGAACGGTTGGGGCTTTTGATGATCCGCTGCGGCCCCTGGGGCGGCAACGTCATCCGCTGGATCCCGCCGCTGATTGTCACCGCCGAAGAGATCGACTGGGCGGTGGATCAGTTCGAGGCGGCGCTGGTCGAGACCGGCGACGGCAGTGGCCAGGAAGGCATGCGTCGGACCGGCTAACCCGCCGGCCAACAGCGCCCGCATGCAAAGGCCTGGGTCAGCCCGGGCCTTTTTTTTGGGCTAACCCACCGGCACGGTCTGTGCCTCGGTGAACTCGAACAACCCCTCCAGGCCGCCCTCGCGGCCGTAGCCGGACTGCTTCATGCCCCCAAACGGTGCCTCGGGGGTGGGGCCCGAGCCGGTATTCAGGGCGGCATGGCCAAAGTGCAAGCGGCTGATGATCTGCTGGCCGCGCGTCTCATCGCCAGTGAAGACATAGCAGGCCAGACCAAAGTCGGTGTCATTGGCCAGCGCCACGACCTGGTCATCATCGGTGAAGGTGATGATGGGCACCAGCGGGCCGAAGGTCTCTTCGCGATAGCAGGCGGCGTGGGATGGCACACCCAGCAGCACGGTGGGCGGGTAGAAGGTGCCGGGCAGCCCTGCGGCATCGCCCTGATAGATCTTCTCGGCGCCCTTGTCGAGGGCATCTTCGACGTGCCGCGCCACCTTGGCCACGGCCTTTTCGTCGATCAACGGCCCCAGTTTGGTGTCCGGGTCCATGCCGTCGCCGACGGTCAGCGATTGGACCCGGTCGGCCAGTTTGTCGGCGAAGGCCGCGGCAACGGATTGGTGGACGAAGATGCGATTGGCGCAAACGCAGGTCTGCCCGCCGCCGCGAAACTTGTTGCCGATGAGCTGATCGGCGGCGTGGTCGAGATCGGCATCGGCAAAGATGATGTACGGGGCGTTGCCACCCAGCTCCAGGGCAAGGCGCTTGATACCGGGGGCGGATTGCTGGATGAGTTCGCGGCCCACTTCGGTCGAGCCGGTAAAGCTGATGACCCGCACCGCGGGTGCGTCGAAAAGCGCCTGGGTGATCGGGCCGGCGCTGCCCATGACCAGATTGGCCTTGCCGGCCGGCAGCCCCACCTCGCGCTCGAGCAGCGTGAAAAGCGCGATCATCGTCAGCGGCGTTTTGGACGAGGGTTTAATGACACTGGCGCAGTCCGCGGCGATGGCCGCCGAGAGCTTCTTGGCGATCATGCCGATGGGAAAGTTCCAGGGCGTGACCAGCCCGACCACGCCGGCGGGCCGGTGGTACACGGTCCAGCGGCACCCCCGCGGTTGCTCGTCGAGGGTCCGGGGGTCGAGGGCATCGATGTGCTCGGCGGCGTAGCGGAAAAACCCGGCTGCATAGTCCGCCTCGCCCTGGGCCTCGGCCAGTGGCTTGCCGTGCTCGGCGCAGAGGATGCGCCCGATCTCTTCGCGATGGTTGGTGAGGCTCTCGGCGATGGCGTTCAGCCAACCGCGCCGCGTCTCCCGGTCCGCCGGCGTGGCCTGGGCCGATTCGGCGGCGGCAATCGCCCGCTCGGTCTCGACCGCATCCATCGAGGCGACGTCTGCCAGATGGCCATTGTCCACCGGATTGGTGACCGCGAGGGTCTTGCCGCTGTCGGCCATCACCCATTGACCGTTGATATAGCCGCCGAGGGTGGGGAGGAGGGGAGATTCGATCATGAAGGGCCTCGTGTGGTTTCTGTCGGTGGCACGGCCTAGCGCCCGGCGGCCGAAAAGCCGCTTTGCTTGTCGACCGGGTTGTTCAGGGCTTCGCCGGCCTGCCAGCGCCGGAAGTTGTCGATGAACTGCTCGGACAGGGCGGTCTTCCAGCCAATGAAATCGCCCGCCATGTGGGCCGAGATAGCGACATTGGGCAGCCCCCAGAGGGGATGATCAGCCGGCAGGGGCTCTTGCTCGAAGACATCCAGTGCTGCGCCATCAATCTCGCCGTCCTGCAGCGCGGCGAGTAGTTCATCGGTTTTGACAATCGGCCCGCGGCCGATGTTGATCAGCCGTGCGCCGGGCGGCATGGCCTTGAACTCGGCGGCTCCGAAAAGCCCCTCGGTGTCGGCGGTAAGCGGCGCGGCGATCACGACAAAGTCATAATCCGGCAGCAAAGAGAGCAGATCGGCCTGGGCGTAGATGGCGGTAAAATCCTCATCCCCGTCGCGGGCCCGGCGGCCGACCCCGTCGACCTCCATGCCGATCGCCGAGCAGGTGCGGGCGATCCGCCGGCCGATGGACCCGGCGCCGACGACCAGCACGCTGCGGCCCGCGACCGGTTCGGTCTCGCGATGCTGCCACTGTCGGTCCTGCTGCAGCCGGTAGTTGCCGGCAAAGTCTTTGCAAAAGCTGATGATCTGGCCAAGGACGTATTCGGCGATGCAGCCATCGAAAATCCCCCGGGCATTGGTTACCGGGATGGCGCTGTCACGGATTTCGGGGATCATCAGTGCATCAACGCCGGCGCTGGTGGCGTGGATCCAGGCAAGCGCATCCGCCGCCGGCCAGGCATCGGCGAGGGCGTCGGTGCGAAAATCGGTGACACACAGGATCTCGGCACCGGGGAGTGTCTCGCGCAGTCCGGCGGCATCATCGGCGCGCCGCAACTCGGCCTCGGCTTCCAGCGCCTCGAGCCCTTCCGGAATGGGCTCATCGGGTGCTGTCAAGACAACGATTGTCGGCCGGGATGCGGACATGGCCTGATCTCCAGTGGGTCGAGCGGAATTGCAGCGACGTTAAACACCCCCGGGGCTCGCCGTCAACTGCGTCAGCATGCGCTTTGCGGGGCTTGACCGGGTTGACCTGCCGGTCTAGCGTCGGCGTGTTTTCTGTCTTCATCCGACTTGTGTATCAGCCAGGAGGAAAATCCATGGTCAACCCGGTGGAAATGGATCAGGGCGATCAGGCCGAGGGACCGCTTTTCAGTCCGTCGCTGCAAGCCATTCCCATGCCCGGTATCCGGCGGATGATCAACACCGCCGCGGGGATGGACGACGTGATCCATCTGTCCATCGGTCAGCCGGATTTCCCGACCCCGCCGCATATCGTGGATGCCCATATCGACGCCCTACGCGATGGGTTGACCGGCTACACCATGGATGCCGGGCTGCCCGAGCTGCTCAGCGAGCTGGCCCGCTACTACAGCAAGCGCTATGACCGCGAGCTCACCGAGGACAATTTCCTCATCACCACCGGTGCCACCGAGGCCATGTATCTGGCGCTCACCGCCACGGCCGCGCCGGGTCGGCAGTTCATCGTCACCGATCCGACCTTTCTGCTCTACGCACCGCTCATTCGCATGAACGGCGGCGAGGTCAAGCTCATCCCGACCCGGCCCGAGCACGGCCACCAGATCGACCCCCAGGAGGTGATCGATGCGATCGGGATGCGCACCTTTGCCATTGTGCTCAACTCGCCGAGCAATCCCAGCGGGGCTGTCTACCCGCGCGAGACCATCGAGGCGATCGTCCAGGAGGCGGCCTATCGCGGGGTGTATGTCTTTGCCGACGAGGTCTATGACCACATCCTGCTCGAAGAGGGCATGGAATTTCCCAGCGTGATCAACTGCACCTCGGATCTCGACCATGTGATGTCTATCTCGAGCTTTTCCAAGACCTTCAGCATGGCCGGGTTCCGGATCGGTTGGATGATCTCCAGCCAGGGGGCAATCAAGAAACTGCGGCGTTATCACATGTTTACCACCACGGTGGCGAGTACCCCGGCGCAGTGGGCCGGTGTGGCCGCGCTGCAGGGGGATATGGCCTGTGTCGATGAGATGAATGCCGAGTACCGGCGGCGCCGCGACCGGGTGGTGGAGCTGGTCAGCGAGACCCCGCATCTGACCGGTTACGTCCCCCAGGGGGCCTTTTATATCTTCCCCTCGCTGCCGCCGCGCACCGATGCCACCGATCTGTCGCTGCGCATGCTCGCCGAGACCGGTGTCTGCGTGATCCCGGGCGATGCCTTTGGTGATACCTGTGGCAATGCCATCCGCATCAGCTTTTCCAACTCGATGGAAAATATCGAAGCGGCGTTCGCCCGAATGCAGCCCTGGTTGGCGCAGCAGAAGTTCTAGCCACGGGGGATACCGCCGGCCGGTGGGGTCAGTCCTCCAGCCAGTGGACGCGGTAGAGGTCCAGGCGTCGATCCTTGGCGTTCTGGACCGACCCTTCGGCGCGCAACTGCTTGAGCTTGTCCATGTCCAGATCCACCACCAGGGTCATTTCGGTGTTGGGCGTGGATTCGCTAACGATGCCGTCGTGGGGGAAGGCGAAATCCGAGGGCGAGAACACCGCCGCCTGGGCATACTGGATTTCGATGTTCTCCACCCGTGGCAGGTTGCCCACGCTGCCGGTGATGGCGACATAGCATTCGTTTTCGATGGCCCGGGCCTGGGCACAGCGCCGGACCCGGAGATAGGCGTTTTTGGTATCGGTCCAGAACGGCACGAACAGGATCTGCATGCCCTGGTCGGCCAGCAGCCGGCAGGCCTCGGGAAATTCCACGTCATAGCAGACCAGGATGCCGATCTTGCCCACATCGGTGTCGAAGGCCTTGAGCGCGTCACCCCCCTGGACCCCCCAGTAGAAACGCTCGTCCGGGGTGGCGTGGAGCTTGTAGTGGTTGTCGATGGTGCCGTCCCGGCGGCAGAGATAGGCCACGTTGTAGAGCGCGTTGTCATCGTAGACCGGCATCGAGCCGGCGATGATGTTGATGTTGTAGGACACGGCCATGCGGCTCATGGCATCGGTGATTTCGCCGGTATACTGGGCCAGCCCCCGCATGGCCTCGGCGGGATCCTCCTGGTTGAACTGCGCGAGCAGTGGCGCATTGAAAAGCTCCGGGAAGAGGATGAAATCGCAGTTGTAGCCGGCCATGGCGTCGACGAAGAACTCGATGTTGGTCATCAGGTCCTCGAAGTTGGTGACCCGCCGCATCTGCCACTGCACCGTGCCGACCCGCACCATGGACTTGCGCCCACCGATCAGCGGCGTGCGCTCGCTTTCGTAGAAGATGTTGTCCCACTGCAGCAGCGTGGCGTAGGCACGGGATTGCTGATCCTCGGGCAGATAGGCGGTGATCACCCGGCGGACATGAAAGTCGTTGGCCAGCTGGAACGAGAGGATCGGGTCGTAGAGCTCGCGGCGCTTGACCAGGTCGATGTACTCTTCGGGCTTCATCTCGGCGGCGTGCTCGCGATAGCCGGGCATGCGGCCGCCGGCGACGATGGCCCGCAGATTGAGGCTGCGGCAGAGCTCTTTGCGGGCGTCGTAAAGCCGCCGGCCAAGGCGCATGCCGCGGTATTCGGGATCGACGAAGATATCCACGCCGTAGAGCACGTCGCCGTTGGGGTCGTGGTTGGTCAGATAGCCGTTGCCGGTGATTTCGTTGTATTTGTGCCGGTCACCGAAGCGGTCATAGTCAACGACCATCGAGATGGCGCCGGCCACCACCCGGCCGTTGTCCTCGATGCAGATCTGGCCCTCGGCAAAGCGATTGATCTGGGCAGCGAACTGTTTGCGCGTCCACGCCCCGCCCAGATCCGGATAGACCTGATCCATGATGTGTCGGACATCGGCGTAATCCGCCAGGCGCAGATGCCGCAGCCGGAGCCGATGTTCTTCGCCGCTGCCATCCTGTTCTGTCATGGCGGCGAGGATATCATGGCCCTGTCACGGGTCTGAGTCTGCAACGCAGACCACCGACAAGGAGATTGCCATGGAAAGCCATCTGGATGCCGCGCAGCGCGACAGACTGCGACAGACGCTGGAAGCGCAGCGCGCCACGCTGCGCGAGACGCTGCGTGGCGAGGTGCTCGCCGCCGATATCCACCGCGCGGAGGACATCGCCGACCGGGTCCGGGATCCGGGGGATGAGGCGGTGGTCGATCTGCTCGCCGATCTGGAATATGCCGATATCGACCGCCATATCGGTGCACTGCGGGCCACCGAGGCGGCGCTGCGCGCCTGGCATGACGGCCGCTACGGTGTCTGTGCCGATTGCGGCGGGCCCATCCCCTATGCCCGGCTCGAGGCCTATCCCACCGCCAGTCGATGCATCGACTGTCAGGCCGAGTATGAGCGCGCCGGAGGGCCGACGCCACGGCTTTGACCCGGTCAACCGCAGCCCGCCGCCGGTGGGGGCGCTGGCAATGGCTGACCGCCGGGGTGCTGGTGCTGCTGATCGTCGCGCCGGCAACCGCCGGGGTGCGCTTGACGGTGGAAGGGGCGCCGGATTTTCTTGCCGATAATATCCGCGCCCACATCGACACCCGGGTCGAGCTGACATCGCGGCTGGCGGTGCGCTTTTATCGCGATCAGGTCCGCAGTCAGGTCCGGCAGGCCCTCGAGGCGCTGGGCTATTATGAGGCCGACGCCGACATCCGCATCACCCCGGTGCGTGGTGACTGGGCGCTGGCGGTGCGGGTCACCCCCGGTCCGCGGCTGAGCTGGCGACGGGTGGATGTCGCGCTGACCGGCCCCGGACGGGATGATCCGGCATTTCGGCAACTGCTCGAGGCGCTGCCTATCCGTCCCGACCAGGGGGTCAATCACCGCGACTACGAGCGCAGCAAGCGGGCATTGCGCAATCTGGCCCGGCAGCGCGGCTATTTTGATTATCGATTCACCACCGTCCGGCTGGCGGTCAACGCCGCACAGGGCTGGGCCGACGCCCGTATCACGATGGAGAGCGGGCCACGTTATCGCCTGGGGGCGGTGCGGTTTTCGGATGCGCCCCTGCGCGACGAGTTTTTGCAGCGGCTGGTCCCGTTTAAAGCCGGTGCGCCCTATCACGCCGATCGCATCGCCGAGCTCAGCCGTCGCTTGCTCGATAGTGGTTATTTTGCCGATGCCACGGTGGATGTCCTGCGTGACAAGCCTCAAGGCCGCCGGATCCCGCTGGCGGTCACCCTCACAACCCGGCCGCGAAACACCGTGACCACCGGGATCGGCTTTTCCACCGACGAAGGCCCCCGGGGCCAACTGGGCTTTACCCGGCATTACATCAATAACCGCGGCCACCGGCTTGAGAGCGGTCTGCGCCTCTCACCGGTGCGGCAGCGGCTGGATGCGCGCTACGAAATCCCCCTGGGTGATCCGCTCAACGATCATCTGGCGGTGACCGCCGGCTGGGAGAACGAGGATATCGAGGACTCTCGCAGCGAACGCTATACCCTGGGGCTGAGCCGGCGGCAGTCATTTCGCTCGGGCTGGGTGCGCACCCAATCGCTGCGCCTGCTCGAGGAGCGCTTCCGCAGCGGCGAGGACCGCGGCCGCAGCCGGCTTCTGATGCCCGGGATCAGTTTCTCGCGAACCCGCTCGCGGGGCGGAGTGGATCCCTATCGCGGCGATGCGCAGCGCTATGCCATCGAGGCCAGTGCCCGGGACCTGGGCTCGGATGTCGATATCGCCCGGCTGCGACTGGCCAACAATTGGCTGCGCAGCCTCGGCACCCGGCACCGCTTTCAGCTGCGGGCGGACCTGGGGGCCATTGCCACCAATGCATTCGCCCGCACCCCCACCTCGCTGCGATTCTTCGCCGGGGGGGACCAGAGCGTGCGCGGTTTTGCCTACCGCAGTCTGGGCCCCATCGGTGCCGATGGCGAGGTGACCGGGGGCCGGTATCTGGCAACCGGCAGCGCCGAATACAGCTATGCCGTCGCTTCAGACTGGCGGGCGGCGGTTTTTGTCGATGGCGGCAACGCCTTTGATCATCTCGATGCGGTGGATGCCGAGGTGGGCACCGGGGTGGGGGTGCGTTGGCAGTCTCCGGTGGGGCCGCTGCGACTGGATTTTGCCTGGGGCGTGAGTCGTGACCAGCCGCCCTTTCGCCTGCATCTGTCGCTGGGGCCGCCTTTCTGATGCCATCGCTACGAACCGTACTGGTGGCCACTTTGATTGCCCTGGCATGGGCCACGGCCTGGGTGTTGAGTACCACCGCCGGGGCTCAGTGGCTGCTGGATCGCCTTACCGAGGCAGAACCCCGTCTGGAGGCTCAGGTCGCAAGCGGCACGCTATGGTCGGGCATCACCCTGCGGGATCTGAGCTGGGACGAGCGCTGGGGCCGAGTCGGGCTGGCGCGGCTTCGGGTCGACTGGCAACCCGCTTGCCTGCGGCAATGGACGCTTTGCATCGACGGTGTCACCGGCCGGGGGCTTGTCATTGATGCCAGGGCGGGGGCGTTTCGTGCGGCGGTGCTGGATGCCGACGGCCGCTGGCCGTTGAGCGAGCGTGGCCGTTTTCAACTGGCCATCGACGGTATCCGTTGGCGGGGTGAGTCGCTGGGTGAGCAACCGGTGCGGCTGCAATTGACCACCAGCGCCCTGCAAGCCCGCCCCCGATCGGCCACCCTGCGCCTTGATCTGCCCACGCTGCCGCTGGCCGCGCTTGACTCGTGGCTGCCCGACGGCGTTCGGCTACCCGGCCGGGTCAGTGGCACGGGCCGCGTTGACTGGCGCAGCAGCCATCCGCCCCGGGCACGGCTGACGTTGGTCAGTCGCGCATCACAAGTGGTGCTGCCGATGGACACCGAAGAGCCGCTGGCGCTCGAATACCAGCGTGCCGTTATTGACGCCGATCTCAGGCCGCAGCAGGTGGATCTGCGCTTTGGCATGGCCTCGCCGGATCTTGGCCGCGGGGGCTTTGCCCTGCGTATTGACCCCACCCAGTCGCCGCGCCCGTTGCAGGGCGAGGTCTGGCTGGATGGCCTGCCAGCGGCCCCCCTGGCCGGTGCACTGCCCGGCCTGCGGCGGTCGCAGGGGCGCATCAAGGTGGCGGGCAGGGTCTCCGGCAACCTCTCCCGGCCACGGTTTGCCGGTGATGTGACCTGGGCCGACGGACTGCTTCTGCCCCGGGCACTGGCCCGACCGCTTCGCGATTTTCGACTGCGACTGACAATGGATGGCCCGCGTGCCGAGATCGCCGGCGGATTCCGGGCCGGCGAGGGCGAAGCCGTGCTGTCGGGCCGCCTGCAGCGTCGGGGGCAGGCGCTGGCCGGCCGGCTTCGTCTGACCGGAGAGGATCTGGCCATTGACACCGGTCCGACGGCGAGCGTGACGCTGGCCCCGGATCTGACCGTAACCCTGGCCTCCGGCGAAGCCCGTCTGGATGGCGTGGTGGATGTGCAGGGCGGGACGGTGTCGCTGCCGAGCAGCGCCAGCGATGCCGTCCGGGTCTCGGCGGATGCCGTACGCGTCGACACGCCGGCGCCGAGCCGACCGGACCCGGATGGGGGCTTGCCCCTGGCGCTCAGCACGGATGTTCGCCTCAATCTGGGAGAAGGGCTGCGCTTTCGGGGTCGCGGGCTGACGGGAGCGCTCGCCGGGCGCCTGCGGCTGCGTCAGCAGGGGCTCGATGAACCCCGGGCCGACGGGGTGGTCCGGCTGGTCTCGGGGCATCTCGAGGCCTACGGCCAGCGCCTTGAGGTGCGCCGCGGGCGGTTGATTTTTGCCGGCTCGCCGCGCCGCCCGCGACTGGACATCGAGGCGGTGCGCGCCTCGCCCCGGCGGCTGGCCGGGTTACGGGTGACCGGGACGGCCGATGACCCGGTGCTGACGCTTTTCTCGCGTCCGCCAATGGAGCAGTCCCGGATACTGGCTTATCTGATGACCGGCGCCCCGCCCGGCAGCGGGACACCCGATGAGACCGCACTGATCAGTCAGGCGGCCGTCTCTTTGGGCGTTTTCGGTGGCGGTCAGATCGGTGGCGCCCTCGCCGAGGAAATCGGCATCAGCGATTTCCGGTTGCAGGCCACCGGTCAGGGTGAGACAGCGCAGGTCGCGGTCAGTGGGTATCTGGCGCCCAACCTGTTGATCCGCTACGGGGTCGGGGTCTTTACGCCCCAGAACACCCTCAGCCTGCGCTACTACCTCACCGAGCAGCTCTATCTCGAGGCGATCAGCGGCGCCGAGAGTGCCCTGGATCTTTTCTATGCCTTTGACTACGACTGATCCTGGGGCGCCGGGGTCTTGTCGTTGTTGCCATCCGCCTTCTCGTCACCGGACCGGGTCTGACCGGCCGAGCGCCGGGCCCCGCCGTTGCCGCGACTGCGGTTGCCCCCGCTGCGGCCGCCGCCGCTTCGGCTGTTGCCGCCCCGGGCATTCCCCCCGCTCCGGCGGCTGTCGGTGCGCGCCGCCGGTTTGATGTCCTCGGCGATCAACGCCGGTGGCGCCATCTCGGCGGGGATCTTCTGCTCGATGTAGGCCTCGATGTCGGGCAATGAATAGACATAGCTCTCGCAGGCAAAGCTGATCGCCTCACCCGTGGCCCCAGCCCTAGCCGTGCGGCCGATACGGTGGACATAGTCCTCGGCATCCTGAGGCAGGTCGTAGTTGATGACATGGCTGACATCGGGGATATGCAGTCCCCGGGCGGCCACGTCGGTGGCCACCAGGATCGGCAGCTCGCCGCGTTGGAACTTGCCAAGGAGCTGTTCGCGCTTGTTCTGCGGGATATCCCCCGAGATCACCGCGGCCTTGATGTCATTGCCCAGAAGATAGCCGGTGACCTTGTCCGCATCGCGCTTGGTGTTGACAAAGATCAGCGTCCGGGTGGGTTCCTGCTGGCGCAGAACACCGAGCAGCAAGCCGATTTTCTGGTTGTTCTCGACATGATAGAGCTGCTGGTTGACCCGGTCGGCGGTGATGGTCTCGGACTCGATCTTGACCGATTCGGGCTCGTTCATGTGCTCGTAGGCGAGCTCCCGGACGCGTTCCGAGAGCGTGGCCGAGAACAGCATGTTGAGCCGCTTCTCCGGCGGCGGCATCCGCCGGAGCAGATAGCGGATGTCAGCGATAAAGCCCATGTCGAACATGCGGTCGGCCTCATCGAGGATGCACACCTCGATGTTGTCGAGGCTGAACACCCGCTGCTTGTAGAAGTCGATGATCCGCCCGGGGGTGCCGATGAGGATATCGGTGCCCCGCTCCAGTGCCTTGCGCTGGCTCTCGTAGCCGGTGCCGCCATAGATGCAGGCGAAGTCCATGCCGGTGAAATCGCCAAGGCGTTCGGCATCCTTGTGGATCTGCAACGCCAGCTCGCGGGTCGGTGCCAGAACGATGGCCCAGGGGCCGGTCTTGTCGGCGGCCACCGGGTGGGTCATCAGATGGTGCATACAGGCCAGCAGAAAGGCAGCGGACTTGCCCGTGCCGGTCTGCGCCTGCCCGGCCACGTCCCGGCCCTCAAGGGCGATGGGCAGCGCGCCGGCCTGAATCGGGGTGCAGTGCTCGAAGCCGGCTTCCTGCAGGCCTGTGAGAAGGGATTCATGAAGTCCAAGGGACTCAAAGCGAACGTCAGAGAGATGATTGTTTTCCATGGGCGCGGATGGTAACGCATCACAGCCGGTTTTGCCCCTCGCCTGTTTTCTCTGCAATCCGTACACTGAAGGTACACATTCATTCGAGGAGCCAAGATGAGCGATACGCAGGAGACGATCCGTCAACAGGTCGAGGGCAACCCGGTCATCCTCTACATGAAAGGCTCGCCGCAGTTTCCGCAGTGTGGTTTTTCGATGCGGGCCGCCCAGGCACTCGCCGGCTGCGGGGTCGAGTTTGCGTACGTCAACGTGCTCGAGGACGAGGACATCCGTCAGGGCATCAAGGAATACGGCAACTGGCCGACCATCCCACAGCTTTATGTCGGCGGCGAGCTTCTGGGGGGGTGCGACATCATCCTCGAGATGTACGAAAACGGCGAGCTGCAGCCGGCGGTGCAAAGCGCCGCCGGTGGCAGCGCCTGACCGGGCGGGCCGCTGCCTTAGCGGCCGGCGTATTCGGGAAAACCGTTGGCGGCATCCCAGCGGTTGACGATGTTGCAGAAAAGCTCGGCGGTCTTCTCGGCATCATAGATGGCTGAGTGCGCCTCGCGGGCATCCCATTCGATGCCCGCCGCGGCGATGCCGCGGGCCAGGACGGTCTGGCCAAAGGCCAGGCCCGAGAGCGTCGCGGTGTCAAAGCACGAAAACGGGTGGAAGGGGTTGCGCTTGATCGCGCAGCGATTGACCGCGGCGTTGAGAAAGCCCAGGTCGAACCACGCATTGTGACCCACCAGCACCGCCCGGTTGCAGCCGGTGGCGCGGATCTGCTCGCGAATGGGCGCAAAGATCTGCCGCAGGGCCTCGTCCTCGGGGATGGCCATGCGCAGCGGATGATCCGGGTCGATGCCATTGAACTCCAGCGATTTGGGGTCGAGGTTGGCGCCCTCGAAGGGCTGGACATGATGGGTATGGGTCTCGCCGCGATAGAGTGTGCCATCCGCTTCCATATGGACCAGGGTGGCGGCGATCTGCAGCATCGCGTCGGTGGCGGCGTTGACGCCACCGGTCTCGATATCCACCACCACGGGCAGAAAGCCGCGGAACCGATCCTTGATCATGCGATGGGTCACGAGGCGCGCGCCTTGCCGGGGTGGCGGTCGACGAGCTGCCAGCCGACCGTCTCGCCGGCACGCAATGGCACGACGGTGTCATCGCCGTAGGGCAGGCGGTCGGGGATGTCGCGGCTTTCTGACGCCAGGGTGACCGTGTCGCGGTTGCGCGGCAGCCCGTAGAAATCGGCCCCGAAGTGGCTGGCAAAGCCTTCGAGTCGGTCCAGGGCCCCGGCGGCGGCGAAGGCCTCGGCGTAGAGTTCCAGCGCCAGTGGCGCGGTGAAAATGCCGGCGCAGCCACAGGCGTTTTCTTTGGCGTGGCGGGCATGCGGGGCACTGTCGGTGCCCAGGAAAAACCTTGGATGGCCCGAGGTGGCGGCCTCGAGCAGGGCCTCGCGGTCCGCTTCGCGCTTGAGAATGGGCAGGCAGTAGTGGTGCGGCCGGATGCCGCCGGCGAGCAGCGCGTTGCGGTTCATCAGCAGATGCTGCGGGGTGATGGTCGCTCCCAGCCGCGCCGGCCCCTGGCGGACAAAGGCCACCGCCTCGGCGGTGGTCAGATGCTCGAGGACCACCCTGAGGCGGGGGTGGCGTTCGAGCAGCGGTGCCAGTCGCTCGTGCAAAAACACCTTCTCGCGGTCAAAGATATCGGTTTGCCCGTGGGTGACCTCGCCGTGGATACACAGCCCGAGTCCCTGCTCGGCCATGGCATCGAGGGCGTCGCTGCAGCGCTTGATATCCGTCACGCCCGAGTCGGCGTTGGTGGTCGCACCGGCCGGGTAGAGTTTGACCGCATGGATGATGCCGCTGGCGGCGGCGCGCTCGATCTCGGTGGCGGGGGTGTTGTCGGTGAGATAGAGCGTCATTAGCGGCTCGAAATCGCAGTCCGCGGGGCAGGCCGCCAGGATGCGCTCGCGATACGCCTCGGCCATGGCCGTGGTGGTCACCGGCGGGACGAGGTTGGGCATGATGATCGCCCGGCCAAAACGCGCGGCGCTCCAGTGGACGACATCCGGCAGGACATCGCCGTCGCGCAGATGCAGGTGCCAGTCGTCCGGGCGGGTGAGGGTGAGCGTGTCCATGACCGCAGTGTATCAGGGCTGTTGCGGTGCCGCGGTGGTTGTCTTGATTTGTGCGCCGAGCCGCCGGATCATGATTGCTTTTCCACCGGCGTGACCGAGCATTTCGAGAGTCTATTCATGAGCGATATCAAAAAGGTGGTGCTGGCCTACTCAGGCGGGCTGGATACCTCGGTGATCCTTCAGTGGCTGCGCGATCACTACCGCTGCGAAGTGGTGACCTTCACCGCCGATCTCGGCCAGGGCGAGGAGCTGGAGCCGGCCCGCAGCAAGGCCCGGGACCTGGGTGTCGAAGAGATCTACATCGACGATCTGCGCGAGGAGTTCGTGCGCGATTTCGTCTTTCCCATGTTCCGCGCCAACGCCATCTACGAAGGCGAATACCTGCTCGGTACCTCGATTGCCCGGCCGCTGATTGCCAAGCGCCAGATCGAGATCGCCCGCGAGACCGGCGCCGATGCCGTCTGCCATGGCGCCACCGGCAAGGGCAACGATCAGGTTCGCTTCGAGCTCGGCTACTACGGCCTCGAGCCGGGCATCCAGGTCATCGCCCCCTGGCGGGAGTGGGATCTGAACTCGCGCGAGCGCCTGCTGGCCTACGCCGAGGAGCGCGGCATCCCGATCGAGGGCAAGACCGAGGGCGGCGGTTCGCCCTATTCCATGGATGCCAACCTGCTGCATATCTCTTATGAAGGCGGCGTGCTCGAAGACACCTGGACACCGGCCGAGGAAGGGATGTGGCGCTGGAGCGTTGCCCCCGAAGCGGCGCCGGATACCCCCACCGAGATCGACCTGACCTTCCGCGGGGGGGATCCGGTGGCGATCAACGGCGAGACGCTCTCGCCCCAGGCGATGCTCTCGCGGCTCAACCAGCTGGGCGGAGACAATGGCATTGGCCGCATCGATATCGTCGAGAACCGCTATGTGGGGATGAAATCCCGCGGCTGCTACGAAACGCCCGGCGGCACCATCCTGCTGCGTGCCCACCGCGCCATCGAGTCGATCACCCTCGATCGCGAGTCCGCGCATCTTAAAGACGAGCTCATGCCGCGTTATGCCGAACTCATCTACAACGGCTACTGGTGGAGCCCGGAGCGCGAGGCGCTGCAGGCGCTGATCGATCAGACCCAGACCCGGGTCAACGGTGTGGTCCGGCTCAAGCTCTACAAGGGCAACGTCATCGTGCTCGGCCGCCGCTCCGAGTCGGACAGCCTGTTCGATGACAGCATTGCCACCTTCGAGGACGACGCCGGGGCCTACGATCAAAAGGATGCCGAGGGCTTTATCAAGCTCAACGCCCTGCGACTGCGCGTGGCGGCAAGACGCGGCGAGTGAGCGGTCACCGGTGGCGCATCGCAGCGGTTGCGTTGCACCGATGGCGGCAGGGGTCTACATTGGAATTATTCCAATTTGTGAGGTGACGACCTGTGCCCAAGTCACGCATTCGACGCGCCGCCATGGCCGTGGTCATCGCGCTTGCCCCGGGGCCGGTGCTGGCGGCACCGCTGGTGGTGGCGACCACTGGCATGGCCGGCGATCTGGTCGCGACGATCGGGGGTGACTGCATCGACGCCGAGGTGTTGATGGGCCCCGGTGTCGACCCTCATCTGTACCAGGCCACCGCCTCGGATGTCCGAGCCTTTCAAAAGGCCGAACTCATTGTCTATAACGGGTTTGGCCTGGAGGGGCAGCTGGCGGATGTGCTTGCGGGGCTGGATCGGCACAAGGCGACCCTGGCGGTGGCCGAAGCGGCCGCTCGCGCCGGTCCCATCGAGGCGTTAGATGGCGAGGCGGGTTATGCCACCGATCCGCATCTGTGGATGCAGCCGGCGTTGTGGTCCCAGGCCGTGCCGGCGGTGGAGGCGGCGCTTGCGCGCCTGGCACCGGACTGTCTCGAGCCGATGCAGCGCCGGGCGGCGGCGTATCGGCAACAGCTGCAGGCCCTGGACCGCTGGATGGCAGCGAGCCTTGCCACGATTCCGTCGGGCCAGAGGGTGCTTTTGACCGCCCACGACGCGTTTGGCTACTTAAGCCAGGGTTACGGGCTCGAGGTCAGGGGGGTGCAGGGGATCAGCACCCAGGCCGAGCCCAGTGTCGCGGCCATCCAGTCGGTGGCCGATCTGATTGCCCAACGCAATATCCCGGCGGTTTTCATTGAGACCACCATCAACCCGCGCACCGTCGAGGCGGTGATCGAGGCGGCCCGCGCGCGGGGAACAGATGTCGAGGTGGGGGGCAGCCTCTACGGCGATGCGCTGGGGCAGCCGGGGACACTGGCTGATACGCTGGTCGGTATGTTGATCCACAACACCCGGGTCATGACCGACGCCCTCGGGGGGCAGGTCATTCCGCTGCCCGAAGCGCTGGCGCCCTGGCAACAGCGGCGCGAGGAGGTCGCGCCTTGAGCGATCTCCGAGCGGATATCCACACGCCCCACGAACCCGAGCTGGCGCTGCATATCGAGGATCTGACGGTCAGCTATGGCGATCGTCCGGCCCTCTGGGATATCGACCTGAATATCCCGCCGGGGGTGTTGGCGGGCGTGGTCGGGCCCAACGGCGCCGGCAAAAGCACCCTGCTGAAGGCCATCCTCGGTCTGGTCCCGCGCTCCGCCGGTCATGTGCGGTTGTTCGGGCATCCCTACAAAAGCCAGCGCAAGCGGGTGGGTTATGTGCCGCAACGCTCGAGCGTTGACTGGGATTTTCCCACCACCGCGGTGGATGTCGTGACCATGGGGCTGTACGGCCAGCTGGGCTGGTGGCGCTGGCCGGGCCGGCGCGAGCGCGACCGGGCGCTGCGGGCGCTCGAAGAAGTGGGCATGGAGGCGCTGGCGGATCGTCAGATCAGTGAGCTCTCGGGGGGGCAGCAGCAACGGGTTTTCATCGCCCGGGCGCTGGTCCAGAAGCCCGATCTGCTGTTGCTCGACGAGCCCATGGCCGGGGTGGATGCCACCACCGAGCGCAGTATTATCGATATCCTCTCGCGGCTGCGCAGCGAAGGCCGCACCATCGTGGTGGTCCACCACGATCTGCAGACCGTCCAGCGCTATTTCGACTGGCTGGTGTTTCTCAACGTGCGGGTGATCGCCGCCGGCGCGATGGCCGCGGTGTACAGCGCCCGCAACCTGCGCCGTACCTACGGCGGGCAGATCGCGCTGCTGGACGAGAACGGTGCCGCCGCGCCGGACGCCCCGGGTGAGCGATGACAGCGCTGCTGGGCGACTACACGCTGCAGAATGTCATGCTGGGCGCCGCGCTGATTGGCGTGATCAGCGGCGTTCTGGGCAGTTTTGCCGTGCTCCGCCGCGAGAGCCTGCTGGGCGATACCCTCTCCCATGCGGCCCTGCCGGGGATCTGCCTTGGGTTTATCGTCACCGGGATGCGTGACATGGGCAGTCTGCTGGCTGGTGCGCTTTTCACCGCCGTGGTCGCGGCACTGCTCATGGTGGGGCTGACCCGACGCACCCGGCTCAAAACCGACGCTGGCCTGGCCATCATGCTCTCGTTGGGCTTTGCCCTGGGCGTGGTGCTGCTGACCTGGATCCAGAACCGGGGCGGAGCGGCGCAGGCCGGCCTGGACAGTTTTCTGTTTGGTCAGGCCGCCGCCACCACCCGGGCGGATCTGTTGCCCATGGCCTTGTTGACCGTCGTGGCGCTGTCGGGCGTTGTCATGTTGTGGAAGCCCCTTAAGTTGATGAGCTTTGACCCGGAGTTTGCGGCGGTCATGGGTCTGCCGGTGCGGCGGATCGAACGGCTTTTGACCGCCATGATCGCGTTGGCCGTGGTGGTGGGGCTGCAGATGGTGGGTGTGGTGCTGATGACGGCGATGATCATCGCCCCCGGGGCGGCCGCGCGGCAGTGGGCCGGCAGCCTGCTGGGCATGGTCTTGCTTGCGGCGGGCTTTGGTGCCACCGCGGGGATCAGTGGCGGGCTGATCAGCACCCTGGGCCCGGGGCTCGCCACCGGGCCGGTGGTGGTGCTGGTGGCCACCGCGCTGGCGCTGGTGTCACTGCTCATCGCCCCGCGGCGGGGGTTGCTGCCGGCCTGGTGGCGGCGCCGGCGGCGGCGCAGCCACACCTCCACCGAACAGATCCTGCAGACCGTCTACGAGCTGGCTCGGGAACATGGTGACTGGCGCTACCGCGTCGAGCAGGGGGCAATCGACGCCTACCACGGGATGATCACCGAGCCGCAACTCGCCACGCTGGCCGATCGGGGCTTGCTCATCAGTACCGAGCATATGCCCGACGAGGGGCCGCACTGGCGGCTCACCGAAAAAGGCCAGGGCCATGCCGCCGAGCAGGCCAAACGACGCAACGAGCGACGGCGCTGGCGGGTGCGGGCATGAGCGGGCTGGCCAATCCCACCATCGCCATTCTATTGACCGGCATGCTGGTGGGGATGGCCGGCGCGCTGCTTGGCAGTTTTCTGGTGCTGCGTGGCAACAGCATGCTGGCCGACGCCATCAGTCATTCGATTCTATTCGGGATCGCACTGGCGTGGCTTGCTACCGGCGAGACCAGCGGTGCGGTGCAGATTGCCGGGGCGGCGCTCAGCGGGGTGCTGGCGGTGTTCTTGATCGAGACACTCGCCCGCAGCCGCCGGCTCCGGGATGATGCCGCCATCGGGCTGGTCTTCCCGGCGTTATTCAGCATTGGCGTGGTCCTGATCAACGTCTTTGCCAGGGACGTGCATCTGGATGAGCACACCGTACTGCTTGGCGAGATCGGGTTCGTCTGGCTGGATACGGTCACCGTGGCGGGCCTGGTCGTGCCACGGGCACTGCTGGCAAGCGCCACACTGTTGCTGGTGGACGCCCTTTTCGTGCTTGCCTTCTACAACGCCCTCAAGCTGGCGACCTTCGATCCGGGGCTGGCCCGGGCGTTGGGGCTGGCCCCGGGGCTGGTGTTCTATGCCCATCTGTCGCTGCTCAGTGGCACCGCCGTGGCGGCCTTTGATGCGGTGGGCGTGGTGCTTTTTGTCACCTTTGTGGTGGTCCCCCCGGCGGCGGCCTATCTGCTCTGCCGGCGGCTTTCGAGCCTGATTGCAGTGGCCATGCTGATCGCTGTGGCAAGCGCCCCCCTTGGCTACGGGGCCGCGCTTTGGCTGGATGTATCGGTGGGCGGCGCCATGGCCCTTGCCACCGCGCCCTTCCTTGTTGGCGCGTTCAGCTGGCGGCGCTGGCGCGAACGCCGCCGGTACCGCGCCGGTCAGCCACCTGCCGTGTCGGCGTCCTCGTCGGCGTAACGCGTCTTGTCCTTGAACTCGCAGAGGTCGTAGATCGGGCAGGCGCCGCAGCGGGGCTTGCGGGCCACGCACACGTAGCGGCCGTGCAGGATCAACCAGTGGTGGGCGTCTTTGAGAAATTCACGCGGCAGCAGCCGCAGTAGCCGTTCTTCGACCGCCCGCACGGTCTTGCCCCGGGCAATGCCGGTTCGGTTGGCGACGCGAAAGATATGGGTGTCCACCGCCATCGTGGGTTGATCGAAGGCGGTATTCAAAACCACATTGGCCGTCTTGCGACCGACCCCGGGCAGGGCTTCCAGCGCTTTGCGTTGCGCCGGTACCTGGCCGTCGTGTTCATCGACCAGGGCCTGGCAGGTGGCGATGATGTTCTTCGCCTTGCTGTTGAAAAGGCCAATCGTGCGAATGTACTGCCGAAGCCCGGCCTCACCCAGCGCCAGGATGGCTTCGGGCGTGTTGGCCACCGCAAACAGCGGCCGGGTGGCTTTGTTGACGCTGCGGTCGGTGGCCTGTGCCGAGAGGATGACCGCTACGAGCAGCTCGAAAGGGGTGCGGTATTCGAGTTCGGTTGTCGGCTGTGGATTGGCGGCGCGCAGTCGCTCGAAGATCGCCTGGCGTTTGTCCCGGTTCACCGCGGCTGGCCTCCCGCCCGCGCGCGGCGTCGGGCACGGGCTTTTTCGAGCGCGGCCTGTGCCACGGCGCGGCGGCGTTCGCGGTCGGGCAACGGCGCTGGGCCGTCCGCTGCGGAATCATCCGCGCCACTGCGCCGGGCCCGGCGTTGCTGGCGTTTGGCCTCGGCCTCGGCAGCGCGGCGCGCCAGCCGGGCCTTACGGTTGTTGAAACGCTGTCTGGCCCGATCGCGGCGGGCCTTTTGCCGGGATGCGGGTTCTTGCTCGCGGTCGGTGGGCTGCATATGGATGCAATCCACCGGGCAGGGCGCCAGGCACAGATCACAGCCTGTGCATTCCTCGGTGATGACGGTATGCATGCGTTGCCGGGCGCCGACAATGGCATCCACCGGGCAGGCCTGGATGCACTTGGTGCACCCAATGCAGACCGACTCATCGATCCACGCGACCCGGGGGGGGCGATACGCGCCATGGTCGGGGTTGAGCGGCTCGACCGCCCGGCCGGTCACCTCGGCCAGCGCCTCGATGGTGGCCTCGCCCCCGGGCGGGCACTGGTTGATCCCCGCCTCGCCGCGGCTGATGGCCTCGGCATAGGGGCGACACCCCGGGTAACCGCACTGCTCGCACTGGGTCTGCGGCAGCAGCGCGTCGATCCGGTCAATCAGGCTCGCGTGATCGCTCATGCCGGTTTGAGGCTCTCCCGGGAGTCTTCGATCATCGCCTCGACCGCGGCCGGGTCGATGCGCGTCATCAGCGGTTTGAAGCGCTCGATACGATGGTCGAGTAGCGGCTGACCCGCGTCCGCCCAGGCCATGGGCGGGACCTGGAGGAAGGCCTCGGCGGCCTCGGCGGTCCGTGGCAGCACCGGTTTGAGATAGAGCATCAGCACCCGGAACAGGTTGATGCCGGTGGTGCTGATCGCATGCAGTGCCTCGGCCTGGTCCGGGTCTTTAGCCAGCACCCAGGGCTTTTTCTCGTCGATGTACTGGTTGGCCTCATCGGCCAGTGCCATGACTTCGCGCACCACCCGGGCGTATTCGCGCTCTTCGTAGAGCCCGCCGATGGTCTCGGCGCGGGCGCTGATGCGGCGGAAAAGCTCGGGCGTATCGAGCCGCGGGCCAAGCTGGCCGTCAAAGCGCTTTTGGATAAAACCAGCGCAGCGGCTGGCGATATTGACCAGTTTGCCCACCAGATCGGCATTGACCCGCTGGGTAAAGTCCTCAAGGCTTAAGTCGATGTCATGCACCCCGGTGCCCAGTTTGGCAGCGAAGTAGTAGCGTAGATATTCCGGGTCGAGGTGGCGCAGATAGGTCTCGGCCATGATGAACGTCCCCCGCGATTTCGACATCTTCTGCCCATCGACGGTCAGAAACCCGTGGGCGCAGACCCGGGTGGGGGTGCGAAAGCCGGCCCCGTGCAGCATGGCCGGCCAGAAAAGGGCGTGAAAGTAGACAATGTCCTTGCCGATGAAGTGATAGAGCTCGGCGTCACTGTCGGCGCGCCACCACGCATCGAAATCAAGTCCCTGGCGGTTGCACAGATCCTGGAAGCTGGCCATGTAGCCGATCGGCGCGTCCAGCCAGACATAGAAGTACTTGTCAGTGGTATCCGGGATCTGAAACCCGAAGTAGGGGGCGTCCCGCGAGATATCCCAGGCCCGCAGGCCGGCGTCGAACCACTCCTGGAGCTTGTTGGCGACCTCTTCCTGCAGCCCTTCGCCGGTGGCCCATTCGCGCAGCATGGGCTCGAAGTCCTGCAGCCGAAAGAAGTAATGCTCCGAGGCCCGCTGGACCGGCGTCTCGCCCGAGATCACCGAGACCGGGTTCTGCAGCTCGTCGGGCGAGTAGCTGGCGCCGCAGGCTTCACAGTTGTCGCCGTACTGGTCATCGGCACCGCAGCGCGGGCAGGTGCCTTTGATGTAGCGATCGGGCAGGAACATCCCCTCGCGCTCGTCATAGGCCTGGGTGATGGTCTGCCGGTCAATCCAGCCGCCATCGCGCAGCCGGGTGTAGATGAGCTCGGAGAAATGCCGGTTTTCTGCCGAGTGGGTGCTGTAGTAGTTGTCAAAACCGATATGAAAGCCGGCAAAATCCCGGCGATGATCGGCGCCCACCTGCTCGATCAGTGCCTCCGGCGTGATGCCCTGCTCCCGGGCCTTGAGCATGATCGGTGTGCCGTGGGCATCATCGGCACAGACGTACCAGCATTCATGGCCCTGGAGCTTCTGGTAGCGCACCCAGATATCGGTCTGGATGTACTCGACCAGATGGCCGAGGTGGATGGGCCCGTTGGCATAGGGCAGGGCACTGGTCACCAGAATCTTCCGGCTCATTGACGCTCCGCGCGGTGGCAAATCAAAGGGGGCATTATGCCAGAGGCGAGGGCAGGGCATGCGCCCGGGTTAGCGTCGCGATCACCCGATCGGCCACCGCGAACTGATCATCGCCGCTGGCATCGACGCTGAACTCGGCATAGTGCGCATAAAGCGCCTCGCGTTCGGCGAAAAGCGCCGTCAGGCTCTGGCCGGGCGCTCGGGCCAGCCCGCGGGTGGCCGCATTTTGCACCCGAGAGAGGATCGTCTCCAGATCCACCTGCAGATGGACGATCACGCCGTGGCGTTGCAGGGCGGTCATCGCCGCGTCGCTGTAGACCGCGCTCCCGCCGGTGGCAATGACGTCACCCCGGCAATCGAGTTGCGTCAGCACCCGGGCCTCGATCGCCCGCAGGGTCTGGTACCCGTGGGTATCGACGATCTGTTGCAGCGTCTGCCCCTCGCGGTGTTCGATCAAGCGGTCGGTATCGGCAAACGCCAGGCCCAGGCGACGGGCCAGCAGTGCGCCAACGGTGGTCTTGCCGGCGCCGGGCATGCCGATGAGCACGATGTTCAATGGTCGGCGGGTCATACGAGCAATATCCCGCGGCAGACGCCGCCCCCGCAAGCGCAAGGGGCGTAGCCATCCGGGGCGGCTGCGGTTTCCACTGCCGGCGGCGGGGGTTAGACTTGGCGGTTAATCCGTTGCGACAACCCATGGGGCGTTCATGAGCACAGTCACCCGCGAAGCCGTCGAGACCGCCCTGCAGGGCTGGGTGGAGCCGGCCCTGGGGCAGAATCTGGTTGACGCCGACGCCGTCGAGGCGATCACCGTCGATGGCACGGCGGTGACCATCGCCCTGCGATTGGGTTTCCCGGTCGGCCGCTACCAGGACGAACTCGAGCGCACCCTAACCGAGCATATCCAGGCGCAGACCGGGGCCGGCACGGTGACCATCAACGTCGACTGGCAGGTCTCGGCCCGCCAGGTCCAGGCGGCGCTCAAGCCGCTGGAGAACATCCGCAACATCATCGCCGTGGCCTCGGCCAAAGGCGGGGTGGGCAAGTCCACCACCTCGGCCAACCTGGCCCTTGCACTGGCCGACGAGGGCGCCCGGGTGGGGCTTCTGGATGCCGACATCTACGGCCCCAGTCAGCCCCGCATGATGGGGGTGGCCGGGCGCAAGCCGGACAGCCCGGATGGCAAGCACATCACGCCGCTCGAGCACTACGGCGTGCAGATCATGTCCATCGGCTTTCTGATCGAAGAAGACACCCCCATGGTCTGGCGCGGGCCGATGGTCACCCAGGCGTTGACCCAGCTGCTCAACGAAACCCGCTGGGAGTCGCTGGATTATCTCATCATCGATCTGCCACCCGGCACCGGCGACATCCAGCTGACGCTCTCGCAGAAGGTTCCGGTGGCCGGCGCGGTGGTGGTGACCACGCCGCAGGACATCGCCACGCTGGATGCCCGCAAGGGGGTGAAGATGTTCGAAAAGGTCAAGGTCCCGGTGCTGGGCATCCTCGAGAACATGTCCTTGCATGTCTGCTCGCAGTGCGGGCACGAGGAGCACATATTCGGCGCCGGGGGCGGCCAGCGCCTGGCCGACCAGGAGGGGGTCGAACTGCTCGGATCGCTGCCGCTTGATCTGCGCATCCGCGAGCAGGCCGACAGCGGACAGCCCACCGTGGTGGCCGACCCGGAGAGCTCGGTTGCCAGCCATTATCGAGAGGCGGCGCGCCGGACCGCCGCGTTGCTGTCGCGCCAGGATCCGGCGGGCGCCAGCCGTTTTCCCAACATCGTCGTCGACGACGACTGACCGAGGACCCTGTTCGATGACCATCAAATCCGACCGCTGGATCCGGCAGATGGCCGGTGAGGGCATGATCGAGCCCTTCGAGCCCGGCCAGATGCGCGAGAACGCCGGCGGGCGGATGATCTCGTACGGCACCTCGAGCTATGGCTACGATGTCCGTTGTGCCGATCATTTCAAGATCTTCACCAATATCAACTCGGCGGTGGTCGATCCCAAAGATTTTGACGAGTCGAGCTTTGTCGATGTCCGCTCGGATGTGTGCATCATCCCGCCCAACAGCTTTGCCCTGGCGAGCACCGTGGAGTACTTCCGCATTCCGCGGAACGTGCTGACCATCTGTCTGGGCAAATCCACCTATGCGCGTTGCGGCATCATCGTCAACGTCACGCCCCTCGAGCCCGAGTGGGAAGGGCATGTCACCCTTGAGTTCTCGAATACCACGACGCTGCCTGCCCGGATCTATGCCAACGAAGGGGTCGCGCAGATGCTCTTTCTCGAGTCCGACGAGGTCTGCGAGCAGTCCTATGCCGATCGGGCCGGCAAATACATGGGCCAGCGCGGCGTGACCCTGCCGCGCCCCTGACCGCGATCAGCCGCCACCGCGCATCCCCGGCTCGCGGCGCAGGCCTTCGAGGCTTTCCAGGACCAGCCGGGCACTGCGGCTGCCGTCCTCCCACTGTTCCACCTGCACGGCGAGATACCCCAGTGCCGGCGCGCACCAGAGGATGGTGTGTCGATCGCTGTCGGTGTCCCGCCGCTCGATGCGCAGCACCCGAAACCGGCCCTGCGGGGTGTTGACCGTCTCTTCGCCCTCGATGGTGAGCAGATAGGTCTTCAGCCGCCCACCATCGGCGATGCGATAGACCAGGCGATTGGCCTCCTCGCCCCGCTCGGTGAGATCGTGCATCAGCTGCAGTGGGCTGATGACCCGATCGATGGTGTCGTGGGTGATCTCGGCCCGCCAGGGGTAGTCGGCGATGTCGTTGACCACCTCCAGCGCCTGCCAGTCAAAGCGCAGCTCGGCTTCGCGGGCATCGTCGCCGCCGGTGCGCTGATAGCGATAGACCTCGGGGCGGAACCCATCCTCGACGATGCGCCCGCGGCTTTCTTCGCGGACCTGGGCGGGAAAGAGCCACCGGGCCAGGCCCACGGCGCGGGTGTAGAGGCGGTAGTGATAGCGTTCACCCGGCAGCCGGCGATAGCTCAGATCAGCCCGGCCCAGCGTCAGGCCGGTTCGCTCAACCGCATAACGGGCGCTGAAATCGCCAGGTGGCCGGAATGTCTCGGCAGCGGCCGCGCCGCTCCCAATGGCCATAGCAAAGACCATCCAGCCCAGCCATTGGCGGATGCACCGCTTCACGTCTCGCCTGTCTCCAGACGCACCGGGGTCTGACCGGTCTGGCCGTCGAATACAACCGAGCGGTTGGCCATGGCCACGCGGCCGGCGGCGATCCACTGCACCACGCGGGGGTAGAGGCGATGCTCCATGGCCCGGACCCGGTCCTCGAGCCGCGCCGGTGTGTCATCGGCGTGGACCGGGACCACCGCCTGGGCGATGACCGGGCCGGCGTCCAGCTCGGGAATCACGTAGTGAACACTGCAGCCGTGCTGTCGCTGACCATCGGCGATGACCCGCTCATGGGTATGAAGCCCGCGGTAGGCGGGTAACAGCGAGGGGTGGATATTGATGAGCTGCCCTTCGAAGCGCTCGACGAATGCATCGCCGAGGATGCGCATGAAGCCCGCCAGCACCACCAGATCCGCCGCCAGGGCCTCGAGCCGGCCGGCAAGCCGGCGGTCGTAGTCAGCGCGGCGGGCGAATTGGCGGTGGTCGATGACCTCGGTGTCGATGCCGTGGCGTCGCGCCCGCTCCAGCCCGCCGGCGCCGGGGCGATTGCTGATGACCCGGACGATGGTTGCATCGATTTCGCCGGTCTCGATGCCATCGATGATGGCCTGCAGGTTGCTGCCGCTGCCGGATATCAGAACCGCGATGCGCAGACGAGCGTTGTTCATTCGCCGGCCTGATAATGGACACTGGGCTGTGCGCCGGACGCCGGGACCACCTCGCCGATCGTCCAGGCCGTCTCGCCGGCGGCCTCGAGGCAGCGGATGGCATTGTCGGCCTCGGCGGCTGGGACAACCGCCACCATGCCGACCCCGCAGTTGAAGGTCCGTCGCATCTCTGCGGTGCGGATGCCACCGGTTTGCTGCAGCCAGGCAAAGACCTCGGGCCATTGCCAGCTGTGGGTATCGATCCGGGCGTCCACCCCGTGCGGCAGCACCCGCGGCAGGTTCTCGGTCAGCCCCCCACCGGTGATGTGGCAAAGCCCGTGCACCGTGACTTGACGGGTCAGCGCGGCAATGGCCCGGGCATAGATCCGTGTCGGGGCGAGGAGTGCTTCCATGCCTGGCCCGTCCGGCCGCGCGGGCCGTCGG
>UEZJ01000018.1_pt1 | contig 31348 bp, 29 predicted proteins | sample 1903791 | NCBI WGS metagenome assembly UEZJ01 (sample SAMEA4776353, study PRJEB27445) | saltern metagenome | biome: Hypersaline environment; feature: solar saltern; material: Pellet | place: Spain | collected 2012-08 | depth 0 m | reverse complement strand
GGCTGCTGGACGATGACGAGGAGCCGGTGGAACTGGATCTGGGCCACGGCCATATCCAGGTGACGCTCTCCGGTATCCGGTTTACCTCGAAGCTGATCGATGGGCGCTTCCCGGATTACCAGCGGGTCATCCCGGACGAGGACGGCCCGCATGCGGTGGTGGATCGCGAGACTTTGCGCAAGGCGCTGGTGCGTGCCTCGATCCTGTCCAACGAAAAGTATCGGGGCGTGCGCTTTGGTTTTGAAGCCGAGCAGATGCGCATACAAAGCAACAATCCCGAACAGGAAGAGGCGGTGGAAGAGATACCCGCCACGTTCAGCGGCGAGGCCATGGAGGTTGGCTTTAATGCCAGTTATGTCCTCGATGCACTGGCGGCGATCGACGATGCGACCGTCCATATCCATGTCCGGGATGCCAACAGCAGTGCATTGATCATCGGCGAATCCCAGCGTGACGCCCGCTACGTTGTGATGCCCATGCGGCTTTAGTGCATGACGCAACCGGCGGACGCCGATGGCCTGGAGCGGTTGGGCTGGACAGGTTTTCGGGGCCTGGCCCCGGGATCGATTGACCCCGACCCCGGCCTGAATCTCATCCATGGCGACAATGCGGCGGGCAAGACCAGCCTGGTCGAGGCGATCTATTTTCTTGCCCGGGCGCGGAGTTTCATCACCCACCGGACGGCCCGAGTGATCGCCAACGGTCAGGATGCCGCGGTCGTCAACGGCCGGATCCGGGCGCAGGGACAGGCGTATCGCCTGGGCGTTGGGCATCAACAAGGCGAGACCCGGGTCCGACTGAATGGTGCCGATACCCGGGCGTTGTCGGAGTCCGCCTGGTTGCTGCCCATTCAAGTGGTGAATACCGAGGTCCAGCGGCTTCTGACCGACAGCCCGGACGGGCGTCGGGCCTTTCTGAACTGGGGCGTGTTCCACGTGAAACCGGGGTATCGTGCGGACTGGCGCCGATACCGGCGTGCCCTGCAGCAACGCAATGCGGCGTTAAAAACCGGTCACCGCCAGCTCTCGGCAACCTGGGAACCGGAGATGGCCGAGGCCGGCAAGCGGGTGGACGATCAGCGCCGGGCGTTTCTCGCCAAGCTTGAGCCGGTTTGCCAGAAACTCTGGCAGCAGTGGCTACCCGACCGATCCATCGAATGGCGGCTGCGATCCGGATGGCCCGACGGCAGCGGCCTGGATGAAATACTCGATACCCATCGCGATCGGGAGCTGGCCCAGGGCCACGGGCTTTACGGGCCCCACCGGGCGGATCTACGGGTGCTGGCGGACGGGGTCGACGCCACCGCCCAGCTCAGTCGGGGACAGCAAAAGCTGTTGGTGACGGCCATGCGCCTGGCGTTGACGGAATTATGGGGCGAGCAGCGCGCAGGGCGTCCCGTGCTTTTGCTCGACGATCTGCCGGCCGAGCTGGATGCGGGACACCGTCGGGCGTTGCTGGATTATCTTTTGTGCACCCCGGCCCAGTGCTTTGTCACCGCGATTGATGCCACCCAGCTGCCCCTTGAGGCGCAAGGGCAATGGTTCCACGTGGAACACGGTCGTGTGACAGCGGTTTAAAGCCTTTCGACGGACCCCCCTACAGATCGGGTATAATCAGGCGGTTGTGTAAAAAGGGCCTTCGATGAGTACGCAGACCGAATACGATTCCTCGCAGATTAAGGTGCTCCGCGGTTTGGACGCGGTGCGAAAACGCCCGGGCATGTACATCGGCGATACCGACGATGGCACAGGGCTCCATCACATGGTCTTTGAGGTCGTGGATAACGCCGTGGACGAGGCCCTTGGTGGGTACTGTTCGCAGATTGACGTGGTCCTCCACGGCGATGCGTCGGTGACGGTTTCGGATAACGGCCGGGGTATCCCGGTGGATCTCCACCCCGAGGAGGGTCGGTCCGCCGCCGAAGTCATCATGACCGTGCTGCATGCCGGGGGTAAGTTCGACAACAGTTCATACAAGGTCTCCGGCGGGTTGCACGGCGTGGGCGTGTCGGTGGTCAACGCCCTGTCCGATCGTCTGCGGCTTGTCATCAACAAAAACGGCAAGGTCCACACCCAGGAATATGCCGCCGGAGAGGCGGTGGAACCGCTGAAAGTCGCCGGTGAGACCGACAGTTCGGGCACCCGAATCACTTTTCATCCAAGCCCGGCGATCTTCACCAACATCGAATTCAACTACGATATCCTGGCCAAACGTTTTCGTGAGCTGTCGTTCCTCAACCCGGGGGTGCGCATTGCCCTGAAAGACGAGCGCAGCGACAAGGAAGACGTCTTTGAGTACGCGGGCGGCATCCGGGCCTTTGTCGAGCATCTCAACAAGAATAAAACCCCGCTGCATCCGGCGGTTTTCTACCTGAGCACTCAGCGCGAGGACATTGTCGTCGAGGTGGCGCTGCAGTGGAGCGACTCCTACCAGGAAGCCATCTTCTGCTTTACCAACAACATCCCGCAGAAAGACGGGGGTAGCCATCTCTCGGGTTTCCGGGCGGCCCTTACCCGGACGCTCAACCAGTACATGGAAGCCGAGGGCTACGCCAAAAAGCTCAAGGTCACCCCCAGCGGCGAGGATATCCGCGAGGGCTTGACCGCGGTGGTGTCAGTGAAGGTGCCGGATCCGAAGTTCTCTTCGCAGACCAAGGAAAAACTGGTCTCCTCCGAGGTGAAAGGCGTGGTCGAGTCCACGCTGGCCGAGGGGCTGCATGGGTTTTTGTATGAAAACCCCAACGATGCCAAGGCCATCGTCGAGAAGGTCGTGGATGCCTCCCGGGCCCGCGAGGCCGCCCGCAAAGCGCGGGAGATGACCCGCCGCAAGGGGGCGCTGGATGTGGCGGGCTTGCCCGGCAAGCTGGCCGATTGCCAGGAAAAGGACCCCAGCCAGTCCGAGCTTTATCTTGTTGAGGGCGACTCCGCCGGTGGCTCTGCCAAACAGGGCCGCGATCGACGCACCCAGGCGATCCTGCCCCTTAAAGGCAAGATCCTGAATGTCGAGAAGGCGCGGTTCGACAAAATGCTCTCCTCGGCCGAGGTGGGGACATTGATCACCGCACTGGGCTGCGGGATCGGGCGCGAAGAATTTGACGCGGACAAGCTGCGCTACCACCGCATCATCATTATGACCGACGCGGATGTGGATGGATCACATATCCGCACGCTGCTGCTGACCTTTTTCTACCGTCAGATGGCCGAGCTGGTCGAGCGTGGCCACGTCTATATCGCCCAACCGCCGCTCTACAAGGTCCGGCGGGGCAAACAGGAGCACTACGTCAAGGACGAGCGCGAGCTCACCAACTACCTGCTGCAGCTCTCGCTCTCCGGCGCGAGCCTGCTGCCGGCCGCGGACACTCCGGTCGTCGGGCCCGAAGCCCTGGAGGCGCTCATCCGTCAGTATCTCGATACCATGGAGTTGATCGACCATCTGGGCCGTCGCACCGACCCGGTCATCCTTCGGGCCATGGTGGATCTGCCGCCTATCAGCGAGGATCAGTTAAGCGATGGCGAGGCCGTGCGCGGCTGGTTCGAGTCGCTGGGCGAGATGATCAACGTGGGCCTGCCCACCGGCACCGAGTATCGGGTCAAGGTGCAGACCGGCCCGGATGGCGGCTTCCAGGAGGCGGTCATTACCAAGCGCATGCATGGCATCCTCTATCCGTTTACCTTCCCGACCGGATTCTTCCTGGCCAAGGAATACGAGACCATCCGGGGTCTTGCCGCCGCCCTTCAGGGGCTGATCGGTGAAGGCGGCGAGATACGCCGCGGCGAGCGCTCTCAGCCGGTGGCGAGCTTCCGGGATGCGGTGGACTGGCTCATGGAAGAAGGCAAGCGGGGCCTTTCGGTGCAACGCTACAAGGGCCTGGGCGAGATGAACCCGGATCAGCTCTGGGAGACCACCATGGATCCGGAAACCCGGCGCCTGTTGCAGGTGCGCATCGAGGATATCGTCGGTGCCGATGACATCTTCACCACCCTGATGGGCGATCAGGTCGAGCCGCGGCGCGACTTCATCGAGAAAAACGCGTTACAAGTCAGTAACCTGGACGTTTAATGGGGTCATCCGCCGGCGGCCTGGCCGCCGCTGATTGTCGCCATCCGTGACTCGATCCACGCCTCTGCCAGGCCATTAACCTCGGCCGGGGTGCGTCCGGTGGTATCGATGGGCGCGCCGATTTCGACCCGAATGACGCCAGGGATCATGCGCAGGCCGCGTCGGGGCCAGTGCTCGCCGGCATTATGGGCCACTGGCACCACCTGAGCACCGGCACGGCAGGCCAGCAGCGCGCCACCTTGCTGGTACCGGCCCCGCTCACCGGGTGGCACTCGGGTGCCCTCGGGAAAGACCACCACCCAACGCCCCCGGGCAAGCTTCTGCCGGCCCTGGTCGATGACCTGGCGCAGCGCTTCGCGGCCAGCGGCCCGATCGATCGCGATGGGATCGAGCCGCGCCAGGCCCCAGCCGAAGAGCGGGATGCGCAAAAGCTCGCGCTTTAGCACCCAGCTCTGCGGATAAAACCATGGCAACAGATTGAGGGTTTCCCAGGCGCTTTGATGCTTGGCAAGGACAACGGCCGGCTTGGCGGGCCGGTTTTCAAGGCCATTGACCTCGATGCGAATGCCGCCGATCACCCGCACCATCCAGGCCACAATGCTGCACCAACGGGTGATCCACCAATAGCGCCAACGCAGTGGCAGACCAAAGCTGGGCAGACTGACCATCGTCCAGATCAAAACGGTCACCACAAGGCCCAGATGAAAGAGCAGGCCTCGGATGAGGCTGCCCGGGTGGCCACCGGTGGGTGGCGCCGGGCGGCTCACGGCGCCACTCCGTGGGTGGTGGGCAGTCGGCGGAGGATGGCCGGGACCGCCGCGGCAAGATCGGGATAGACCGGCGTGGCCGGGCCCAGTTCATCCGCCAGAGCGGCGCCGTTGCCGGTTTTCACCAGCCATCCCTCCACCCCCGATCGCTCGGCGGCGATCAGATCGCGCCGGCTGTCACCGATCATCAACGCCCGCTCGGGCGCGCAGTCGAACTGCTCGAGCGCCTGCTGCAAAAGCCCCGGGCGGGGTTTTCGGCAGCGGCAATCGGCCGCCGGTGCGTGGGGGCAGACGAAAACACCATCCAGATGACCGCCCACCGCGGCCAGCGCCTGATGCATTAGTTCATGGATGGCCTGCAGGGTTGCCGGGGCCAGCATGCCCCGGCCCACCGCCGACTGGTTGCTGCAAACCGCCACCGTCAACCCCGCGGCATTCAATGCGGCAATGGCCTCGAGGCTCCCGTCGATGGGTCGCCACTGCGCCGCGGACAGGATGTAGTCGGGCGAGTCATGATTGATGACCCCATCGCGGTCCAGCAGGACACATCCTCTCGCCACGCGCTAGCCCGGCTCCGGCAGGGCGGAGACATCGGCGATGGCAAGGAAAAGCGACTGCAGGGCCCCCAACAGCGCGAGCCGGTTATGGCGCACCGAATCGTCATCGGCCATCACCATGACATCGTCAAAAAACCGGTCCACCGGCGCTCGCAATTCGGCCAGGCGGGCGAGGGCCTCGGTGTAGGCGCTGCGCTCGATAAGATCCTGCACCGGCGCGGTGTGGCTTTGCACCGCCTCGTGCAGATCGCGCTCGGCGGGTTCGCGCAGCAACGCCGGATCCACCGGGGCATCGCCGGTGTCCCCGGCCTTGCGCAGGATGTTGCGGATGCGTTTGTTGGCCGCCGCCAGGCTGCCGGCGGCGGACAGGCCGGCAAAGGCCCTGCACGCTTCGAGCCGGCGCTGGAAGTCAAGCGGCTCGATGTCCGTCGGCGCCAGGGCACTGCGCACCGCCTCGAAGAGCTCGGGGGCGTAGTCCGCCTCGAGCGCCATGGCCCGCATGCGGTCCAGACAAAAGCCCACCACTTCGTCGACATGGCCCTCGGCATCGAGCGTTTCGGGTTGCCAGGCCGCGGCCTCGCGCAGAAGCCCGGCCAGATTGATGGCGTGCTGGCCCTCAATGAGGGTGCGGATCAATCCCACCGCGGCCCGTCGCAGGGCGAACGGGTCTTTGGCCCCGGTGGGGGCTTTGCCGATGGCAAAAATGCCCATCAGCGTATCCGCCCGCTCGGCGACGGCAAGCAGCTGGCCCAGTGGTGAGCCGGCGATGGCGTCGCCGGAAAACCGGGGCCGGTAGATCTCGTCCAGGGCGTCCGCCACCCGAGGGGATTCGTTTTGCTCGCGGGCATAATAGCGGCCCATCACCCCCTGGAGCTCGGGAAACTCGCCGACCATTTCGGTGAGCAGATCGGCCCGGGATAATGTGGCGGCATGGGCGGCCGTGTCGGGATCGGTGTCGAAGCGCTCGGCGTAGGCCCGGGCGATGCCCGCGACACGGCGGGATTTGTCCGCGAGGCTGCCCAGCGACTTTTGAAAGATCACCTGCTCCAGGCCATCGAGCCGGTCCGAGAGGGGTTTTTTTCGATCCAGATCCCAGAAAAACGCCGCATCGGCGAGCCGCGGGCGGATCACCCGCTCGTTACCGGCAATGACCCGCGCCGGGTCGCGGCTTTCGATATTGGCAATCGTGATGAACCGGGCGAGCAGCTGTCCGTCGACATCGCGGACCGGAAAATACCGCTGGTGGCCCTGCATGCTCGAGATCAGCGCCTCGGGCGGCACCCGCAGGAAGGTCTCGTCAAAGCTCCCGGAAAGCACCACGGGCCATTCCACCAGTGCGGTGACCTCGTCGAGCAGGTCATCGTCTATCACCGCCCGGCCGCCAAGCCGCTCGCCTTCGCCCCGCACCGCCTCACGGATCTGTTCGCGTCGCTCGTGGCGATCGACCACCACATGGGCGCGGTAGAGGGCCTGCTCGTAGTCATCGGCCCGGGCGATGGTCACCGGATCCGGGTGGTGGAAGCGATGCCCCCGGCTCTGTCGGTCGCTGGCAACCCCGAAGATCTCCATGGGCACCACGGCGTCATCCATCAGCGCCACCACCCAGTGGACCGGCCGGACAAATTCGGTGGACTGATCCCCCCAGCGCATGCGTTTGGGGATGGGCAGGGCATCGAGGGCGCGCTGGATGATCGCCGGCAGCAGATCCGCCGTTGCCTGGCCGGTGTCCACCCCGCGATAGACCAGCCATGCACCCTCGTTGGTTTCGAGCCGCTCAAGCGCCTCGACGCTCACCTGGTTGGACCGGGCAAAACCCTCGGCCGCCCTGGTCGGGTTGTTGTGCTCGTCAAAGGCGACGGCCACGGCCGGGCCGCGTCGCTCGAACGCCCGGTCCGGCTGGGTGACGGCGACCTCTTCGATGTGCACGGCAAGCCGCCGGGGGGCCCCCAACGCGCGTACCCGGCCGTGGCGGATGCCGGCCTGATCAAGTCCTTCGACAATGCCACTGGCCAGGGCATCACTGAGGCGGTCCAGCGCCCCGGGGGGAAGCTCTTCGGTGCCCAGTTCAAAAAGCAGCGATGCAGCGGTTTGGCTCATGCCACACTCCGGTCGGCGGCGGCGTCACCACTGCATAGCGGAAAGCCCAGCGCCTCGCGGGCCGCGTAGTAGGCCTGCGCCGTTGCCCGGGCCATGGCGCGGACGCGCAGGATATAGCCCTGGCGCTCGGTCACCGAGATGGCATGGCGGGCATCGAGCAGGTTGAAGGTGTGCGAGGCCTTCATCGTCATCTCATAGGCCGGCAGCGGCAGCCCGGCCTCGACGAGCCGCAGGGCCTCGCGCTCGCAGGTGTCGAAACCCTCGAACAGACTGGCCACATCCGCCTCTTCAAAGTTGTACCGGGACTGCTCCTGTTCGTTTTGCAAAAAGACATCGCCATAGGTCACCCGACCCTGGGGCCCGTCGGTCCAGACCAGGTCATAGACGCTCTCTACTTCCTGGAGGTACATGGCAATGCGCTCGAGCCCGTAGGTGATCTCGCCCATCACCGGATGGCAGTCGAGCCCCCCGGCCTGCTGGAAGTAGGTGAACTGGGTGATCTCCATGCCATTCAGCCAGACCTCCCAGCCCAGACCCCAGGCGCCCAGCGTGGGGGACTCCCAGTTGTCCTCGACAAAGCGGATGTCGTGGGTGAGCGGGTCGATCCCCAGCGCCTCCAGCGACCCCAGGTACTGCTCCTGGATATCCTTGGGCGAGGGTTTGAGCACCACCTGGAACTGGTAGTAATGCTGCAACCGGTTGGGGTTTTCGCCATAGCGGCCGTCGGTGGGCCGCCTTGAGGGCTGCACATAGGCCGCATGCCAGGGCTCGGGCCCGATCGAGCGGAGGAAGGTCGCCGGGTGGAATGTGCCGGCACCCACCTCCATGTCGAGCGGCTGCATGACAACACAGCCGCGCTGCGCCCAGTATTGCTGCAGGGCAAGGATTAGATCCTGAAAGGTCATTGATTCTCCGGCCGATTAGCGGTGATGGCGCGAGTATAGCCCGCGTCCTCCGGCCCTGTCAGGCGGTCGAGGGGCGGTGGCTTGCACCAAACTGGTTCGGCCAGGGTCCAAAAAGCACCAGCATGGTGCGATCGCCCGATGGTAGCGTGGATGCGCTGATGCGAATGGCCCGTTTTGGTGCGCCGGCTGCCATCTGGCACGGATTCTGCTTACCCTGCGGGGGCATTACGCATTCGATACGACATGACTGGAGGCCGAACAATGGCAAAGACCGCCGATGACGTTCTCAATATGATCAAAGAAAACGAGGTCCGGTTCGTGGATCTTCGTTTCACCGATCCCAAGGGCAAGCAGCAGCACGTCACGCTGCCCGCCCATGCCGTCGACGCCGATTTCTTCAGCGAAGGCAAGATGTTCGATGGCTCTTCGATCGAGGGGTGGAAGGGCATCAACGAGTCCGACATGATCCTGATGCCCGATGCGGATACCGCCGTGCTGGATCCGTTCTTTGATGATGCAACGCTGATCCTGCTCTGCAACATCATCGAGCCCAACACCATGCAGGGCTACGGCCGCGATCCGCGCTCCATCGCCGAGCGTGCCGAGGCCTATCTGCAGTCCACCGGTATTGGCGACGTGGCCTACTTTGGCCCCGAGAACGAGTTCTTCGTCTTTGACGATGTCCGTTGGGGCACCGACATGAGCGGTTCGTTCTACAAGATCGACTCCGAAGAGGCGGACTGGAACACCGAAAAGGTCTACCCGGACGGCAACATGGGCCACCGCCCCGGTGTCAAGGGCGGCTACTTTCCGGTACCGCCGGTGGATAGCCTCCATGACATGCGGTCGGCCATGCTCGAGGTGCTCACCGACATGGGCATGGACACCGAGGTGCACCACCACGAGGTGGCCACCGCGGGCCAGTGCGAGATCGGTGTGGGCTTCAACACCCTGGTGAAAAAGGCCGACGAGGTGCAGACCCTGAAGTACGTCGTCCACAACGTCGCCTCGGCCTATGGCAAGACCGCAACGTTCATGCCAAAGCCCGTGGTGGGCGACAACGGCAGCGGCATGCATGTCCATCAGTCCATCGGCAAGACCGGCGAGATGCTGTTTGCCGGCGATCAGTACGGTGGCCTCTCCGAGACGGCGCTCTACTATATCGGCGGCATCATCAAGCACGCCCGGGCGATCAACGCCTTTGCCAACGCCTCGACCAACTCGTACAAGCGGCTGGTCCCGGGCTTTGAGGCGCCGGTGCTGTTGGCTTACTCGGCCCGTAACCGCTCGGCGTCGGTGCGTATCCCCTGGGTCGCCAATCCCAAGGCGCGGCGTGTCGAGATCCGCTTCCCGGACAGCACCGCCAATCCGTACCTGTGCTTTGCCGCGATGTTGATGGCTGGCCTGGATGGCATCCAGAACAAGATCCACCCGGGTGATGCCATGGACAAGGATCTCTACGACCTGCCGCCCGAGGAAGAGGCCGAGATCGACAAGGTCGCCTTCTCGCTCGAAGAGGCGCTGGACGCCCTGGATAGCGATCGCGAGTTCCTCAAGGTCGGCGGTGTGTTCACCGACGATGCCATCGATGGTTACATCGAGCTCAAGCGTGAGGAAGTCCAGCAGCTGCGGATGACCACCCACCCGGTGGAGTTCGACCTCTACTACAGCGTTTGATGCCCGGCATCCCCCGGATGCCTTCCCGGACCCCCGCCTCGGCGGGGGTTTTTATTGGGTGTCGAACGGCCCGAAACCCCTGGCAGGCCGCGGTCGGCGGGTGCCGGTGATGCCATGCACCAAAAAAGTGCATAACACCCATCCGTGGCCTACACTGAATGCCGCCAACCCGCCCCCGGCGTCGCCGGCGCGGGGATGGCCTGTTTCTTGCTATCTCTCGGTGCCATGGTGAAACACACTGCAGATCAATATGCCGGCGAGATCCTCGAGCACCTGACCCGGGCAGTGGTCCGGGTGGATGCGCAGCAACGGATCATGGGCATGAACCCGGCGGCCGAGACGCTTTTTCACTCAAGCCGTCGCCAGGCGGATGGTGAGCCATTGTTGCGCATGGTGCCGGGGCTGGCGGTGATCGAGTCGGCCATCGAGCAGGGGCTTGCCGATGGATCGAGCTTTACCGAGCGGGAGATCCGCGTGGATCTGGCCAACGGCCGCAGCGCCACGGTGGACTGCGCCATTACACCCATGCCCGATGGCACCCTGTTGCTTGAGTTCGAGCAGATCGACCGGCACCTGCGCATCTCGCGCGAAAACCGCCTGATTGCCCAGAACCAGGCCATCCGCGAGCTGATCCGGGGGCTCGCCCACGAGATCAAAAACCCACTGGGCGGCCTGCGCGGCGCTGCCCAGTTGCTGGAATCCGAGCTCGATGACGACGAGCAAAAGGAATACACGGGCATCATCATCAGCGAAGCGGACCGTCTGCGAACCCTGGTCAACGGCCTGCTGGGGCCGGATTCGCGGATCGAAAAACAGACCACCAACCTCCATGAGATCGTCGAGCGGGTGCGGCATCTGGCCAGCGCCGAAGCCCCCGCCGGCGTGGCGATCGTGCGCGACTACGACCCCAGTATCCCCATGCTGCCGGCGGCGGCGGATCAGCTCATCCAGGCGTTGCTCAATCTGGTGCGCAACGCCCTGCAGGCGGTGGGTGATGCCGGTCGTATCACCTTGCAGACCCGCACCCAGCGGCGCTTCACCATCGGCGATCAACAGCACCGGCTGGTCGCCCGCATCGACATCATAGACAACGGACCCGGCATCGAGCCGGCGCTCCAGGATCAGATTTTCTACCCCATGGTGACTGGCCGGGCCGAAGGCAGTGGCATCGGCCTGCCCATCGCCCAGAACCTGGTGAATCAGCACGGCGGCCTGATCGAATGCAGCAGCGAACCCGGCTGCACGGTGTTCACGGTCTGGCTGCCCCTGGAGGAAAGTGATGAGTGAAATGACCACCGTGTGGATTGTCGACGACGACCGCTCGATCCGCTGGGTGTTGAAAAAGGCCCTCGAGCGGGACGGGCTGGCGGCGGTGGATTTCGAGACCGGCGAGGAGGCCCTGGCCGCCCTCGAGCGCGGGACACCGGATGTTCTGATCACCGATATACGCATGCCACGGCTGGATGGACTCAGCCTCATGCAACGCTTTCATGCCGCTGCCAACGAGTTGCCGGTGATCGTCATGACCGCCCACTCCGACCTGGATGCCGCGGTGTCCGCCTATGAGGGCGGGGCCTTCGAGTATCTGCCCAAACCCTTTGATGTCGAAGAGGCGGTGGAGCTGGTCCAGCGGGCGGCGGCGGCGGCGCGCAGCAGTGCCGCCCCCGATGCGGCGCGCGAAGAGCTGCCCGAGATCATCGGCGAGGCACCGGCGATGCAGGAGGTATTCCGGGCCATCGGCCGACTGTCGCGGTCCAACATTACGGTGCTCATCAATGGCGAATCCGGCACCGGCAAAGAGCTGGTGGCCGGAGCCCTTCATCGCCACAGCCCGCGGGCTGGCAAGCCCTTCATTGCACTGAACATGGCCGCCATTCCCCGGGATTTGATGGAATCCGAGCTCTTCGGTCACGAGAAGGGGGCGTTCACCGGCGCTCACCAAGTCCGCCGCGGACGGTTCGAGCAGGCCGACGGGGGGACGCTTTTTCTCGATGAGATCGGCGATATGCCGGCCGAACTGCAGACCCGGTTGTTGCGGGTCCTTGCCGATGGCGAGTTCTATCGTGTCGGCGCCCATACTCCGATGCGGGTGGATGTTCGCATCATCGCCGCCACCCATCAGAACCTCGAAGCGCTGGTCGAAGAGGGGCGCTTTCGGGAAGACCTTTTCCACCGGCTCAATGTCATCCGCATCCATTGCCCGGCGCTGCGCGAACGGCAGGCCGATATCCCGGCACTGGCCGAGCATTTCCTGCGCAAGGCGGCGGCCGAGCTCAACGTCGAGCCCAAGCAGCTCACGCCGGCGGTGGAGAGCCGCTTCCAGGCGCTGGCCTGGCCCGGCAATGTTCGCGAGCTCGAAAACACCTGCCGGTGGCTGACCGTAATGGCGAGCGGCCGTGAGGTCCATCCCGAGGACCTGCCGCCTGAGCTGATCAACACCGAATCCCAGACCACCAGCGAGGTGGATTGGGAAACGGCACTGGCACGCTGGGCCGATCGACAGGCGGCCACCGCCGGCGAGGGGTCGCTGGCCGAGGCGCAGTCGCGGCTCGAGCGGGTCTTGATTGAAACGGCACTCAAACGGACCGGCGGTCGCCGCCAGGACGCCGCACGGCTTCTCGGCTGGGGGCGGAATACCCTGACGCGCAAGATCCGGGATCTGCAGATGCAGGTATGATGGCGGCATGCCATTGCATGTCGTTTTGCACCGCCCCGAGATTCCGCCCAACACCGGCAACGTCATCCGGCTGTGTGCCAATACCGGGGCGCGACTGCACTTGATCCGGCCGTTGGGGTTTGTGCCGGACGACCGTCGCATGCGGCGGGCCGGACTCGACTACCATGAACTCGCCCGGATGCAGATCCACGACGATCTGCAGGCCTTTGAACAGGCGATCCGACCGGCCCGGTTGTGGGCCATGACAACCCGCGGTACCACGCGCTTTGACGCCCCCACCTTTGCCGGTGACGATGCGCTGGTGTTTGGCAGCGAAACCCGCGGGCTCCCCGATGCGGTGCTCGCCACGATACCGCCGGCGCGTCGCCTGCGGCTGCCCATGCGCCCGGGCAACCGCAGCCTCAATCTATCCAACAGTGTCGCCGTGGCGGTCTACGAGGCCTGGCGACAGGCCGGTTTCAGCGGCGCGGTCTGAGGGGATTATTCCCGGCGCGGGGGGCGCTGGAGCAGGGCCCGGGTGGCTTCGGCCGGGTCAAGATCGCCCGCCACCACCGCCTTGACCGCCGCGCAGATGGGCATCTCGACATCATGGGCGGCGGCGAGCTGCATGACCCGGGTGGCGGTATCGGTGCCTTCGACCACCTGCCCGATGGTCCCGGTGGCACGGGCCAGTGGCTCGCCCCGGCCCAGCGCCAGTCCCAGGCGGCGGTTGCGTGACTGATCATCGGTGCAGGTGAGGATCAGATCCCCCATCCCCGCCAGGCCGGTGAGCGTCTCGTCCCGGGCCCCGATCCGGGCACCCAGGCGCCGTGTCTCGGCCAGTCCCCGGGTGATGAGCCCGGCCCGGGCATTGGCGCCAAACCCCATGCCATCGGCGATCCCGGTGGCGATGGCAAGCACATTCTTGACCGCCCCGCCCAGCTCGACACCAATGACATCATCGCTGGTGTAGACCCGGAAGCGTTCGTCACGGAAGGCCTCGGCCAGGTGCTCGCCGGTGGCGGCATCGTGACTGGCCAGCGCCACGGCGGTGGGCAGCCCGGCGGCCACTTCGCCGGCAAAGCTCGGCCCCGAGAGCACCCCGAGCGGATGGCCCGGCAGCAATCGCTCGGCGGTGACATGCAGCAGCTGCCCGGTTTCATCCAGTCCTTTGGTCGCCCAGATCACCGGGCAGTGCGGCGGCAGCTCATCGGCCAGGCGCTGGAGGGTACCGGCGAAGGCCGCGCTGGGGACCACCACCAGCACGGCATCGGTGTCGGCCAGTGATGCGCCCAGCGACGCGTGGGGGTGGATGTTCGGCGGCAGCGGGATGTCGCTTAGATAATCGGGATTGTGGCGTTGCCTGGCCATGGCCTGCATCGCCGCCGGACGGTGACCCCACAAGGCGACCTCGTGGTGGTTGCGGGCCAGCACCAGCGCAAGCGCCGTCCCCCACGAGCCGGCGCCCAGGACCGAGAGCCGCCGGGCGTCAGGCCTGGCTTGCGTCACCGTCCGATGACTCCTCGCCACCTTCGGTGGCGGCCTGTGCGGCGCGCTGGCGACGGCGGGCATAGAGGGCATCGAAGTTGACCGGTGCCAGGGTCATGGGCGGGAAACCGGCCTTGGCTGTCAAATCGGTGATCGCCTCGCGGGCGTAGGGGAAGAGCACGCCGGGGCAGTAGGCGCCGAGGAGCTGCTCGGTGGCCGCCTGTTCAAAGCCGGCAATACTGAAAACCCCCGCCTGGTGGGCCTCGCAGAGATAGGCGGTTTTATCCTCGACGGTGGCGGTGACCGTCACGGTGACCACGACCTCGTAGAGGTGATCGCCCACCGATTCGTTCCGGGTGTTGAGCTCGACCTTGGCTTCGGGCTTCCAGGCCTGGGTGAATACATCCGGTGTGCCCGGCGTCTCGAGCGAGCAGTCTTTGAGATAGAGCTTCTGGATGGCGAATTGCTGGGCATTGTCTGCCTGGCTGCCGGCGGCGGTGCTACTGCCATTGGTCTCGGGGTTTTCGGCCATTGTGACTCCTCGATGGGCTTGGGGTGGCGACTTAGCGCTTGCCCTCGGTGGGGAAGCTCTCTTCGCGCCAGGCGGTCAGCCCGCCGCGAAGCTGGAAGACATCGGGCCAGCCCTGCGATTTGAGTGTCTGGACCGCCCGCAGGGTGCGCTGGCCGTTGTCGCAGTAGACAATCAGCGTTTTGTCCTTGAACCGCGCCAGGCGGTCGCCGCGCTTGTCCAGGTGCTCCATCGGGATGTTGACCGCCCCGGGCAGGTGGCTGGCCTGAAAGGCGTTTTCATTGCGCACGTCAATGAAAACCGCCTTATCCTGATTGTACAGGCGGGTGGCATCGCCGGGGGTCAGGGCGTCGCGCCGGCGCCGGTAGCTGAGCACCTCGTTGGCGATGATCGCCACCAGGACGGCCGCCAGCGCGGCGACCAGCAACGGATGGTTTGTGCTGAATTCGATGACTCTGTCCATGACCCGGCGCTGTTAGCATTAGTTGAAAACGCCGGAGTATACCAGTCGAGATGACCCGCTGATGACGCGAATACTGATCCTTTTGCTGCTGGCATTCGCCACGCCGGTGCTGGCCCAGGATGATGCCCGCGAGCTGGCGGCCCGCGAGGCGCGGCTCGAGGCGTTGCAGTCGCGAATCGGCGAGCTGGGTGAGGCCCTGGCCAGCAAGCGCGAGCGCGCCGGCGGCCTGGAGGCCGAGCTGGCGCGGCTTGAGCAGCGCATCGGCGAGCAGCGGCGGGCGCTCAGCCGGCTCGATGCCAGTCTTGCCCGTCAGGCCGAGCGGATCGCGGATCTGCGCCAGCGGCTTGAGCAGACCGAGCAACAGGCGGCGGGCCATCGTCAGATCCTCATCGAGAGCATTCGTGCCATGCACCGCCAGGGCGGCGCGACCCCGCTGCGGTTGCTGCTCGGCGAAAGCGACCCGGCCCGGCTGCAACGATTGATGGCGTATCAGCGCCGGCTGGGCGAGGTCCGGGGTGAGCGCCTCGAGGCCGCCCGCGCGGTGATCAGTCGTTTGTCCGAGCGGCGCAAGGCATTGCAAGTGGCGCTCGAGGCCCAGCGTGCCGACCGCGAGCGGCGTGCCGCCGCGCTGGCCGAGCTCCAGCGCACCCTGGGCGAGCGCGAGGCGCTGCTGGCGTCGCTGCGCGGCGAGATCGAATCGGATGATGCGGCCCTCGCCGCCGCCCGGGACGAGGCGGCGTCACTGCGATCGCTGATCGACTCGTTGCGTGACGAACTCTCGGCCGCGGGCCCCATGACCGGCGAGAAGCGCGGGCTCGATCGCGGCCGATTGGACTGGCCGGTGGAGGGGCCGCTGCTGGCCCGCTTTGGCAGCGAACGGGTCGAGGGGCTTAACTGGACCGGGCTTCTCATCGGCGGCGAGGCCGGCGCTGCCGTGCATCCGGTGGCGCCGGGGCAGGTGGTATTCGCCGACTGGTTGCGTGGTGTGGGGCTGCTGCTCATCATTGATCATGGCGAGGGCTATCTAAGTCTCTACGGACGCAACCAGGCCCTTTATTTTGATGTCGGAGACTGGGTGGATACCAACGATGTCATTGCCACGGTGGGACGCAGCGGCGGTCGGCCCGAGACCGCGCTCTATTTTGAACTGCGGGCCGGCGGAGAACCGGTGGACCCGCTCGCCTGGTTGCCCGCCACCGGCAATCGCGGATAGGAAGACCAACAATGGCTGAACGCGCCGCTCTCTGCCGTCTGACCCGTGGGCTCTGTCTTGCCCTGATGCTGGGCCTGGCCCCGTCGGTGCCGGCCCAGACCGACTCGGCGTCGGATGAGACCTTGCCGCTGGAGCGGTTGCGCACCTTTACCGAGGTCTACGAGCGCATCCAGCGGGATTATGTCGAGGATGTGGACCCCGAGACCCTGATCGACAATGCCATTCAGGGCATGCTGCAGGGGCTGGATCCGCATTCCACCTACCTGGATCGCAGCGACTACCAGCAGCTGCAGGAGGGCACCCGGGGCGAGTTTGGTGGCCTGGGCATCGAGGTGGGCATGGAGGATGGCTTTGTCGAGGTCATCGCCCCCATCGACGGCACACCAGCCGATGCGGCGGGGATCCGGCCGGGCGATCTGATCATTCGCATCGATGGCCAATCGGTCAAGGGGCTCGATCTGCAGGAAGCGGTGGAGCGCATGCGTGGCGAGCCGGGCACCGAAATCGTCCTCGGTATCCTGCGTGACGGCGCCGAGGCCCCCATCGAGGTCACCATCGAACGGGCGATCATCCGGGTGGAGAGCGTCCGTGCCCGGCTGCTCGAGCCCGGCTTCGGCTATCTGCGCATCAGTCAGTTCCAGTCGCGTACCGGCGATGATGTGCTCGACGCCGTCGAAGGGCTGGTGGCCGATGCCGGCCCGGATGGATTGAGCGGGTTGGTGCTGGATCTGCGCAACAACCCGGGTGGCGTGCTGGATGCCGCCGTCGAGGTGGCGGACGCCTTTCTGGCGAGCGGGGTCATCGTGACCACCGATGGCCGGGCCGAGCGGGCCGCGAGCCGGTTTGTCGCCACCCCCAATGATGCGCTCGGCGGTGTGCCGCTGGTGGTGCTCGTCAACGCCGGTTCGGCCTCGGCGGCCGAAATCGTGGCCGGCGCGCTGCAGGATCACCGACGCGGCGTGGTCATGGGTGAGCCGACCTTTGGCAAAGGGTCGGTCCAGACCATTCTGCCGCTTCGGGATGGCAATGCGGTCAAGCTCACCACGGCGCGTTACTTCACCCCCGAGGGTCGCTCCATCCAGGCCGAGGGCATTACCCCGGATGTGCGCATCGCCAACCTCGAAGTCACCGCCGGGGCGGTGTCCGACCGGCTACGCGAGTCGGATCTGCCCCGCCATTTGCGGGGTGATGCGGCGCCCGCCGCAGAACAGACCGGCGACCGGCCGGCGCTGGCCGAGCGGGACTACGCCCTGGCCGAGGCGCTCAATCTGCTAAAGGGCCTGACCATTCTGGGTGGGGACTAGTCGCCGCTCGCCGCTCAGTCCCGCGGCCAGGCGATGTACCACATCAACGCCCCGAGGCCGCCCAGCACCCAGCTGACCGCCGGGGCATCCCCCAGCATGGCGGGGCTGCGACCATCCAGGGCGGCCACCACGAACGCCGAGAGCACCAGGGTGGCGCCGACGCCGGTGGCGAAGCCGCGCCGGCCATTGCGCTGCAGCTCGGCGCGCAGTGACGCCAGCGCTTTTTGTTGCTCGCGCCGTTCGGTGTTGGCCTGTTCGAGCTCTGACAGGGCGCCGTCCAGGCGCCGGGGCAGCGTTGGCAGGGTCTCTGCCATATGGGGCAGTTCCCGACGCAGGTTCTCCGCCAGCGCCCGGGCCCCCAGGCGGTCTTTCATCCAGTGTTCGAGATAGGGCTTCCCGGTACTCCAAAGATCCAGCTCGGGGTAGAGCTGGCGGCCCAGCCCCTCGATGGCCAGCAGGGTTTTTTGCAGCAACACCAGCTGGGGCTGGATTTCCATGTTGAAGCGCCGCCCGGTCTGGAACAGCCGCATTAAAAGCGCCCCCAGCGAGATCTCGCCCAGCGGCCGCTCGAAAATGGGTTCGCAAACGGTGCGCATGGCCGCCTCGAACTCATCGACCCGGGTCTCGGGCGGCACCCAGCCGGATTCGACATGCAGCTCGGCGACACGGCGATAGTCGCGGTTGAAAAAGGCAATGAAGTTATCCGCCAGATAGCGGTGATCGACGGGGCTCAGCGACCCCATGATGCCAAAGTCCACCGCCACATACCGGGGGTCGGCCGGGTTGCTAACGTCCACGAAGATATTGCCCGGATGCATGTCGGCGTGAAAGAAGCTGTCCCGGAAGACCTGGGTGAAGAAAATCTCGGTGCCCCGCTCTGCCAGGGCTTTCATGTCCACACCGGCATCCTTCAGGCCCTGGATATCGCTGATCTGCAGGCCATGGATGCGCTCCATGACCATCACCCGCTGCCGGGTTCCAGGCCAGTAGACCTCGGGGACATAGAGCAGGTTGGAGTCGGCGAAGTTGCGCTTGAGCTGCGAGGCGTTGGCCGCCTCGCGCATGAGATCGAGCTCGTCGTTGAGGGTGTTGTCGAACTCGCGGACGACCTCCACCGGGCGCAGCCGATAGCCCTCGCGCCAGTAGCGCTGGGCGAGCCGGGCGAAGAGATACATCACCTGCAGGTCCCGGCCGATGGCCTGTTCGATGTTGGGACGCAGCACCTTGACGATGACATCGCGGCCGTCGTGCAGGCGGGCAGCGTGCACCTGGGCGATCGAGGCCGAGGCCAGGGCTTGTTCATCCAGATGGGCGAACCAGCCGTCGACGGGCTGTTGATACTCGGCCTCGACGATCGCCCGTGCCTGCTCGCCCGGAAACGGCGGGACCTGATCCTGGAGCCGCGCCAGCTCGGCGGCGATATCCGCCGGCAGTAGATCGCGCCGGGTCGAGAGGATCTGGCCAAACTTCACGAATATGGGCCCGAGATCCTCCAGCGCCAGCCGGATGCGCTCGGCCCGGGGTCGCTGTTGGCGACGGAACCAGGCCCAGGGCATAAAGATGCGGAGAAAGCGAAATGGCCGAAACCACCGGGTGGCGAAGAGGATTTCATCCAGGCCATGCCGGAGCAGGACCAGATTGATCTGCATCAGCCGAAGCCACAGCCGGGGTCGCGTCATTGGGCGGTCCTTTGTTTTTCGAGACGCCGCAGACGGGCCTCCAGGCGGTCGACATCTTCGCGGATGTTGTCGACATCGTCGCAGAAGTTGCGGGCTTCGACGGCGGTCGGCAGCAGTTGTCGCTCTTCGGTGGCCAGTTCGGCGGCATTCTGCAGCAAGGTGGTGGCACTGCGCCGGCTCCATCGGGCGCCGGCCCGGGCGTTGTCGAGCAGGCTGGCGGCGGTGGCGGTCCCCACCCACCGGGCCAGTTGGGCCTCCAGGTCCACATCCAGCTCGGCAAACAGGGTGCGCACCTCCTGGATGGTGCCGATGTCACCGCGAAAGGCCACATCCCGGCTGCGCTGGCCCCGCGAGAGGACCAGGCCGGTGAGCCCCGCCAGGCTGGTCTCGAGCCGGGCCTGGCAATCGCTCATGTCGGTTTCGTCACGGATCAGGGCGAGCCCCTCCTCGGCAAAGCTCACCCGCAGGCTGACCGCCGGGTCGGTGAGTCGCAGCCCCAGGTCCTTGCCGGCGAGGCGTTGCAGTCGACCGGCACTGGCCGGGTCCAGATGCAGGGTCCGGTTGATGGCCTGTTCGATGAATGCCAGCGGCAGCAATTCAGTAGACATGGCCATGGTGCAGGGCGACAAGCCCACCGCTTAGATTGATGTAATCGCAGTCTTCGAAACCCGCCTCGATCATCATCTCGCAGAGCGTGTCCTGGTCCGGGTGCATGCGGATGGATTCGGCCAGGTAGCGATAGCTCTCGGCATCATTGGCCACCAGTCGGCCCATCCGGGGCAGGACCTGGAAGGAGTAGAGATCGTAGATCGGCTGCAGGGCTTTGAGATAGAGCGTGGAGAACTCCAGTATCACCACCTGTCCACCCGGCCGCAGGGTGCGCTGCATCGCCGCCAGGGCCCGGGGGATGTGGGTGACATTGCGCAGGCCAAAGGCGATGGTGATGCGATCGAAACTGCGATCCGGAAACGGCAGTGCCTCGGCGTTGGCGATGACATAATCGAGATTGCCCACCAGCCCCTGGTCGAGCAGCCGGTCCCGCCCCTCGTTGAGCATGTCGGCGTTGATATCCGAGACGATCACCCGGCCGGTTTCACCCACCTGTCGCGCCAGTCCGGCGCTGAGATCGCCGGTGCCGGCGGCGAGATCGAGCACCTGCTGGCCCGGGCGGGCCGCCACTTGATTGAGGGCCTGGTGCTTCCACAGCCGGTGCAGGCCGGCGGACATCAGGTCGTTCATCACGTCGTAGCGTCCGGCCACCGAGCTGAACACCTCGCCCACCCGCCGGGATTTTTCGGCGGCGGGGATGCGCTCGAAGCCAAAATGCGCCTCATCGGCCGACGATTGCGTGTTCATTGCGGTGGCTCCTCATCTCGCTGGTAGCCGGCATCGGCAAGGGCATCCAGATAATCCTGCCAATACCGCGCCTGGTTGGCGCCCAGGTCATAGAGCAGCTCCCACGAGTACAGCCCCGTGTTATGGCCATCATCAAAGTTGATGCGCAGCGCATACTGGCCCACGGGTTCGATGCCGGTGATGCCAACCCCTTCTTTGCCCACCTGCAGCACCGCCTGGCCCGGGCCATGGCCCCGGACCTCGGCAGACGGCGAGTAGACCCGCAGGTACTCGGCGCCCAGTTCGAAGCGCTCTTCGCCATCGAAGGCAATCTCCAGGGTCCGCGAGCGCCGATGCAGGCGAATATCGGTGGGGACCTGACCGTTGTACTGGCGCGCCGGGCGTTTCATGACAGCTCCTAGAGGATGTAACGGCTCAGATCGTCGTTCTCGGTGAGATCCGACAGCCGGCTTGTCACGTAGTCGGCGTCGATGCGGATCTCGCCACCGGCATGATCCGGTGCGGTATGGGAGATCTCTTCGAGCAGCCGCTCGAGGATGGTATGCAGCCGGCGGGCACCGATGTTCTCGGTCCGCTCATTGACCTCCCAGGCCATACCGGCGATGCGCTCGATGCCATCGGCGGTGAACGACAGGGTCACCCCCTCAGTCTGCAGCAGCGCCTGGTACTGACGCACCAGCGAGGCATCGGGCTCGGTGAGGATGCGCACGAAGTCCTCGACGGCCAGTGCGTTGAGTTCGACGCGGATGGGCAGCCGGCCCTGGAGCTCGGGGATGAGATCCGAGGGCTTGGATAGATGAAACGCCCCCGAGGCAATGAAAAGGATATGGTCGGTGTTGACCATCCCGTGCCGGGTCGAGACGGTGGTCCCCTCAACCAGCGGCAGCAGATCCCGCTGGACCCCCTCGCGGGAGATATCCCCGCCGCTGCCCTGCTCGGCCCGCTTGGCCACCTTGTCGATTTCATCGACGAAAACGATGCCACTCTGCTCAACCGCTTCGATGGCCTGTTGCTTGATTTCTTCTTCGTTGACGAGCTTGGCGGCCTCTTCGTCGCGCAGCACCCGCCAGGCCTCACTGATGCGCATGCGCTGACGCTCGCTGCGCTGTCCGCCCAGGTTCTGGAACATGCCCTGCAGCTGGCTGGCGAGCTGCTCCATGCCCGGCGGTGTCATGAACTCCATGCCCGGCTGCTGGCCGCGGACCTCGATTTCGATTTCTTTGTCGTCGAGCTCGCCCTCGCGAAGCTTTTTGCGCATCTTCTGCCGGGTGCTCTCGACGCTGCTGTCGACCTCGCCGTCCCGGGCCTGGGGCAGCAGGACGTCGAGGATCCGGTCTTCGGCGGCGTCTTCGGCACGGCTCGCCTGGCGTGCCATGGCCTGCTCACGGATCATTTTCAGGGCGTTGTCGGTCAGGTCCCGGATCACCGATTCCACGTCCCGGCCGACATAGCCGACTTCGGTAAACTTGGTGGCCTCGATCTTGATGAACGGCGCATTGGCAAGCCGCGCCAGCCGGCGGGCGATTTCGGTTTTGCCCACCCCGGTGGGGCCGATCATGAGGATGTTCTTGGGCGTGATCTCGCCACGCAGCGGCGGCTCGACCTGCTGGCGTCGCCAGCGGTTGCGCAGGGCATTGGCGACGGCGCGCTTGGCTTCGGCCTGGCCGACAATGTGCTTGTCCAGCTCCTGGACGATTTCGCGCGGCGTCATTTCGCTCATTCCGCTCCCCCTTCGCCAAGGGTCTCGATGGTGAGGTGATGGTTGGTGTAGATGCAGATATCGGCGGCGATCCCCAGCGACTTCTCGACAATCGCCTCGGCGCTCAGTTCGGTTTCGGCGCACAGGGCCTGGGCGGCGGCCTGGGCATAGCCCGAGCCCGAGCCGATGGCCATGAGCTCGCGTTCGGGTTCGACCACATCGCCGTTGCCCGAGAGCATCAGCAGGGTTTCGGCATCGGCCACCATCAACAGGGCTTCAAGGCGACGCAACGCGCGGTCCGAGCGCCAGTCCTTGGCCATTTCGACGGCCGCCCGGGTGAGCTGGCCGTTGTGGCGCTCGAGCTGGCCTTCGAAGCGCTCGAACAGGGTGAAGGCATCGGCGGTCCCGCCGGCAAAGCCGGCCAGCACCCGATCATGGAACAGGCGGCGGACCTTGCGGGCATTGCCCTTCATGACCGTATCGCCCAGGGTCACCTGTCCGTCACCCCCCAGCGCCACCTGACCGCCGCGGCGGACGGCGAGAATCGTTGTGCCATCAAACTGCTGCAATGGTTGTCTCCGCGCGTTGTGCGATGAAATTGCGCCGGCGTCATTCTAACGCAGGCAAAGGGGGAGCGAGTTATTTCCGGCGGGCCCGGGGATGGGCGCGATCGTAGACGTCGGCCAGGTGCTGGAAGTCGAGATGGGTGTAGATCTGTGTGGTGCTGATATCGGCATGGCCAAGCAGCTCCTGGACGGCCCGCAGATCACCGCTGGATTCGAGGATATGCGTGGCAAAGGCGTGGCGCAGCATATGCGGGTGAACGGGTTGATCGAGCCCCTGGCGACGGGCCAGTTCGCCGAGCCGTCGCTGGATGCTGCGATGGGACAGCCGCTTGCCCCGGCGGCTGACAAAAAGGGCCGGTTCCCGGGGATCGGCCAGCGCCCCCCGAGCCGCCAACCACGCGGCCAAGGCCCGGCGGGCGCCTTTGCCCACCGGCACCACCCGGGTGCGGGCGCCTTTGCCGACGACCCGCAGCGCGTCCGGGTCACCGGCAACCTCGGTTGCATCCAGTGCGGCCACCTCGGCCAGCCGCAGCCCGGCGCCGTAGACCAGTTCGAAGATCGCCCGATCCCGCACGGCCAGGGGGTCATCGCCGCCGCTGGCGGGCGGGTCCAGAAGCCGGGCGGTGGCATCCACATCCAGGCTCCTGGGCAGCCGCCGGTGTTGCCGGGGGGCGCGGATATCGGCTGCGGGGTCATGGGCGACCCGCCCTTCACGCTGAAGGTAGCGATAGAGCCCGCGGACCGATGAAAGCCGGCGCTGCAGCGAGCGCGGGCCCAGGCCCTGGCGATGGGCGCTGGCGATCCATTGCCGGATATCATCGGCCCCGACCCGGCCCCAGTCGCTGATGGACCGGGTTGCCAGATAGCCCGCCAGCGCCTGAAGATCGCGGCGATAATGATCGCAGGTGAGATCCGAGAGGCGACGCTCGTCGCGCAAGTGGGCCATATAGGCGTCGATGGCGTCGGCCAGCGGGCCTTCGCTCAAGCTCGTGTCCCCGCCAGCGAGCGTCGCAGGATGCGCGCTGCCAGTGCCCCGAGTTGACCCAGAAAGACCGTGCCCTGGTCCTCCTGGTAGCGGTCGGCGTCGCGACTGCCAATGGCCAGAAAGCCGCGCAGCGGTGCCTCCTCCATGGGGATGATCGCCGCCGAGGCAAGGTCGTCGGCCTGGTCGTCAAAGACCAACGTCATCAGGGTATCGTCGAGGTTGCCCAGCACCGGTGTATCGCCGGGGAAATGCGCCTCGAGCTGTTCGCTGCGCGGGTCGTCCAGGGCCAGTGTGGGAACCCCGGCGGCGAGGGACTCATCGGTGATGAGGATCACCTGCACCACGTCGGCGCGGAACTCCTGGCGCAACCCGTCTCGCAGTGCGACCAGGACATGTTCCAGGTCTTCGGCGGCCAGCAGCTCGAGGGTAAAGCGGTGCAGCTGATCGGCCAGCCGGTCATTGTCGCGGGCCACCGTCAGCAACGCCTCGAGTCGCTGCGACAGATCGCGGGTTTCTTCGCGCAGCACCGCCACCTGGTATTCGATCAGCGAGGTGGTGCCTTCGCCGGCGTCATGGGGGATGTCGAGCTCGGCCAAGAGGTCGCGGTGCTGGCGCAGTAGCGCCGGATTCGCCCGCAGATAGTCCAGGACCTGTTGCTCGTCGGTCGCCGGGGTGTCGGGGGCGGATTCCGGGGTTTGTCTGCTCATGCCTTGTCCGTTAGGTAGCTGCCTTCGAAAACCCGTTCGGCGGGCCCGGTCATCATGACCGATTGACCCTCGCCTTCCCAGTCTATCACCAGCTCACCGCCGGGCAGGTCAACCCGCACCCGGTGGTCCAGCCAGTCGTTCACCACCCCGACCACCACCGCCGCGCAGGCGCCGGTTCCGCAGGCGGGCGTCTCTCCCACGCCCCGCTCGTAGACCCGCAGACGGATATGGCCGCGGTCGATGATCTGCATGAAGCCGGCGTTGCAACGGGCCGGAAAACGGGGATGGGCCTCGATGGCCGGTCCCAGACGGGCCACCGGTGCGTTGTCCAGATCCGTCACCGGCAGGACGGCGTGGGGGTTGCCCATGGAGGCGGCGCCGATGGCGTAATCGCTGCCGGCAACCTCGAGCGGATAGAGCGGCGCCCTGGCCGGTGCATCGAAGGGGATCCGCGCGGGTTCGAGCACTGCCGGGCCCATGTCCACGGCAACCCGCGGGGGGGGCAGCAGCTCGACCCGGGCCAGCCCCCCGGCGGTTTCAAAGCAGACCACCGCGCCGTCGATCAGCCCTTTGTGGTGCAGCAGCCGGGCGGCACAGCGAACGCCATTGCCGCAGTGCTCGACTTCGCCGCCATCGGCATTCCAAATGCGATACCGGTAGTCGGCCCCGGGCCGGGTGCTCGGCTCGACGAGCAAGACCTGGTCGCAGCCAACGCCGTGGCGCCGGTCCGCCAGCGCCCGGACCAGCGACGCGTCCACGTCCAGGGGCCGGGTGATGCCATCGAGCACCACAAAGTCGTTGCCAAGCCCCTGCATCTTGGTAAACGGCAGTCCCATCAGCGCTCCAGCAGCGTCTCGCCCCGCCACAGATCCTCGAAGGACTCCCGCTGGCGGATGACATGGGCGGTGTCGCCGTCCACCAGGATTTCTGCCGGCCGGGGCCGAGCGTTGTACTGCGAGGCCATGGCGAAGCCGTAGGCGCCGGCGCCGTGGATGGCCAGCACGCTGCCGGGCCGGAGCGCGAGCGAGCGCTCGGCACCCAGCGTGTCAGCGGTCTCGCAAACCGGCCCGACGATGTCGTAGGCCCGGGCGGGGACCGCTTCCGGCGCCACGGTCTCGATCCGCTGCCAGGCCTGGTAGAGGGCAGGACGCATGAGGTCGTTCATGGCCGCATCCACCACGGCAAACTCGCGGTGGCCGCTTTTGAGGTATTCCACCCGGGTCAGCAGCACGCCGGCCTCGCCCACCAGGGCCCGGCCGGGCTCCATGAGCAGTGTCTGGGGGCGTCCCTCGAGCAACGGGCCAAGCCGCTCGGCCAGTGCCGCCGGTGTCGGCGGGGCCTCGTCGCGGTAGCGGATGCCCAGCCCGCCGCCGATATCCAGATGCTCGAGCGTGATCCCGGCGGCCTCGAGCCGATCCACCAGGGCCAGACTGCGGGACAGGGCGTCGGCCAGGGGGTCCAGCTCGGTGAGCTGCGAGCCGATGTGGAAATCCAGCCCGGTTACCTCGATGCCGGCCATAGCCGCGGCCCGGTGGTAGAGCGCCTCGGCGGCGTGGATATCGATGCCGAACTTGTTTTCTTTCATCCCGGTCGAGATATACGGGTGAGTCCGGGCGTCGACATCCGGGTTGACCCGCAGCGATATCCGCGCCCGCTCGCCCCGGGCGCTGGCAATACGGGCGATGCGCTCGAGTTCCGGCTCGGATTCCACATTGAATGCAAGGATGCCGGCCTCGAGCGCCTGTTCGATTTCTTCGTCGCGTTTGCCCACGCCCGAGAACACCACCCGCGCCGGGTCGCCTCCGGCTTTCATCACCCGGGCGAGCTCGCCCCCCGAGACAATGTCGAAACCGCTGCCAAGGCGGGCGAGCAGCTGCAGGATGGCCAGGCTGCCGTTGGCCTTGACCGCGTAGCAGATCAAGTGCGGATGGGCGGCGAAGGCCTGGTCGTAGGCCCGCCACGCCGACTCGATGGCGGCCCGGGAGTAGACATAAAGCGGTGTGCCATGGCCATCGGCCAGCGCCCTGGCATTGCAGCCCTCGATCCACAGCTCGTCGTTGCGGCGGCTCAGGCTCATGGCGTCGCTTCCGCGGCCGGCTCGTCCGCCGGCGGCGGGTAGAGATCACCTTTGACGCCGCAGCCGGCGAGGCAGATGACGAGGGCCATCAGGGCAAGGGTTTTCAGCATAGGGCAGGCCGATGATTGGTTTGGTGCCAAGTATAACGGGTCAGGCCGGCATTTTCGGCCCTTCCACCCTGCGCTAGGCTAGTGCGTCCTGCAAGCCATCCGGGGAATGATCGTGGAGACGCTCGAGACCGTCGAGATTGGACCGGCCTCGGCCCAGGCCAGCGTGATCTGGCTGCACGGGCTGGGTGCCAGTGGTCATGACTTCGAACCCATTGTCCCCGAGCTCGGGTTGCCGGCGGAGGCGGCGGTGCGGTTTGTCTTTCCCCACGCACCCACCCAGCCGGTGACCTTGAACGGCGGTATGCCCATGCCGGCCTGGTATGACATCTACGGCCTCGGTCCCGGGACGCCGGCGGACGAGCAGGGACTGGACCGGGCTGCCGGATGGATCGAGGCTTTGATCGCCCGCGAGCGCGAGCGGGGCGTGCCTGCCCAGCGGCTGGTGCTTGCCGGATTCTCGCAGGGCGGGGCCCTGGCGCTGCATGCGGGGTTGCGCTATGCCGATGGGCTGGCCGGGATCATGGGGTTATCCACCTACCTGCCGTTGCAGGACCATCTTTCTCAGGCGCGGGCCGCCGCCAATCGGGGGACGCCGGTTTTTCTCGCCCATGGCGACCAGGACCCGGTGCTGGATATCAGCCTGGGTGAGGCCGCGCGGGATGCGCTGGTGGGGCTCGGCCACCAGGTCCAGTGGCAGACCTATCCCATGGCCCATCAGGTCTGTGCCGAGGAGATCGGCGATATCAGTGCCTGGCTCTACCAGGTGCTGGCGCTCTAGTCCTCGGCAAGGCGTGCCCGGGCCTCGGCGATGCGGGCCCGGACCTGTGCCGGGGCGGTGCCCCCGAAATGATCCCGGGCGGCCACCGAGCCCTCGAGGGTGAGCACCTCGTAGACGTCGGCCTCGATCAAGGCCGAAAAGCCCTGGAGCTCGGCAAGCGGCATGTCGGCCAGATCGCGCCCGCTGGCCACACCCGCGGCCACGGCCTGGCCGACGATGGCATGGGCATCCCGAAAGGCCACACCCTTGCGCACCAGGTAGTCGGCCAGATCCGTGGCGGTGGCGAACCCTTCGCGGGCGGCGGCCCTTGTGCGGTCGCGGTTGACCGTCATGGCCGGCACCATGTCGGCAAACGCCCGCAGGCTGTCGCGCAGGGCATCGGCGGCGTCGAACAGCGGTTCCTTGTCTTCCTGGTTGTCCCGGTTGTAGGCCAGGGCCTGGCCCTTCATGAGGGTGAGCAGGGTATGCAGCGCCCCGTGGACCCGCGCGCTTTTGCCGCGCACCAGCTCGGCCACGTCGGGGTTTTTCTTCTGCGGCATGATCGAGCTGCCGGTACAAAACCGGTCGGGGAGTTCGATGAAGCCGGTCAGCGGCGAGGCCCAGAGCACCAGTTCTTCGGCCATTCGCGAGAGGTGGGTCATCACCAGCGCCGCTGTCGAGGCGAACTCGATGGCGAAGTCCCGGTCCGAGACGGCGTCCAGCGAGTTGCGGGTCGGGGCGTCGAACGCCAGCGCTTCGCAGGTCATCCCCCGGTCGATGTTAAAGGTGGTCCCGGCAAGGGCCGCCGAGCCCAGCGGCATCTGGTTGAGCCGGACACGGGCATCGGCCAGACGCGCCTCGTCGCGGGTCAGCATTTCGTACCAGGCCATCATGTGGTGGCCAAAACTCACCGGCTGGGCGACCTGCAGATGGGTAAAGCCCGGGATGATGGTATCCACCTCGCGCTCGGCCAGATCCACCAGCCCCGCCTGGAAGCGTCGCAACAGCCCGATGCTCTCGTCGGTCGCCGTGCGCAACCAGAGCCGGATGTCGGTGGCGATCTGGTCGTTGCGCGAGCGGCCGGTGTGCAGCCGCTTGCCCGCTTCGCCGATGCGCTCGGTCAGGCGCGCCTCGATGTTCATGTGGACATCTTCCAGTGCCGGATCCCAGGGGAATTCGCCGGCCTCGATCTCGGCGGCAATGGCATCCAGGCCCTCGAGGATGGCGTCGGCGTCGTCCTGGCTGATCACCCCCTGGTGGGCCAGCATCCGGGCGTGAGCCTTCGAGCCGCGAATGTCTTCGCGATACAGCCGTCGGTCGAAATGCTCCGAGGCGCTGAACTGCGCCACGAAGGCGTCGGTGGCCTCGCTGAAGCGGCCGCTCCAGAGGGTGTTTTTGTCTGCCTTGGCCATGCTGGATCCGTGCTCGATATCGGTAGCGTGAGTATACCAGCCCCCCGCCGTCGTTCGTCGGTTGTGAACCGGTTGGCGGATTTCCGACGCCGGTCGGCGCATCCTTTCGCCTGCGCCGAACGGACTCGGCCGCCGGCGCTTTTCCACGACATCAAGGAGGCAGACCGATGAAGATCGTTATTGCATGTGAGAACCGGTCACTGCGTCAGCGACTCGCCCGTCTTGCCGCCAAGGGGCGTGATTGCTCGATCAACGGCGTGCTCGAGTCGACCGCCGATGCGGTGGATCGCCATCGCGTGGATCACGCCGATGCCGTGGTCATCGGCATTCGTGACGAGCGGGACCTGCAGGCCGTTCTGGCGCTTGGCCAGTGCCAGCCCGGGCCCGCCATCGTGCTTGCGAGCGGTTTTGACGATCCCGTACGCCCCACGCTCGAGACCATCGGCATGGAATACGTGCTCGATAACGTCTCGCCCCAGCGGCTGGTTACGGCGTTGCACCGGGCGCGGCCATTGACCACCGGTCAGGCCCATGCCATCCAGTCAATGCTCGAGCGCGGTGGCCGCCGACATCTGCTGGCGCGTCGGCCTGGCGGACTCAACCTCATCCCGGTCGATGGGGTCCGCTACCTCAAGGCCGAACACAAATACGTCACGGTCCAGCACGACGACGGCGAAGACCTGATCGAGGAATCGCTCTGCCAGCTCGAAGAAGAGTTCGAGCCACGTTTTCTGCGTGTCCACCGCAGCGCCCTGGTGGCGCGGGACGCCCTGCGGGGGCTGGAAAAGGACTGGGATGGTCGCACCCATGCGCTCATCGATGGCTGCGACGACCGCGTCCCGGTGAGTCGGCGCCGGCTGCCGCAGGTCCGGCGCTGGCTCAAGCAGGCCGGAAGCGCCTGATATTTTCTCTCCAACGCCGCAGGCGGTATGGTTGCGGCCATCATTACCCGGTCCGTGACCGCCATCGAAGAACACGCCCGACCATGCCGCCTGAACCACTGCGTATTGCCACCCGTCGAAGCCCGCTTGCTGTCTGGCAGGCCGAACATGTGGCCCGACGTTTGCAGGACCGGCACCCGGGCCTCGATATCCAGCTGGTGCGCATGTCCACCCGGGGAGACGAGATCACCGATCGGCCACTGATGGCCGTCGGGGGTAAGGCGTTGTTCGTCAAGGCGCTCGAGGAGGGCATGCTCGAAGGCCGGGCGGATATCGCCGTGCACTCCATGAAGGATGTGCCCGCCCGGGTGCCCGAGGCCTTCCGCCTGCCGGTCATCCTCGACCGCGAAGACCCCTGTGATGCCTTTGTCTCGGCCCGCTACGGCGATGTCCGCGAGCTCCCCGAAGGCGCCCGGGTGGGCACGGCAAGCCTGCGTCGCGAATGTCAGCTGCGCGCCCGTCGCCCGGATCTGATCGTCGAGTCGCTCCGCGGCAATGTGCAGACACGGCTGGCAAAGCTCGATCGTGGTGAGTTTGACGCCATTGTGCTGGCGGCTTCGGGGCTGCGACGTCTGGGGATGGGCGATCGCATCACCCGGGTGATGCCGCCCGAAGACAGCCTGCCGGCGGTGGGCCAGGGCGCGCTGGGCATCGAGTGCCGGGCGGGGGATGCGGAGGTACAGCGGCTCATTGCCACGCTGGATGACGCCGACACCCATGATCGGGTGGCGGCCGAGCGCGCGGTGAATGCCCGGCTCGAGGGCAGTTGTCATGTGCCGCTGGCCGCCTATGCGGTGCTGGAGGGGGATGCCCTGTGGTTGCGGGCCCTGGTCGCCAGTCGCGACGGCCGCCGCGTGTTGCGGGCCGAGGGGCGGGCGCCCCGCGATGAGGGACCGGCGCTGGGTGATCGCCTTGCCGCCGACCTACTGGCCCAGGGGGCCGGCGACATCCTGGCCGAGGTCCATTGAGTCGGGGTCTGGTGGATGCCCGTATCCTGCTGACCCGCCCCGCCGGTCAGGCGGCGGCACTCGGCCGGATGCTGGCCTCGCGCGGGGCTTTGGTGTTGCAGCGACCGACACTGGCTATTGAACCGCTGCCGGTCCAGGCGCCGCCAACGCGAAAGCCTGACTGGGTGGTGTTCATCAGTCCCAATGCCGTTCGCTACGGGTTGCCCGCACTGGCCGGCTCGGGGCTGGTAGCAGGGGCAGTGGCGGCGGTTGGTCCGGGCACGGCGTCGGCGTTGAACCAGGCCGGGGTCACCGTGACGGTGGCGCCAACCCGCGGCGGGGGCGCCGAGGCACTGCTCGCCGAGCCGGCGTTTGATCCTGCCCCGGGGCAGCGGGT
>UEZJ01000017.1_pt1 | contig 31958 bp, 27 predicted proteins | sample 1903791 | NCBI WGS metagenome assembly UEZJ01 (sample SAMEA4776353, study PRJEB27445) | saltern metagenome | biome: Hypersaline environment; feature: solar saltern; material: Pellet | place: Spain | collected 2012-08 | depth 0 m | reverse complement strand
CCACAGAATTACGACAGCGCGCGTGTCAGCATGGTATGTCCGGGTACGTGTTAGAGCCGATAAGTGCTGATGCGCTAATCAAAGCATTGGCGCGGCTCTGGAATGGCCGGCAGACCGCTCAACCCAGCACAGCGACAACATCCCAGCCTGCGGGTGTCGCAGCCCAGCGCCTCACGCAGCGTTTGGGGCAAGTCAAAAGCTGAACGCCATTACTATTCGGGCTGAAAGTCGGGCGGCGGGCAGTACCACATCGGCCTGTTTAGCCACACCATTTAGCATGCAGGGCGTCAACTACAGCATCTCCTCAGCTTGCGCGACGAGCGCGCATCGCGGTCCTTTGACCGCGATCGCGATGGCTTTGTGATCGCCGGCGGTGGCGGCATGCTGGTGCTAGAGTCGCTTGAGCACGCTGAAGCGCGCGGCGCCGAGATTTTGGCCGAGCTGATTGGCTATGCGGCCACCTCCGATGGCTACGACATGGTCGCACCCTCGGGTGAAGGCGCCCAGCGCTGTATCAACTTAGTGTTTATTCCAGTCAAGGGGGATCCCGGTTCCACCGGTACTGCGCTCGACTGTGGCTTGGGTGCAGAGGTGGAATATCGGGTTAAATATGGTCCGAGCGGCACGGTCTGGGGCCTGGATGCTGATACCGAGACAAGCGGCGATGTCACACGTCAGTCGGTGAGTCTGTTTTTTGAGGTGCCATTCTGGCGCGATAACGGGACGTTCACGATCGGATCGGATGTCAGCGGCGACGGCCCGGCGGAGATCCGCAGCGACATGACGATCGAATGGTGATCGGTGCGCATAATGCTGCCTGACGTGATGGCGCGCCCTGCCCAGGGGTGTCGTCCTCCAGCGCCTCGATGCACGATGGCGTGATCCAGAGCAACACAGCGGCGGTCATCCAACACTCCAAATGCCATGCTCATTAAGAATGGTGCCCGGAGTGGGACTCGAACCCACACGGCCAAGGCCTCGGGATTTTAAGTCCCGTGCGTCTACCAGTTCCGCCATCCGGGCATTGATGGAGGCTAGGGCCGGAATCGAACCGGCGTACACGGCTTTGCAGGCCGCTGCATCACCACTCTGCCACCTAGCCAACGAGGCCCGATCATAGCAACCGGCACACCAGCTGGCGATGCCCGGGCTGACATCCCCGAAACAAAAAACCCCGACCGGATCCGGTCGGGGTGATGTCTTGGAGCGGGAAACGAGACTCGAACTCGCGACCCCAACCTTGGCAAGGTTGTGCTCTACCAACTGAGCTATTCCCGCAACAAAGCCGTCATTCTAGTGCGCACCGCTTTTCTGTCAACCCTGTGACAGCCCGTCCAGGGTCCGGATCGCGCCGCGCAGATAGAGCACCATCGAATACAGGGTCAGCCCGGCAGCGGCGTACAAAAGCACCAGCCCCACCGGCCAGGCGGGTATCCCCCAGAGCTCGTTGCGATAGAGCAACAGCACAATGGCGATCATCTGCGCTGCGGTCTTGATCTTGCCGGTCATGCCCACCGCCACACTCGATCGCTGGCCGAGCTCGGCCATCCATTCGCGCAAGGCGGATACCGCGATCTCACGGCCAATGATGACCGCCGCCGGGATCGCCGTGAGCGCACCGGGTGTCTCGACTACCACAATGATCAATGCCACCGCGACGATGAGCTTATCGGCCACCGGATCGAGAAACGCCCCAAACGGCGAGGTCTGGTTCCAGCGCCGCGCCAGATAACCATCCAGCCAATCGGTCACGCTGGCAAGCGCAAAAACCACCGCTGCCGCCGCGTTGGCCCAGGGCGTGGGCAAGAGAAAAAGCAGCCCAAGCACCGGAATCAACACAATCCGCAGCCAGGTGAGGATATTGGGCAGCGTCGGTTTCATGCCCGGCAGATTATCATGCAAAAGCCGCCATGCAGTGACCGGCGGCTAGCCATTGAGATGGGCATGAATGCGCTCGGCAAGCGCCTTGCTCACGCCATCGACCCGGACGAGGTCTTCCACGCCGGCGCGTTTCATCCCTTTCAACCCACCGAATTGCTTCATCAACGCCTGGCGTCGTTTGGGGCCAAGCCCCGGGATTTCCTCAAGCGTCGAAGCCTGACGGGATTTGCCGCGCCGCGAGCGATGCCCGGTAATCGCAAACCGATGCGCCTCGTCGCGGGCCTGCTGCAGTACATGCAATGCCGGCGACTCGGGGGGCAGACGGATCGTGCCATCACGACCGGCGATCATCAGGACCTCCTCGCCGGGTCGCCGGCGAGGCCCCTTGGCGATGCCCACCGCCGTGACCCCTTCGATCTGCAGATCCTCGAGGATGCCTTCGGCCTGGGCCAGCTGCCCGGCACCGCCATCAATCAAAAGCAGATCGGGCAGCTCGCCCGCCTCTTCTTTGAGCCGCCGATAGCGCCGCTCGAGCGCCTGACGCATCGCTGCGTAGTCATCGCCGCCGGTGATCCCGTCGATGTTAAAGCGCCGATAGTCCTCTTTGATCGGCCCCTCCCGGCCAAAGACCACACAGGAGGCCACGGTGGCCTCGCCTCGGGTGTGGGAGATATCAAAACACTCGATCCGGTCGGGAATGGTCTCGAGATCGAGCGCGGCCTGCAGGTCTTCAAAGCGCCGCTCCATGGCCTGCTCGTTGCTCATCCGGGCGCTGAGCGCGTGTTCGGCATTGCGCTCGGCCAGGGTCATCCAGCGTCGCCGCTCACCCCGCAGCCGCGCCGAGATGCGCACCCGATGGCCGGCGTCATTGCCGAGGGCTTCCTCGAGCAGCTCGCTGTCGGGCAGCTCGTGGCTGACCAATAGCTCCCCCGGGGTCTCCTGGCCGAGGTAGTGACGGGCGATAAAAGCGCCCAGTACCTCCTCGGGCGTGGTCTCTGGCGGGGCCTTCGGAAAGTAGCTGCGATTGCCCAGATTCTGGCCATCGCGGATGACAAAGACCTGCACGCAGGCAGTCTGCTCGCGGATGCGGCAGGCCAGCACATCCACATCCCCTCGGGCGCCGGAGACGTACTGTCGCTCCTGGATGCGCCGAAGGCTGGTGATGCGATCCCGCAGCCGGGCGGCGGTCTCGAAATCCAGCGACTCCGCTGCCGCTTCCATGCGCCCGACCAGCTCGTCGATGACCTCGTTGCTCTGACCCGAGAGAAACATCTCGACATGGCGGACATCCCGGGCGTAGTCCTGCTGGCTGATCAGGCCCACGCAGGGGGCAGTACAGCGTCCGATCTGGTGTTGAAGACACGGCCGCGAGCGGTGCCGGTAGTAGCTGTCCCGACACTGACGGACCGGAAAGACGCGTTGGAGGTGGTTGAGGGTTTCACGCACCGCGCCGGCCGACGGAAACGGGCCGAAATAGCGGCCCTCGCCGCGGCGCTGTCCACGGTGAAAGGACAGCCGCGGAAAGTCTTGCTGGGTCGATAGGTGGATGTACGGGTAGGTCTTGTCGTCACGCAGCAGCACGTTGTAGCGCGGCCGGTGTTCCTTGATCAGATTGTTCTCGAGGATCAGCGCCTCGGCCTCGGTGTGGGTGACGGTGACCTGCAGATCGGCCACCTGCCCGACCAGCGCCTGGGTCTTGGCATTGTGGGCGCCCTTGCGAAAGTAACTACTGACCCGGCGTTTGAGATTTCGGGCCTTGCCCACGTAGATGACCGTGCCATCGGCCCCGAACATGCGATAGACGCCCGGCCCGGTGGGCAGAGTCTTGAGGATGGGGTCCGGGTCGAATGCCGCTGCCGTAGTCATGGCCTCATTGTAGCGCGCCCCGGATGGCTTTCGATCCATCCGGGGCGGCTTGACCGCCTACTCGGCGCCGGGAATGCCCCCCTCGGTCAGCGCCCGGGGGTCGAGCAGCCGCTCGAGATCGGCATCAGAGAGGTCGGTCATCTCGCGGGCGAGCTCCATCAGCGGGCGGCCCTCGGCGTAGGCCCGCTTGGCGATGGTCGCGCCCAGCTCATAGCCGATCACGGTATTGAGCGCCGTCACCAGGATGGGATTGCGGCCCAACGCAGCCTCGAGGCGGTCCTGGTTGACCGTAAACCCGGCCACCGCCCGGTCGGCCAGGGCCCGGGCCCCGCCGGCGAGGATATGAATGCTCTGTAGTAGGTTCTGTGCCACCACCGGCAGCATCACATTGAGCTGGAAGTTGCCCGACTGTCCGGCCACGGTGATGGTGGTGTCGTTGCCGATCACCTGGGCGGCCACCTGGGCCACCGCCTCGGGGATGACCGGATTGACCTTGCCCGGCATGATGCTGCTCCCCGGCTGAAGCGCCGGCAGGGCGATCTCACCGAGACCGGCCAGTGGCCCGGAGTTCATCCAGCGAAGGTCGTTGCTGATTTTCATCAGACTGACGGCGACCACCTTGAGCTGGCCCGAGAGCTCAACGGCGGCATCCTGGCTGGAGAGGCTCTCGAAGCGATTATCGCTTTCACGAAAGGCGACTCCTGTACGGCGTGACAGGGCATCGGCCACCTGGCGGCCAAAGGCCGGCCGGGCATTGATGCCGGTGCCGACCGCCGTGCCCCCCTGGGCAAGGGCCTGCACCCGGTTGAGGGCGTCGCGCACCCGCGCTTCACCCAGACGAATCTGCTGTGCCCAGCCGCCGACTTCCTGGCCCAGCGAAACCGGCATGGCGTCCATCAAATGGGTCCGCCCGGTGGTGGTCACATCAACCAACTCCGCCGCCCGGGCCTCCAGCGTGCCGGCCAGGTGGTCCAGTGCCGGGAGCAGTTCTTCGGCGCAGGCCACCGCCGCGGCCACATGGATCGCCGTCGGGATGACATCGTTGCTGCTCTGGCTCATGTTGACGTGGTCATTGGGGTGGACATCCCGGCCCAGCGACTGGGTGGCCAGATGGGCGATCACCTCGTTGGCATTCATGTTGCTGCTGGTGCCCGAGCCGGTCTGGAACACATCCACCGGAAAATGCGCATCATGATCACCGGCGGCGACGGCGTCGGCGGCTCCGATGATGGCCCTTGCGATATCGGCATCCAGATCCCCCAGCGTCTGGTTGGCCTCGGCGGTGCTGGCCTTGATCAACCCCAGTGCCTGAATGAACCGTCGCGGCATGGGCATGCCGCCGATGCCAAAGTTGTCCACCGCGCGCTGGGTCTGGGCGCCATAGAGGGCCTCGGCGGGCACCTGCAGCTCGCCCATGCTGTCCTTTTCGATCCGGAATCCTTTATCGCTCATCATCCTCTCCAGGCTTTTAGTAAACTGTTGTTTTCATCAATGACGGATCGGTGCCCATGGAGCTCTGTCAACTCACCGCCATCTCTCCCATCGACGGTCGCTATGGTCGCAAGACCGAGGCGCTGCAGCCACTGGTCAGCGAATACGGCCTCATCCGCCACCGGGTACTGGTGGAGGTGGAATGGCTCAAGGCCCTCGCCGCCGAACCCGGCATTGCTGAGGTGCCGCCCCTAAGCGACGGCGCCGCGCGGGCGCTCACCGCCATCGCCACTGGATTCGACGAGACCGCCGCGGCGCGCATCAAGGCCATCGAATCGACCACCAATCATGACGTCAAGGCGGTCGAGTACTACATCAAAGAGTCCATGGCCGACTACCCCGAACTGGCGGCCATCCGCGAGTTCGTCCACTTCGCCTGCACCTCCGAGGACATCAACAACCTCGCCTATGCACTGATGCTGCGTAGCGCGCGGAATGATGTACTGCTTCCGGCCATCGATCAAATCATCCACCATCTTAAAGACCGGGTGGTCGAATACGCCGATCTGCCCATGCTCGCCCGCACCCACGGCCAGCCCGCCTCGCCCACCACCCTGGGCAAGGAATTCGCCAACGTCCTGGCCCGACTGCAACGTCAGCGCGACCAACTCGCCGCAACACCGATCCTTGGCAAGATCAACGGCGCCGTGGGCAATTTCAATGCCCATATCAGCGCCTACCCCGAGATCGATTGGGTCGCTTTTTCAAGGCGTTACATCGAAAACCTGGGGCTCGACTGGAACGCCTATACCACACAGATCGAACCCCATGACGGGATCGCCGAGCTCTTCGATGCGCTGGGGCGAATCAACACCATTGGTATCGATCTGGTCCGCGACCTCTGGGGCTACATCGCGTTCGGGTATTTCCGCCAGCGCCTGGTGGAGGGCGAAGTGGGCTCGTCGACCATGCCCCACAAGGTTAATCCCATCGATTTTGAAAACGCCGAGGGCAACTTCGGCATCGCCAATGCGCTGCTTGATCACCTGGCGCGCAAGCTGCCGGTCTCGCGTTACCAGCGCGATCTCACCGACTCGACCGTGCTGCGGAATATCGGCGTTGGCCTTGCCCACAGCGTGATCGGCTACGAGGCGATGATGCGCGGGCTGGGCAAGCTTGCCGTGGATGAGGCCCGACTTGCCGAAGATCTCGACGCCAACTGGGAAGTCCTCGCCGAGGCCATTCAAACGGTCATGCGCCGCCATGGCATCGACGCCCCTTACGAAAAGCTCAAGGCACTGACCCGTGGCAAACGGGTGGATCAGGCCGCGCTCAAGGCCTTTGTTGACGAGCTGCCGCTGCCCGAGGCCGTACGCGCCGGGCTTCGAGAGCTTACTCCGGCCCGTTATACGGGGCTGGCGGCGCGGCTTGCCAACGATCTCGCAGGCGATCGCGGTTGAGCGCCAACCACTGCAGCGCGATGATCGGCATGGCCGCCTCGATGCCGCCGTGATCGAGCATGGCGATCGCCTCGTCCGCCGGTAGCACATGCAGACGGATGTCCTCGGCCTCGTCGTCGTTGCCGTGGCCGTCGCGCTGCAGGTCGCGACTGTCCACCGGGGCGGCGAACAGATGCACGGTCTGCGAGCTGCCGCCGGGGCTGACCAGATAGCGGGCGATTAGCTCGAGCTCGCCAAGGCGGCAATTGGCCTCCTCGCGGGTTTCCCGGCGCGCCACCTGCTCGGCCGACTCACCGGGCTCGACCATCCCGGCGACGGTCTCCAGCAACCATGGCCCCATTCCCGTATCCAGTGCACCGATACGGAACTGCTCGACCAGTACCACCCGGTCATGCCAGGGGTCATAGGGCAACACCCCGACAGCATGGCCGCGTTCGAAGCGCTCGCGCACGATCGGCGGGGTCTGGCCGCCGGCGAAAAGCGCGTGGCGCAGCGTAAAGCGACTGATACGGAAATAGCCGTCATAGGCAATTTCGCGTTTGAGGATCTCGTAGTCGCGACTCATCATCGGCCCCGGGAGAAAACGGCCATCGCTTCGGCGTGGCCGGTGTGCGGAAACATATCCATCAGGCCCACCTGCTCCAGCCGGTAGCCATGCTCATGCACCAGGATGCCGGCATCCCGGGCGAGGGTGGCCGGCCCGCAGGAGACATAGACAATACGCTGCGGCGCCAGCCGAGCGATGCCGGGCAGCACTTCCAGTGCGCCGGACCGGGGCGGGTCGAGCAGCACCCGATCCACCGGCCCACCCAGCCACTCGGCGCTGGGGCTGAGTTGGGTCAGATCCGCCGCGGCGAAACGGGTATTGGCCATACCATTGGCGGCCGCGTTTTCCTGGCCGCGGGCGACCAGTGCCTCGTCACCCTCGAGACCGATCACCTCACCGGCCCGGGTCGCCAACGGCAGGGTAAAGTTGCCAAGCCCACAGAAGAGGTCCAGGACACGACTGTCCGGCGCCGGGGCCAGCAGCTCCACCGCCTGGTTGACCATCGCCCGGTTGATCGCCGCATTGACCTGGGTGAAGTCGGTGGGGGCAAAGGCAAACGTCAACTCGAACGCCGGCAGCGCGTAGTGCAGCCGTTCATGCCCATGACCGATGGGGGCGACGGTCTGCTCGTTGCCGGGTTGCTCATAGACCCGCACGCCGTGCGTCTTCCCGAAGGCAATCAGCGCCTCCCGGTCGCCGGCAGATAGCGTCCGCAGGTTACGAAAGACAAGGCCGACGGCATCATCGCCGGCGGCGACTTCGATCTGCGCAATCCGGTCCGGAATGCTCAGGCCGCGAATCAATGTGGATAGCGCCGGCAACAGCGCGCCGACCCGCTCGTCGAGCACATCGCAGCTGTCGATATCGGCGATAAAGGGGCTGAAGCGCTCGCGAAACCCCACCAGGACCCGATCGCCCTTGCGCGGGACATATTTGACCCCCAGGCGTGCCCGACGCCGATAACCCTGGACCGGGCCGGTGATCGGCGCCAGCCAGCGCTCGGGTGTCACGCCGCCGGTGCGCGTCAGCAGACTCTCCAGGCTTTGCGCCTTGTGCCGGATCTGCGCCTCGGGGTCGAGATGCTGCAGGCTGCAACCGCCGCAGACACCGGCATGGGGACAAGGTGGGTCGACGCGCTCGGCCGCCGGCTCGTGTACCGAGAGGGCCTGGCCTTCATCCTGCTGCCGGCGACGCTTGTGGATCTTTGCATCGACCGTCTCCCCCGGCAGCGCGCCCTGGATAAACGCCACACGCCCATTGTGATGCGCAATCCCCCGGCCCTCATGACTGAGCGTCTCAATATCGAGCGTCACGGGCTCTTTGGGCAGCCGCCGACCACGCCGTCCGCCCATCGTTCAGCGGTCCCAGGCTTCGAGAAAACGGTTCAAATGCGGCTTGTCGGCCTCGGTCAGTGCATCGCGGAGTCGCCGGCACTCGGTCTCATAGCCACTGGCGTCCAGGCCGCCGCGCATCCACTCGAAGCGCAACCACAGCAGATAGGTATTGAGCACATCGTGTTCGCAATAATCACGCACCGCGGCAAAGTCGCCCTGCTCGATATGTTCGCGCACCGCCGCGCCGCTCATGCCCAGCTTGCCCGGGAATCCGCACAGCGTGGCGACCTGATCGAGCGGTGCCACCGCCCGGGCCGAAAACCCCGCCAGGACATCCATTAAATCGGTATGCCGGTCGTGGAAGCGATTGTGGTAGTTGTTGTACCGAAAGCTCCGGTCCTGGTCGCCGGTGTCCCAGTAGCGCGGCGCGCTGATGCCATGCATCAACGCCCGGTAATGCAATACCGGCAGGTCAAACCCGCCGCCATTCCAGCTCACCAGACGCGGGACGTAGCGCTCGATGCCGTCAAAGAAACGCTCGATGAGTGAGGCCTCGTCATTGCCGCCCTCCCCCAGCGAGAAGACGGTGAATTTCTCGCCGATTTTCGCCGCCACCGAAATCACCACGATCCGGTGTAGGGGCAGACGCAGGAAATCGTTGCCGGTCTCTTCGCGCCGCAGCGCGAGCATGGCCTCGGCGGCATCATGATCGTCCAGCCCATCGAGTCCGTGGAGCCGCCGGCCGCCGGCGACATCGGGGACGGTCTCGATGTCAAAGGCGAAGATGTTCATCGATCCGGAAAGACGCCGCTTGAGAGATAGCGATCGCCCCGGTCGCAGACAATGCTCACGATGGTGGCATTCTCGAGCTCGCGGGCGATCTGCAGCGCCGCCCAGAGGGTCCCGCCACTGGAGATGCCGGCAAGAATCCCTTCCTCGGCGGCAAGCCGCCGGGTCATCTCCTCGGCCTCGTGCTGGGCAACCTCCACGACACGGTCTACCCGGTGCGATTCATAGATGGCCGGCAGGTAGGCCTCGGGCCATTTGCGAATCCCCGGAATGCTGGCGCCCTCACGGGGCTGGGCACCGATGATCTGGATGGCGGGGTTCTGCGCTTTGAGATAGCGCGAGACGCCCATGGTGGTGCCGGTCGTCCCCATCGAGGCCACAAAATGGGTGACCGTCCCGGCGGTGTCGCGCCAGACCTCGGGGCCGGTGCCGTTGTAGTGGGCGCCCCAGTTATCGGGGTTGGCGAACTGATCCAGCACCCGGCCGCGGCCTTCGGCCTGCAGGCGCATGGCCAGATCCCGGGCGCCCTCCATGCCCTCGTCCTTGGTGACCAGCATCAGCTCGGCGCCGTAGGCACGCATCGAGGCACGGCGTTCCATGGTCATGTTCTCGGGCATGATCAGCACCATGCGGTAGCCCTTGACCGCCGCCGCCATCGCCAGCGCGATGCCCGTATTGCCGCTGGTCGCCTCGATGAGGGTATCACCGGGGCGGATTTCACCGCGGGCTTCGGCCTGGGTGATCATGTTAAGCGCCGGGCGATCCTTGACCGAACCGGCCGGGTTGTTGCCCTCGAGCTTGAGCAACACCGTGTTGGATCCGGTATCCGCCAGTCGCTGGAGCTGCACCAGGGGGGTATTGCCGACGCACTGATCAACGGTTGGATAAGTCATGTAGGAATTGTAAATCATTATACTTTAGCCATGCAGATCGAGCCGATTGCCACCATCCGCAGTGACTTCGAGGCCCGTTTCGGGACACCTCGCCAGCCGGGCCTGGTGCCCGAGGCCCGAGCCGAAGTGGTGCTCACACCGCCCTATGCCCACCCTGAGGCGCTGCGCGGTCTGGAAGCCTGCAGCGATATCTGGCTTGTCTTTGGCTTTCACGCCATGCCCGCCGGTGACTGGCGACCAACCGTCCGCCCGCCCCGGCTGGGTGGCAATCAGCGTCTGGGGATTTTTGCCACCCGCTCGCCCTATCGGCCCAATCGGCTGGGATTGTCACTGGTCCGGCTCGAGGGCCGCCTCAGCGGACCATCCGTGGGCCTGGCCATTTCGGGCCAGGACCTGATGGATGGCACCCCGGTTTACGATATCAAGCCCTATCTGCCCGCCATTGAATCCCGCCCGGCGGCCATCCCACCCAGCGGGTTCGAGAAAACACCGGACGAACTGCCGGTGACCTGGGAGACGGCCGCCCGTCAGAGCGCCATGCGCCACGGTGCGTCGCTGGTGCGACTGATCGAGCAGACCATCGCCGCCGACCCGCGCCCGGCCTATCACCGACGTCGGGCCGACGAGCGCTACGGCATGATCCTGCTCGGCCACGAGGTGCGCTGGCGGGTACGCGATGAAACTGCCCGGGTCACCGGGGTCTTCCCCCGGGATCCGGCCCGCGAGGCCTAGCGCCGTGGCTCAGACATCGGCTCGTGGGATGCGCTGCTGCCAGTTGCGTGAAAACACTCGGTCCTCCCCCTCCCAGGCATCCAGCTCGGCGACCACGTAAAACGCCTGCGCATCAGACCGCAGCAAGGTCCGGGTGCGTGTGCGAATGCGCCAGTCATCGCGGTGGAATTCGCGATTGGCGATGACCTCACCCTCGATGCTGTCAAACTCATCGGCGACCGATCGGTAAGACTCCCAGGTATGATGACGCAGGGTCAGATCCACATCGGGCAGATACTTCTCGCCCTCGTCCATGATGACCTCGAGTTCCGAGGCCGATGTCTCGAGGTCGCGATGAACCCGCCACCGGTACTCGGGCTCTTGGTGCTGGGTGAGCACCGCCGAGCCATCCGCGGGGGGGGAGGCAAAGCGCACCGGCTGGAGTCCCCTGGATGGATCACACACCGGCAGCGCGAGCGCGGTCCCGGACCCGATGACGCTGAGATTGACTGGCTCTGGCGGCGGCCAGGCCAGCGGCCAGTAAGAGGTCGACAGTGACAGCCGCAGCCGATGCTCTGCGAAGAAACGATGGCCCAAATGGTTGAGGTCGACCTCGACGGTGTAGGTCGTCCCCGGCGTCAAAGCCTCTGAGTCGGCATGATCGGTGGTGTGGTTGAGGTTCCGCACCCCGTAGGTCACCCGGGTGGCCTTGCCGTCCGGGGCCACATCCGAGAGCCGCGCCGCCACCTGGGCGACCGGCCGGTCGACCTGAAAACACAGCCTTAGCCGGGGGGCGCCGAGCAGTTCCATGGCCTCGGTGAGTGGCGCGGTCTCGAATACCAGCGCGCCACCGTCCTCCTCGCGTTGATCATAGGGCAGATCCGGGCCCACCGAGTAACTGCACCATTTACCGGCGAAAAGCCCGAGGCTTAGCGGTGACTGGAGGCTGAATGGCTGTTCATCGGCCGCCATGGGCTGGTCTGTGAGATACCCTCCGCGCGCTGGAAAGAGCCAGCGCTCGGTAATGCCGTCGGATGGCCAGGTGTCTACGCCCACCCAACGCCCCGGCCGGCGACGGTAACGGGTGGCCGGCTCGGCCGCCTCCTGGATCCAGGCGCGCAGCATCGGCTCGTCCATAATCCCGGTATCCCGGCCTTTCAGCCAGCGGTCCCACCACCGCAGGGTCTCGCCCTGGAAGTCTATCGCCGGGCCAGGCACGCCCTGGTGGGGGTATTTGTGGCTCCACGGGCCGATCAGTCCCTGGCGCGGGACATGCAGATGCTCGAGCAGCCGGAACACCGCGTCGGTGTAGCCATCCGCCCAGCCACTGACCGCCATCACCGGGCATTCAATGGCCTTGTAGTCCTCGCAGACCGAACCGTGTTGCCAGTAGGCATCCCGATGCTGGTGCGACAACCACTCGATCAGCCACGGCTCGTTGGCCTCAAGCCGCTGATGCCACTGGGCCCGCCAGTCCGCGCCCCGCAGCGCCGGGTCAGGGGGGAGGCTGTTGTAAGCAAACATCACCGACGCCCACGAGAGGTTGTCGCCGAGCAGGCATCCACCCATGTAGTGGACGTCATCGGCGTAGCGATCATCGCTCGAGCAGACGGTGACGATGGCCTTGAGTGCCGGCGGACGCATGGCGGCAATCTGCAGGCCGTTGAACCCGCCCCACGAGATACCGATCATCCCGACACGGCCGTCACACCAGGGTTGATCGGCGAGCCATTGCACCACGGCATAGCCATCGTCGAGTTCCTGCTGACAGTACTCATCACCAAGGATGCCGCCGGATTCGCCGCTGCCGCGCAGATCGACCCGCACGCTGACATAACCATGCCCGGCGAAATGGCGATGGAGCGTCTCATCGCGGGCGCGTGTGTGGTCGCGCTTTCGGTAGGGAATGTATTCGACAATCGCTGGGACCGGCGATCGCACTGCATCGGCAGGGCGCCACAGCCGTGCCGAGAGCGTCACCCCATCGGCCATGGGTATGCGCAGATCCTCATCGATGTGGATGGTCATTCATCCTCCGCCGCCGGCTTGCCTCCTTGTGTCAGGGCAACACGGGCCGCCGGTGCGTTCCCCGTCTTGTCTTCGCCAAAGTAAAGCGTCATATGCGGATAAGGGATTTCGATGCCCGCCTCGTCAAAGACCTCCTTGACCAGCCGGTTGTAAGCACGCCCCACCGCCCACTGCATGCCGGCGGCGGTGCGGATGCGCACGCGGATGTTCACCGAGCTGTCGGCCAGCGCCGTCACCCCGTCGACCTCGAGCGCGCCGGTGACCGCATCACCCACCGCCTCATCGGCTTTCAGCCGCTCGTAGGCCTTGTGCAGATGGTTCACCACCTCGCCGATGTTCTCGCGATAGGCGACCCCGTACTCGCCCAGGTGGTAGCCAAAATCCCGGGTGTAATTGGAGACCGTATCCACCGACGAGAAAGGCACCACATGCAGGGTGCCGGTCAGATCCCTGAGCCCCAGCGAGCGAATGCTCAACCGCTCAACGGTCCCGCTGATACCCGCTGCGGTGATGAAATCATCGGTGTGAATGGCATCCTCGAGCTGGATGAACACCCCGGTGATGATGTCCTGGACAAGCTTCTGGGCGCCGAAGCCGACCGCCAGGCCGATGACACCGGCGCCGGCAAGCAGCGGACCGATATCGATCCCCAGCTCGGAGAGCGCCACCATCACACCCAGGGTGACAATGACAATGGCAAGCGCATTACGGAAAAGCGCCAGCAACGTCTTCTCGCGCGCCCCGGGCGCACCGCTTCCAGTGTCGGGGTTGAGCCGATCCTCGATCCAGCTGGCCGCCGCTAGCCAGGCCGCGAGCGACAGGATGGCCACCCCCAAAAGCCCCGCCAGGGCCCCGACCACCGACTGGCCGGCGGGACTCGCCAGCCAGGCCCAGAGGTTCCAGACGCCCCAGACATGGCCAATCAACCCAACAGCTGCCGCGGTGATCAGCGCATTGGCGGTGCGCTGGATCAGCGGGATCCAATGCCTCAGCCGCTGCTCGAGCATCGGCAGTCGTGCCCGGGCGGGCGGCGGGACATGCACGGGCGAGCGTGCAAAAAGCCCCACCCAGTGCCCCAGCAGACCGGCAAGGAGCCCGATGGCAATGGTCGCGCCGATCGCAAGCCCGGTATCAATCAGCGCCGAGGGCGGGCCCAGCAGCGCAACGGCGGCAAGGATCAGCGCGGCCAGCCCCACCCCCCAATGCCAGGCAATCCCCAGGACAAAGAGCAGCCCTCGCGACAACATGCCCGGCGTGCGGGCGCGCTGTGTGCGGATGACTGTCGATACCGGTGGGTGGGCCGATGCGAGCAAACGCTTTAACTGCAGCAACACCAAAGCCAGCACGATGGCCTCGAGCAGCTGCCCTGTCGCCGGCAGCACGACGGCGATGGACGGGACCACCAGCACCAGGCCGAACACCGCCAATGGCAACAATGCCTTGATGCTCGCCTGCCAGCTTGCTGCCGGCGCATCGGCGAGGGGCACCATCCGAAGCCCCGGGTAGTCCGGCGCCAGCGCCACCCGCGTTGCCATCGACAGAGAGCGCAGCACCGCCAGCGCTAATAGATAATGCAGGGCGGCCACCCGCGGCACCTCGCCGGTGACAAGGCCAAGCATCAGCAACGCATAGCCAACGCCCAGCATCAGGGCAATGCCCAGCGTCTCTATACCCAAGCGGCCCAACAACCCCAACAGGCGGCGGATCGAAGCCATGGCCCCCTGGCTTGCCAGCGCCCAGTGTTCGAGCCCCGCCAAGGCGCGGCCCGGGCGCCGGGCCGTCAGCTGGCTGACCGCGGTCACCAGGGCGAGAAAAACCACCAGACGCCCGGCGGCGACAGCGCTTTCCATCGATACTGTCGCGGCGATGAGTCGATCCAGGCCGCTGAGCTCGGCAATCAGCATGTTGGCCCACTGCGTCAGACCCTCGCGTCCCGCACTGATGAAAGAAGCGATATCCATGGATTCGATACTCATTGACTGCTCTGGCCCGAGAGAGGATAGCAGAGCCCGCCAACCCCGCCTTCCTGGCGGGTTCATAAAAATTTCACATGATCAGGCATTTTTCTGTTGCACTGCACAAACCCGTGGGTTATGATGCAGCGCAACAAGGTCGAAAAGACCTTGGAACCAACCCGACAAGAGGATTCAGCGATGATGAATGAGAACTTTGACAAGATGACCGAGCAGGCCGAGAAGATGTTCATGGGCCCGAGCCGTGATTACGCCAAGCTGGCCGTGGACTACACCGAGCGTATGATCGAAGCGCAGATGGCGGCGGCCAAGGCCTACACCGAGATCGGCATGAAGCAGGCCCGTGCCGCCCTCGAGATCAAGGATCCCGAGGCGCTCAAGGCCTACGCCGAAGAGCAGCAGAAAGTGGCCAAGGACCTCTCCGAGAAGGTCAAGAGTGATGCCGAGAAGGTTGTCGCCATGAACCAGGACTTCGTCAACGAAGCCCGCAAGCTCGTCGAGAGCAACGTCAAAACGGCCACCGACACCGCCACCGAGGCGGCGAAGGCCACCAAATCCAACTGATCAGGTCACCCGATCAGGCCTCGAAGGCCGCCGGCGCAAGCCGGCGGCTTTTTTTGTCCTACGCGGTGAACGCCAGCACGCCTTTTGTCCTACGCGGTGAACGCCAGCACGCCGATCATCGCCGGCAGCGCCATGAAATGGCTGAGCAGGATGATGCTTGCGATCAGCGGGACATCCCCGTCCATCTGTGCGACAAGCACATACGAGGCGGCCGCCGATGGGCAGGCTAGCAACGTCAGCGCAACGCGCATCTCGGCATCACCCAGCCCGACCCACTGACCGATCAACCAACCCACCGCCGGCCCCAGGGCGGTTTTCATCAGCGCCGCCACCCATGCCCACGGATATTGCCCTCGCCCCATGCGACTGGCGTAGAGTCCGCCACCGATGCCGATGAGCGCCAATGGCAGGGCCATCTGCCCGAGCGCGGCCAATGTGCGGTCAACCGCGGTGGGCATCATCACGCCGGCCAGCGCAAGCGCCAATCCCAGGAGGGTGGCAAGCAGAATGGGGTTGCTGACAAGCCCCCGCCCCACCCGTTGCAGCGCGGCCAGGGGATCACCCCGCCCGGGGACCTGCATGAGCGTCACCGCCAGGGTGTTGTAGGCGATCACCACCGGGACAATGGCCACCAATACCGAGGCCTCGATGGCCGCGGCCTGCGGGGTATTGGCGAAGGCGTAAACCACCACCGGCAGCCCGACAAAGACCAGATTGCCGCGAAATGCGCCATGGACAAACGTCACCGCCGATCGATCTGGCAACCGCCCCCACCAGGCGACCACCGAGGCAAGCGCGATGACCGCCGCCGTGGCACCAAAGAGCACCACCAAAAGCCCGCCGAGGCGCTCGAACGAGGGGGTCGCATCGCTGATGCGCACCACCAGCAGGGCTGGCAGCCCGACCCAATAGGTCAGGCGGTTGATCTCGCCCATGGCTGTGCTCGAGAGAAATCCGAGCCGGACCAGGCTCCAGCCCAGCGCAATCACCAGGACAACCGGCGCGAGGATCTGCGCGATGATGACCAGTGCCGGCGCCCCCTAGCGGTGATGCTCGTCGCGACGCTCGTACTCGCCCTCGATGACATGAGGGTCGTCACCCGCCCCCGGCGACTGCGGCCCGCCTCCGCCCGACGGGCCGACGCGGACACTCAGTCGGGCGAGCACCAGACGGACCAGCCACAAGCGGGTAAACGGCAAAAGGCAGACGAATCCGACCCCGTCCGTGACCAGACCGGGGGTGAGCAACAACACCCCGCCGATGACGAGCGCCACGCCCTCGAGCAGTTCGATGGCAGGCAAAGCGCCCTGATCCAGGTTGCCCCGGGCCCGGGCGAGCGTCTGTAGTCCTTGCTGTCGCAACAACGCCGCCCCGAGCATCGCGGTCAAAAGGCACAGCGCGATGGTTGGCAGCGCCCCAATCACTTGCCCGACCTCGATGAGCAGGAAAAGCTCAGCCAGGGGAACCGTCACAAAAAGCACAAGCAGTGTCGGCACATCGCCTCCGGTCTGGGATTGTCAGAGTGTCAAGGGTAACATTGCCTCGACCGGAACACGGATCGAGGGCGTGCCATGCGCAGGCTTTGCGGACAACGACTCTCAGTGCTCATCACCGCGGCGTTGCTATCCACCCAGGCCGTCGGCGCAGAGTTCGGGCGTTGTCTAGAGACGATCCGCAGCGATGCCATCGCCTCGGGCGTGCAGTCCACCACCGCCGATCGTCTGTTGACCGGTGTGACACCCAATCCGCGGGTCATCGAGCTGGATCGTCGTCAGCCCGAATTCGTCAGCACCCTGGGGGGATACCTTAAAAACAGGGTCAGTGCGTCGCGGATCCGCACCGGTCAAAAGCGGCTGAAAACCCATCAGGACCTACTCGCGCGGATCCAGCGCGACTACGGGGTGCCGGCCCGGTATCTGGTGGCGTTCTGGGGGCTTGAGACCAATTACGGACGTTTTGTCGGGACGATGAACACCGTCCAGTCCCTCGCAACACTGGCCTGTGACCGACGCCGCGGGGAGTTTTTCCGCGGCGAGTTGATCGCCGCCATGCAGCTGGTGGATCAGGGTACGCTCGAGCCCGACCAGCTGGCTGGCTCGTGGGCCGGCGCCCTTGGCAACTTTCAGTTTCTCCCGAGCGTCTACCGCGACCACGCGGTAGATGCGGATGGCGACGGTCGCCGCGATCTCTGGCAGAGTCTGCCGGATGCCATGGAATCGGCCGCGGCCTTTCTGCGTGAGCGGGGCTGGCAGCCCGGCGAGCGCTGGGGTCGCGAGGTGCTGCTGCCCGATGGTTTCGACTTCGCGCGCCTCGAAGACCAGCAGTCCGTCGCTGACTGGTCGGATCTGGGGGTGACAAAAGCCAGCGGCAATCCTCTGCCCGCGGTGGACATCCCCGCGCGGCTGCTGCTGCCAGCCGGCGTCGAGGGCCCGGCCTTTCTCGTCTATCCCAACTTCGATGTCATCATGCGCTGGAACCCATCCCGGCTCTATGCCCTTTCGGTCGGGCTTCTGGCCGATCGGCTGGCGGGTGCCGGAGCGCTGCGCAACCCGCCGCCGGCACAGCCTGCCATGCCGATCGCCACCGTGCGGGCACTGCAGCGGCGTTTGAATGCCCTGGGTCATGACGCCGGGCCGGTTGACGGCCGGGTGGGCCCGCAGACACGCGCGGCACTGCGCACCTATCAAAAGGCCGCCGGCCTCATCGCCGATGGCTACCCGGATACCGAGACGTTGCGCGCGCTGGGTGTCAGAGCGAATACAATTGACGGTTGAATCAAACGGCAAAGCAGCAGGGAGATGGCAAGCATGTGGAGTGATTTGATCAAACGCTGGATGGATATGGCGCTGTGGTGGGTGCCTGGCCGTAATGGGGACGCTGCCGATCCCACCGGCCCGGCGGACACCCGGCAGGCAACCCCCCGGCCGCAACAGCCCAAGCCGGCGTCCGAGCCGGCCGGTGAAGCCGTGTCCGCGGGCTCAGATCCGACCACTGCGCCGGAGGATCTGACCACCATCAAGGGGATCGGCCCGGCGATGGAAAAACGACTCAACAAACTGGGCATCCACACCCGTGCCGAGCTTGCCGCGGCGAATCCTTCCGGGCTGACGGCAAAGCTCAAAGCCGACAAGGCCGTGGTGTCGGAGTCGCAGGTCTCGGCCTGGGTCACGGCCGCGGGTCAGCCCTAGCGCGGTAACACCGGCCGGCGGCTACTTCGCGGCGCTGGCTGGCTGAGGCTCGGCGGTCTCGCGTTGGATGTGTTCGGCGCTGGCCGGTCCGGCGGCCTGAACGGCCGCGTCGGCCACGTCGGTATAGGCGGCGAAGTTTTGGTGGAATAACGCGGCCAGCTCGGCAGCGGCTTCGAGATAGCCGCGACGGCTGGGCCAGCCACTCATGGGGTCAAGCACCTCGTTGGGTACGCCCGGACAATGATCCGGCACCGACAGACCAAAGACGGGGTCCGTCCAGAAGCCCACCGACTCGAGCGCGTTGTCGTGGATGGCATCGATCATGGCGCGTGTATACCCCAGCGGGATGCGCCGGCCGATGCCGTAAGGCCCGCCCGTCCAGCCGGTGTTGATCATCCACACGCGCGAGCCCGTCTGCTCGATGCGCTCGGCAAGCATCCGAGCGTAGACGGCGGGATGCCGGACCAGAAACGGTGCCCCGAAACAGGCCGAAAAGGTGGCCTGAGGCTCGGTCACGCCCATCTCAGTGCCGGCGACCTTGGCCGTATAGCCGCTGATGAAGTGATACATCGCCTGCTCGGCAGTCAACCGACTGACCGGTGGCAGCACGCTGAAGGCATCACAGGTCAGCAGGATGATATCCCGCGGATGCCCGCCTACACCCGGCAATTGCGCGTTGTCGACATGCTCGATGGGGTAGGCACAGCGCGTGTTCTGGGTGATCCGGTCGTCGCTGTAATCGATGGCACCGGTGTCCGGGTCGCGAACCACGTTCTCGAGAACGGCGCCGAAGCGGATCGCCGCGCTGATCTGCGGCTCGGCCTCGGGCGAGAGGTCGATCACCTTGGCATAGCAGCCACCCTCGATATTGGCGATGCCCTGATCGCTCCAGCAATGTTCGTCATCGCCGATGAGCCGTCGGCGTGGATCGGCCGACAAGGTGGTCTTACCGGTACCCGAGAGCCCGAAGAAAAGCGACACCTGGCCATCCACACTGGCATTGGCCGAGCAGTGCATCGATAAGATCCCCCGCGCCGGCATGAGGTGGTTCATTAAGGTGAAAACGCCCTTTTTCATCTCACCGGCATACTCGGTGCCAAGAATGACCAACTCGCCGCGAGCAAAGCTAAGGGCGATACTCGTCGGGCTGTCTACGCCGTCAATGCCGGTGTCCGCCGGGTGGCGGCCCGCGTTAATGATGGTGACATCAGGCGTATCGAAGCCAGGCTGACCCCCGGCATCCGGCATGATCAGCATATTGCGCATGAAAAGCGCATGATACGGACGTTCACAGATTACCCGAACGGCCACCCGGCTGCCGGCATCGGCACCGGCCCAGCCGTCGACCACATAGACCCGTTCGGCCCGATCCAGATGCCCCACCGCCTGTTGCCGCAGCGCCGCAAAGGCCTCGCCCGTCAAGGCCCGGTTGACCGGACCCCACCAGATATCGTTTTCGCTTTGTGCCTCCCGAACAATGCGTTTATCCCCCGGGCTGCGCCCGGTCTTCTCGCCGGAGAGGGCCACCAGTGCGCCGCTGTCCGCCAGGGCGGCGGCGGGGTCATGGCGCAGGGCATGTTCGTAGAGAATGGCGGTGGTGGGGTCCTTGTGTACGACCGGGCCGGTCAGGCCCAGTGGGCCGTTGTCCATGGCAGGCATCGGGGGTGATCTCCTCGGCATTCCCCGCGCTTTTCGCGCGATGTTCGTGTGAAAACAGTTTGCCAATCTTGCCCGGGGGTGACAACGTTGCAAGTCGCCACGACCATGCCGGGCCGCTATAATCTGCGGCCCAAAAAACGGCCGGGAATCGGGAGCGATAACGACATGGACGCCCACAATGCGGGCCTGGCCCAGCAGTTGGCCCCTTTTTTTGAACAACGCGATGACTGGGTAAATATCAGCGCCCCCCAGGGCAGTGGCTTCGCCAAACAGATCGCCGGCGACCATAACCCCATTCACGATATCGATGCGCCCCGGTTCTGCGTCCCCGGTGACCTGCTGTTCGCCCTGGTGGTGAGCCATTACGGGTTGAGTCACCGCATGCAGCTTGCTTTCAAGGGCATGCTCCGGGCCGACACGCCCCTGAAATTCCCGCCACTCCAGACCAACGCGCCCTTTGGCGTCGCGGATGAAAGCGGCAAGGCGTATGTCGAGGTCTCACACCAGGGTCGGCTGGACGTCGCCGGGCCCGGCGTCTGGGCATTGGTCGCCGCCTATGTGGGATGGTCGGGGCAGACCTTTCCGGATCTGCTGCAGCCGCTGCTGGCCCGCCACGGGGTAATGTTCAATCCGCGCCGGCCTTTCGTGGTCTACGACCGCATGACACTGGCTTTGGACGAGCCACCTGATCGGGATGTCAGCCTCGAGCTCGAGGGCACCACGCTGGAGGTCAGCGGCAAGCGCGGCGATGCGGCGTTCCGGTTTGTCATCCGCAACCGCCAAACGGCCATTGGCGAGTGCGAAAAGCGCATGGTGATCAGTGGCTTGCGCGACTATGATGACGTCGAGATGACGGCAATGATCGAAGCCTATCGCCGCCGTCGCACTGAGGCGATGAACGGCTCATAGCCCATCATGCAAAAAGGCGGTGCCCACCGCCGCGGCCAGCATGATGGCAAGCAGCGCCCAGCCGGCCCAGGCCTGAGGGGTGAGCCCGGCCCGGGTCTCCCGGGATTGATCCACCCGGGCGCGACGCCGGCGGGCCTGGACCACCAGAACCACGATCAACGCGACCAGCGCCGTTAACAGTATCTGCCTGAACAATAGCGGCTCCCCTACTCGACCCGGCGGGCATAGACATCGCCCGAACCCGCATCATCGGCGTTGTGATCCATCCAGGCAAGCAGATCGGCTTCATCCACCCATCGATCAAACTCGAGCCGCCGGCGCTCGCCACGGGTGACATTAAACCGGTAGGGGCCGAGCCGATCGAGGTGATGCAGGCATTGTTCCATCGCGGCGCGATGGCCGGCGAGATATTCGAACGAAAGCATCGGCACCGCCCGGTCCAGACCCGCAAGCACTGAGGGCTCAGCGCCCTCGACGTCGATTTTGCAAAAACCCGGCATCCCGTAGCGCTCGATCAGTTGCGAGAGCGTGACGACCTCGACCGTCTCTTGCTGATTCCACCGCACGTGAGAAAACCCGCCGCCGGCCCGACTCGCACGATCGCGCCAGGCGCTCGAGAGGGTTGCCAGCGTCGGATGCCGATCACTGACCGCCAGGCTGGCCTCACCGGCATGCTCGGCAACGGCCAGCTGCAACACCTCGGCGTCGGGATGGCGCCGAAGCCGCCAACGCAGATAGCCCTGGCAAGCGCTCTGGGGTTCACAGGCAACCACGCGCCCGCCAAGGGCGGCAAACGCCAAACTGCGATCACCCAGGTGGGCGCCGATATCAAACACCCGATCACCGGGCTGGATGAACGGTCGATAAAACCGCCTCAAACCGGGTTGGCGCCAGAACGCCCCATAGATCAGAAACGAGCGTAGCCAACCCATCCCTGCAGCCGGATTCATCGCAACCCTCCCGACACAACCCACAGCGCGCCGGCGACGATCACCGCGCCCAGTCCCAGGCCGACCCGCAGGGCCAGCCCCCGTCCGCCAAGACCAATGGCCAGTCCCATTTTGACCAGTGTATTGGCCATCGCGGCAATGAGGATGCCTTGTAGCGCCACCGCCGCGCCCAATTGCTCGCCGGCCATATTGCCCAGCGACAGGGTGATGGCATCCACATCCGTGAGGCCCGAGAGCAAGGCCATCAAATAGACGCCCGCATCCCCGGCAAGCCGTCGAAGCGCCTCGGCACCGAGCATGACCACCACCAGGATGACACCAAAACGCAACGCCGTGCCCAGTTCGAAGGGCGTTTGCAGTGCCGGCGACCGGGCGTTGTCCTGACCGTGGCCCGACTCGATGACCAGCCCCGCCGTCGCGGTCAGGCCCACGGCGGTGAGAATGGCCACCGGCAGATAAAGCCCGGCCAGAAGCCCCGGCGCCACGGCGGCCACCAGCACCAGTAGCCGGGGAAACATGGTCGTGCAGGCCAGCACGATCGCCGCGGCAAATAGTGGCTGTAGTGATCGTTGCTGACGGGCCGCCCGCGAGAGCGTGAGGGTGAGCGCCGTCGATGAGGCGAGCCCGGCAAACAGACCGGTAAAGAGCACGCCCCGCCGCGAGCCGACGATGCGCACGGCAAAATGCCCGACAAACCCGATGGCACTGATTAGCACCACCATCAGCCAGATCTGGTAGGGGTTGAGCACGTTCCAGGGGCCATAGCCACTGCGCGGCAGCAGCGGCAGCAATACCGCCGATATCAACGCCAGTTGGAGGATCGCGCGGATTTCGGGGCCGTCCAGCCAGACCAAAAAGGCATGGAGACGGGGTTTGAAGCCAAGCACGACCGCCGTGACCACACCCCCGGCGAGCGCCAGCAGCGCCTGACCGGCGGTGGCAAGGACCCCCAGAAGGAACACCAGCACGCCGGCCACTTCGGTGGTAATGCCCATATCGTCTTGCCGCCAGGCCGACCGGCGATAGCCCAGCACCAAAAGCGCGATCACGCCGGCAAGGGCCACGGGCACAACCCACGCCCCCGCCCGCTCACCGACGAGCCCCGCTACACCGCCTGCCAGCCCCATCAACGCAAAGGTCCGCAACCCGGCGACACGTCGCCCCTCGCCGTACTGGCGCAGGCGCCAGCCACGCTCCAGGCCCACCACCGCACCGATCATCAGCGCCACCAGCAGGCCGAGCGCATGTCCGGAGTCCATCATTGCGTTACCCTAGCGGTTTTATCTGCAGTGAAAGAAGCCATGCGCCGACTCTGGCTGATCGATGCAAGCTATATCCACGCCAACAATATCGCGCTTTTCGGCGCGAACCGGCGGATCGATTATCTGCGACTGCGCCAGCTGATCGAACAAGCGCTTGGCCCGCTGTGGCGAGGGTATTTCCTGAACGGCATCCAGGATGAGCCCAACGAGGGCCGGGACCGGTTCCACAACTGGCTGCAGACCGCCCTCCCACAGGGGCCCAATCTCATCGTCCAGCTCTACGGGCTCAAAAGCGAGCGGGTGCGACACGCCTGGTGTGCCGATTGCGGCACCCGCGTCGAACTCGCCTGCCCCCATGGCAACGGGCAGCATCGCCTGCACAACCAACGCCAGATGGGCGTTGATGTGGGGCTGGCGACACTGGCGCTGATCCATCAGGCCCGCTATGACAGCCTTGTGCTGTCCTCGGGCGACGGAGATCTGATCGATGCCATCACCCACATCACCGAGGCCGGCAAGGATCTGGAGCTGGCGGTTTTCAGCACCGGTGTCTCCACCGAGCTCCAGTCCCGTGCGGCCCGGGTGTTGTGGCTGGATGATCACGTCCCGGCACTCACCGGCGAAGCCGGCGGGCCGGGCACCGATCACCGCCCGTAGCCGCAGGATACGGACCGGGGCGGCGGACTAGTCCGATTCGGGCAAACCCTGATGGCCCATGGGCCGGGCCTGGTCCAATCGGGGGTGCTGGCTGCAGAACGCCTCATGCAGCGCCCCGGTTTGCGACTCTTCGGCGTCCATGGCCAGCAGCGTCTCGGCAACGGCATGGGTGCAGGCGAGCACATCCCTGGTGCAGCCACTCTCGGAGATGGTGTGCATGTTGCGGATCGGCATGCCCACCGAGGTGGCCGCACAGTCGACGTTACCAAGCACACCGGCCATGCCGTCGGTACCGGTATCCGCGCCGACCACATCGCGCTGCATGGGAATGCCCTTGTCCTTGGCCACCGTCTCGATGCGGCGGTTGAGCTGCTCGCTGACGATCGCCCCGACGCTCATGGTAAAGCCTTTGCCCATTTCCACCGGCGCCATGCGCTTCTCGCCGATGCCCGGCGCGGCGACATAGTCGTGATTGACATCCACCCCGATGATGGCATCGGGCCGCATCTCACCGACCAGCACCCGGCTGCCGAACCGGCCGATCTCCTCATAGGTGGCCGCGGCAAAGAGCATGCGGATGTTCCGGGCCCCTTCCGCTTCGGCCACCAGTCGGGCGGCCTCGGCGGCGACAAAGCAGCCTAGTCCGTTATCCAGATAGGCACCGTAGAAGGTATCCGGCGAGAAACCATGGCGAATGGGCCGGTTCATGATGATGCTGTCGCCGGGGCGGATGCCCAGGGCCTCGACCTGCTTTTTCTTGTCGCTGCCATGGATCTGGAGCTCGACGTAGAGCTGCTCCTTGCGCACGCCCTTCTCGCCTGCCCGCAGCTTGGGGTCAGCAAAGTGAATGGCCCCCAGCGCCTCGACAGTCCCGCCGTCGAGACGGCGGTACTCGCCCGGCGCCTCGGGGGCTTCGCTGAAGATGCTCACCTCGTGGCCCAGCAGCGTCGTGGGCAGGAACGAATCGCTGTTGATCCAGACCTTGCCGTCGCTGCCAATGCTGCGCACCTGCATCCGGATCTTATCGGCGTGGCCGATGACCATCACGGTAAAAAGATCATCCCGACCGGGATGGGTATCAAGGACGATGCCGGCATGCCCTTTGAAGGTTTTCACGCCCCAGCCGTCGGGGGCGATCCGTTCGAAGTGTGGCCGCAGCACCCCCTCGGTCATTGCCGCTTCGAGGCCAATGGGGCTTGGCGCCGCCAGGATGTCGTGCATGAGCTGAAACTGCGCCTCGGGCATGGCACTGGACCAGGGCGTGGCTTGATTGGACATGGGATGCTCCCTTGTGCTGCGTCGCTACCGTGTGTGTCGATCAACTCGTAGGATAACGCGACATCACCAATCGGAGCAGCCATGTCGCGTTTCATCTGGCAGGGGCCATGGGGTGGGCTCGAGGTCAAAGCACGTGATGGGGCCATCGTCGCAAGCCGCTTTATCGCATCATCACCCCGGCCTGCCCCGGCGCCGCTGCCGGCGCCCTGGCGGCGCATGGACAACCTCCCCGTTGCGCTGACCGGGACTGGCTTTCAGCACGCGGTCTGGCAGGCATTGGCCGCGCTCGGCTGGGGGGCAACCACCAGCTACGGGGAACTGGCCCACCAGCTGGGGTGTCCGAGCGCGGCGCGGGCAGTCGCCGGCGCGGTGGCCCGCAACCCCGTGCCGGTGCTGCTACCCTGCCACCGGGTGGTACGCCGGGACGGCCGTTTAGGCGGCTATCTGGGCGGACTGCACCGAAAAAAACGACTCCTTGCCTGGGAACAGGCATCGATGCCCGAGCTGCCCACAATACGGATCATCCAATGCGAGTGACCCCACAGCCCGATCGTGAAACCGCCCTGGCCCGGCTTGCGGCCTTCCTCCCCCATGCCGGCGAAGACTACGAGCGCTGGCGCAACCACGACTTTGGCCCCGGCGGCGGCAACCGGGTCTCCGGTCTATCGCCATGGCTGCGACATCGCCTGATCGGCGAGGACGAGGTCGTTGACGCGGTGCTCCGGCATCATGGCCTGGCGGCGGCGGAGAAGTTCATCCAGGAGGTCTGCTGGCGGACCTACTGGAAGGGGTTTCTCGAGCGTCGCCCCGTGCACTGGCGGGAATATCGCGATCACCTCGCCACCGGCCGGGCGCGTTTCTGTCGCGGCCGGGACAGTCGAGCGGCACTGGAAGCGGCCACGACCGGTCGCACGGGTATCGACTGTTTCGACGCCTGGGCCCGAGAGCTATGTGAGACCGGCTATCTCCACAATCACGCGCGGATGTGGTTTGCCAGTATCTGGGTATTCACACTCGAGCTGCCCTGGGCGCTTGGCGCGGATTTTTTCCTGCGTCATCTACTTGATGGCGACCCGGCTTCCAACACGCTGTCCTGGCGCTGGGTGGCCGGGCTGCATACCCCGGGCAAGACCTATCTGGCACGGCCACGAAACATCCGCAAATACAGCAACGACCGCTTCACCCCCGGCCCGGAGCTTGCCAGTGAGGCGCCGGCGCCGGAGGGCATCGAACGCCCGCCGCTGGGCCCGGTGCCCGCGCTGGTGGAACTGACGCCGGGCCCGGGGGATGCGCTTTTGATCACCGAAGAAGACCTCACCCCGGAGCGCCTGTTTCCGGCGGTGCAATGGCCACTGGCCGTTGCATTACAGACCACCGACTGGCGCAGCGATGCGCCGGTCAGCGACCAGGTCCGCGGGTTTGCCAACGCCGCGCTGGCCGATGCGTTGCAGCGTACCCATGCCGAACAGCGGCTGGGCCCGGTTCGTGAGGGCGATGGCGTGGGTGATTCACCGATCGTCGAGGCCTGCACCCATGCCGGCATCCGCCGGCTGATCACCCCCTATGTGCCCAACGGGCCGACCGCCGATGGCCTCGAGCCGCTGCGAGCGCGGCTGCAGGCCGCCGACATCGAGCTTGTCGGCGTCCCCCGGTACTGGGACCTGGACCACTGGCCAGCGGCCACCCATGGCTTTTTCCGCTTCTGGAAAGCCGCGCGGCCGCTGATCGAGGCCCGTCAGGCCGCGGCCGCCGAGTGATCGACCTCGAAGCCGAGCATTTCACAGGCGATGCCATAGCGTTGCAGCAGATCCTGGCGGTTGCGGCCGCCGAGGAAAAGCTCGGCGAGCTCATAACTGTAGCTGTCCTGAAAACGCAAATCGGACAGATCCTGCCCGCGCTCGACCTGGACCTTTAGAAGCGCCTCGGGGAATCGCGCCTTCAACCGCGCAATGTCCGCGGCATCCGGCACACGGGTGACCTGCCCGGGGCGGAATACGCGCAGCATGAATTTTGCCGCCATCGGGAAGCCGCCCTGGCGGTGGGGAAAATCCGGCGCGTCGCCCAGCCCCAGGTTGACCATGACCTGCAGGTGCGAGGCCCCATCGACCATGTGGAATAACGACGAATGGGACTTCGAGCAGCGGGCATTGACCTCGAGCAACGCGATGGTGTCCGCATCACGGTGCCAGAAGAACTCCATGTTGAACGGCGCATTGTCATAGCCGGTCTGCGCCATCACCCGCCGCGCGGCATCGATCATGCGGGCCTGCACCCGCCGGGGCAGACGCGAGGGATACTGATAGCGCTGAAACGAAGACCGGTGCCGTCCCTCGCGGATGGAGTCGACAACGCCATAGACCTGGACTTGACCGTGGTGGACAAAACCCTCGAGGGTGCACTGCCGGCCGGCGCTGATGATCCCCTCGGCAATGCAGTGATAGCCGCCGATGCCCTCAATGGGCGCCGGGGCCCGAACCTTTGCCATGACCTCATCGAACGGCTCGCCGAACTGATGGATCCCTTCACGGATCCGGTCGATGGCCCGGCGAAACGCCTGACGATTGTGGATCCGGAAGCCCAGATAGGATGAGTGGGCCTTGATTGGCTTGAGCCAGAAGGGAAAATCCAGCTGCAGCGAAGCGGCCGGGTCGTCGGCGAACGGGTCAACGCAATCGAATGCCGGAATCAGCCCCGGCACCACCGCCTGTTGTTCGAGACGTGCCCAGTATTTGTGCTCCAGACGCAGCACCGCATCCAGTCCCGCACCGGCCAGGTTGCGGCGCTCGCGCAAAATGGGGACCAGGGCGCTGGTCGGAAAATCCCAATAGGTACAGACCGCATCGGCCCCTGGGCCAAACGCATCGAGGATGCGCTCGCTTTTGGCAAGCATCTCATCGACCGGAAAGCGCTCGGGGTGGATGGCCTCGTCGTGCTCGAGCAGCTGATGAAAGCCAAGCCGCTGTGACCCGGCAATGGTCGCGAGTTGCTGGCGGTGGAAATCATCCAGCCCGTAGATAAAGACATGGCGCTGCGCGGCCAATCGACCTCCCTGCCCCGGCATCCGGGTCCTGCGGTGTTCACCGCATCGGGCCCTGCAAGCCACCGGGGAGTTCCTGCATTCAGTCGAATATCGGCCGCGGGTTGGCCATTACCCGGGGGATCGGCTCAGAGCAGCACCTTTTGCACCCCGCCATCGCGGGCTTTGTCGACAAACTGCCGGGACCAGTCCTCGCCGAGCAGATGACGTGCCATCTCGGTGACGATGTAGTCGGCCTCGACCCCCGTATCGGCCTGATAGCGCGACAGCCCCTGCAGACAGGCCGGACACGAAGTGAGCATCTTGGTGGTGCCTTTCTCGGCCACCGGCTGGCCGCTCAGCGCCTCGACGCCGGCATTGATCTCTTCTTCCTTGCGAAAGCGCACCTGGCTGGCGATATCGGGTCGGGCCACGGCAAACGTGCCGGCTTCGCCGCAGCAACGGTCGTTGAGCGACACCGGCTGGCCCATCAGTTGGCTGGCCACCGACTCACCCGCCTGGGTTTTCATCGGCGTGTGGCAGGGCTCGTGGTACATGTACTGCACGCCATCGACCCCGTCGAGTTTGTAGCCCTTCTCGAGCAGATATTCGTGGATGTCGAGCAACCGGCAGTCCGGGAAGATCTGCTGGAATTCGTATCGAAGCAGCTGGTCCATGCACGTCCCGCACGAGACCACCACCGTGCGGATGTCGAGATAGTTGAGCGTGTTCGCCACGCGGTGGAACAGCACCCGGTTTTCGGTGGTGATGGCCTCGCCTTTTTCGATATCGCCGGACGAGGTCTGCGGATAGCCGCAGCACAGATACCCCGGGGGCAACACCGTCCGGGCGCCGGCGTCATAGAGCATCGCCAGCGTCGCCAGACCGATCTGGCTGAACAACCGCTCCGAGCCGCAGCCGGGAAAGTAGAACACCGCCTCGGCCTCGTCGTCGGCCTTGTCCGGATCGGCGAGGATGGGCACGTAGCGCGGGTCCTCGGCGCCGAGCAACTGGCGCATGGTCTGGTTGGGCAGCCCCCCCGGCATGGGCTTTTTGACAAAGTGGATCACCTGCGCCGGGACGCCGGAGAGATCCCGGGTCGGTCGGGGCCGGCGTTTGACATCGCTATCGGGAACCGTGTCGCGGGTACCGGCGAGCTTGACCTGACGGGCAAGATAGTGGCTCAAGCGCTGCGCCCCGTAGCCCCATTCGATTAGCCCCTTGCGCATGACCTTGATGCGCTGGGCGTCCTGGATGTTGAGAAAGGCCATCGATGCCTTCGAGGCGATGCTCTCGCGCCGTTTGCCCTGCTTTTTGAGTGCATGGCGCATCTTGATGGTGACATCACCGTAGTCGATGTTCACCGGACAGGGGGTCACGCACCGGTGGCAGATCGTGCAGTGATCGGCGATGTCATTCATCTCGGCCCAGTGCTGGAGCGACAGCCCGCGCCGGGTCTGTTCCTCGTAGAGGAATGCCTCGATGAGCAGATTGGTCCCCAGGATCTTGTCCCGCGGCGAGTACCGAAGATTGGCCCGGGGGATATGGGTGGTGCAGACCGGCTTGCACTTGCCACAGCGCAGGCAGTCCTTGATATCGTCATTGAGCTCGCCAAGCTCGCTTTGCTCGAGGATCAACGCCTCCTGTTGGACCAGCCGCAGCGACGGGGTATAGGCACGGGCAAGCCCGCTACCACGAACGAGTTTGCCGCGATTGAATACCCCGTCGGGGTCGACTTCGGCTTTGTACTCGCTGAATCGCGCGACCTGCGCATCCTCCAGGTACTGGAACTTGGTCAAACCGATCCCGTGCTCGCCCGAGATGACGCCATCCAGCCGACGCGCCAGCGCCATGACCTCATCCACAATGTCATCCGCTTCGCGCATCATCTTGTAATCATTGGAATTAACAGGAATGTTGGTATGCACATTCCCGTCACCGGCGTGCATATGCAGCGCCACAAAAAGCCGTGACTGGCGGCCCGCCTGATGGATGGACTCAAGCCGCCGTCGGACCGGCTCCAGGTCCCGGCCGTCGTAGATTTCGCCAAGCTTGGCCGCCACCTCGCGGTGATACGAGACCACCAGATCGCGTCTTAACAGCAGCTGCATCAGGGTATCGGCCTCGCCGATCACGTCGGCGGGCACGTCGGCCAGGCACTCCGGATGCCGCTTGGCCGGTTCATCAAGGCCCTCGCGCAGACGCAGCCAGCGGGCCTTGACCGCGTCGAGATGCGCCAGCGCCGCGCGGCGTTTTCGCTCCAGGATGCTGTCACCCTCGGCGCTTGCCGAGAAATCCTCGCGCGCCTGGTAGTCGGAGCGATCCTGGAGTTCGGTCATCGGCCCGCTCAAGTACGCCCGCACGGCATCGAGGATGTCGAGCTTGTTACCAAGGCTGCGACGGATATTGATGCGCTCGATCCCCTCGCTGTAGTCCGCGAGCCGGTCGATGGGGATGACCACATCCTCGTTGATCTTGAATGCATTGGTATGCGCGGCGATGGCGGCGGTGCGGCCGCGATCGGCCCAGAATGTGCGCCTTGCCTGCGCCGAGGCCGCAATAAAGCCATCGGCATCGCGTCGTTCGACCCGCTCGACCATGGCCTCGGCCGCCGCCTGACAGGCCTGCTCGTCGTCACTTGCGAGATCGGCCAGCAGCAACATCCGCGGTTTCTGCCCCCGATCCCCCTTGGGCGCATAATCCACCGCCCGGATATAGCGCTCGTCCAGGTGCTCGAGCCCGGCAAGCGCCACCGTGGCGTTGGCCCGCATATCGTCGATGATCTCGACAATCGCTGGCACCGCCTCGTGGAGATCACGGCCGTAGAATTCCATGCAGACCGTACGCATGTGCGCCGGCATCACATGGAGGATGAACCGGGCCGAGGTGATCAGCCCGTCGCAACCTTCCTTTTGCACACCCGGCAAACCGCCAAGAAACTTATCGGTCACATCCTTGCCAAGCCCGGTGTGGCGCAGGCTGGCCCCCGGCATCGCAAGCACCCGGGGTTCGCCCACTGGCGTGCGGCCATCGGCGGCAAAGCGTGTGATCCGAAAACGCACTTCTTCCTGCTCGTGGATACGGCCCAGGTTGTGATCGAGCCGCTCGACCTCGACCCAGTGCGCGTCGGGCGTCACCATCCGCCAGCTCGCCAGATTATCCAGCGTCGTGCCCCAGAGCACCGCCTTTTTGCCGCCGGCATTCATCGCTACGTTGCCGCCGATGGTGCTGGCATCGCGCGAGGTCGGATCGACGGCAAAGACATAGCCGCTGGCATCGGCACGGTCCTCGACTCGCCGGGTCACCACGCCGGCCTCGGCCCGGATGGTCGCCACCGGGTCGGCCACCCCGGGGAGCTCGCGCATCTCCACGGCGCCGAGCCCCTCGAGTTTTTCGGTGTTGATGATCGCGCTGTGCTCTTCCAGGGGCACCGCCCCGCCCGTATAGCCGGTCCCGCCCCCCCGGGGGATGACCGTCAGCCCCAGCTCGACGGCGGCGGCCACCAGTCCGGCCATCTCGGCCTCGCTGTCCGGCGTGAGCACGACAAAGGGCACCGCCACCC
>UEZJ01000016.1_pt1 | contig 32271 bp, 28 predicted proteins | sample 1903791 | NCBI WGS metagenome assembly UEZJ01 (sample SAMEA4776353, study PRJEB27445) | saltern metagenome | biome: Hypersaline environment; feature: solar saltern; material: Pellet | place: Spain | collected 2012-08 | depth 0 m | reverse complement strand
GAGACATGCACCCTCACCCTGTCGTCGTCCTCGATGTCGTGGGCGTCCTCGCCCGCTATCGGGCAGTTCCGTAGGTGCGCCTCGATCACCGGCTCGGTGCTCGGTCGAATGCGGCGCCACAACTCGAATGAGGCGGCCGCCTGTTCGACCAGCATGCCCAGGCCGTCGCGGGTACGGAATGCGCCATTGGCCTCGGCCCAGCGCAGAAAGGGCGTGGGCTCGGCGCTGTAGAACATGTCGTAGGCGGTGGCACCTTCGGCGACGATGCTCGCCGGCAACGTCGGGACATCGCCGTCGAGTCCGCTGGAGGTGGCGTTGATGACGACCTCGAAGCGCTCGCCCTCGAGCGCATCCAGCCCGCAGCCATCGACGCTGCCGATGTCATCAAAGGCCTTGGCGAGGACACGCGCCTTGTCGGCGGTGCGATTGGCGATGATCAGGCTCGCCGGCTGCTCGACCAGCAGCGGTCCGAGCACGCCGCGGGCGGCCCCCCCGGCGCCGATGACCAGAAGCCGTTTGCCGGCCAGGCCGACGCCCAGGTTGTTGCGTAGATCGTTGATCAGCCCTTCACCATCGGTGTTATCGCCATAGAGGATGTCCCCGCAGACCAGGGTGTTGACCGCACCCGCCCGCTCGGCGCGTTCGCTGCGCTGCTCGGCCAGTGACCAGGCCTGCTCTTTGAACGGGACGGTGACATTGGCGCCGTGCCCGCCTTCCTCGCGAAAGGCCTGGATGGCATCGGCGAAGCCCTCGAGCGGTGGCTCGCGGCGTTCGTATTCGATCTGCTGGGCGGTTTCCTCGGCAAACAGCCGATGGATCCGGGGAGAGAGTGAGTGGCCAACGGGATGGCCAAAAACGGCATACAAATCCATGAAGCCTCCTGTGGCTGCGCCGGCTCAGGTCTCGGCGAGCCAGCCCGCGACCTCGCGGGCAAAGTAGGTGAGAATGGCGTCGGCGCCGGCGCGTTTGAACCCCAGCAGGGCCTCCATGACGCAGGCCCGACGATCCAGCCAGCCGTTGTCGAAAGCGGCATTGAGCATGGCGTATTCGCCACTGACCTGGTAGGCAAAGGTGGGCACCTCGAACGCGTCGCGGACCCGCCGGATGATATCCAGATAGGGCATACCGGGCTTGATCATCACCATATCGGCGCCTTCGGCCAGGTCCATGGCCACCTCGCGCAGCGCCTCGGCGCTGTTGCCCGGATCCATCTGGTAGGTGCGCTTGTCGCCGCTGCCAAGATTGCCGGCCGATCCCACCGCGTCGCGGAATGGGCCGTAGAAGGCCGAGGCGTACTTCGCCGCATAGGCGAGGATCCGGGTCTCGGGGTGGCTGTCGGCCTCGAGCGCGGCCCGGATGGCGCCCACCCGGCCATCCATCATGTCCGAAGGCGCGACGATGTCGGCCCCGGCCTCGGCATGGGAGCGGGCCTGGCGGACCAGTGCCTCGAGCGTGATGTCGTTGGCCACATAGCCGCTTTCGTCCAGCAGCCCGTCCTGGCCGTGGCGGGTAAAGGGGTCGAGGGCGACATCGGTGATCACGGCGATGTCCGGCGTGCTGGCCTTGATGGCGCGCACGGCCCGCTGGGCAAGCCCCTGGGGGTTCCAGGCCTCTGCGGCGTCATCGCTTTTGGCCTCGGCCGGGGTGACCGGGAAGATCGCCATGGCCGGTACCCCGAGCTCAGCCAGATGGGCGGCCTCGTGCTGCAGCCGATCGATGGTCAGGCGCTCGACGCCCGGCATCGAAGGCACAGCCTCGCTGCGGTCCTCGCCGTCGATGACAAACACCGGCTGGATGAGGTCATCGACGCTGATCGCGCTTTCACGCACCAGCCGTCGGGTGGCCGCGTCGCGCCGCAGCCGGCGCGGTCGCTGGGCCGGAAAGCCGGCTTGTTCGGTGGGGTATTGCTTCAATGGCCTCTCCTGCCAGAACGCCGTCGCGCATCCAGTATGCCCTGCCGGTCAACGCATGCCCAAGCCACTCGCCTAGTCCTCGGGCCGGGCGGGAAGGCGTTCGACGGCCCAGTCCAGGACATGCCGTACCCGCGGTGCGGTGATGGCGTAGGCGGTTGCAAAGTCGACCCAGCGCCATTCGTGATGCTCGGGGGTGCCAAGCTCCGGGGCAATCCCGAGAACGACGGTTTTCTGCTGCGTCTCACCCAGGTAGTAGCGGGCGATCTTGCCCCGGGCGTAGGGGCCGGTCTCGACATAGTCATCGCCCCAGGGAAATGTCAGATCGGTGATCCCGGTCTCCTCGGCGACCTCGCGCAACGCGGCCTGTTTGGGGGTTTCGTCCGGCTCGGTCCGGCCCTTGGGAAAGTCCCAGTACTGATAGGCGCGGAGCAACAGAAACTGCCAGGTCGCGTTCTCGGGCCGGACCACCACCACGCCGGCGGAGAGGATCCGGGCGCGCCCCTCAGGCATGCCGGTCCGGGCTGAGTTCGTGGACGGCCTCGACCATGGCGGCGACATGCTCCGGGGGGATCTGCGGGTGGATGCCATGCCCGAGGTTGAACACATGTCCGCTGCCCGGGCCATATTCGGCGAGGACGCGCTGGACTTCGCCGCGGATGACATCGGGTTGGGCGTAGAGGGTGCAGGGGTCGAGGTTGCCCTGCAGCGCCACCCGATCGCCGACCCGGCGTCGTGCCTCGGTCAGCGAGATCGTCCAGTCCACCCCCAGGGCATCGGCGCCGCAATCGGCGATGGATTCAAGCCACACAGCGCCGCCTTTGGTAAAGAAAACCACCGGGATGCGGCGGCCATCGCGCTCGCGGACCAGTCCATCGATCACCTGACGGGCGAAGGCCAGCGAAAACCGCTGATAGGCGTCGTGGGCGAGGGCGCCGCCCCAGGTGTCGAAAATCATCAGGGCCTGGGCACCGGCCTCGACCTGGGCGTTGAGGTAATCGGTGACGGATCGGGCGGTTTTATCGAGCAGGGTCTCGAGCAGCGTCGGCTGATCGTAGGCGAGGGCCTTGATATGACGGAAATCCTTGCTGCTGCCGCCCTCGACCATGTAGGTGGCTAGTGTCCAGGGGCTGCCGGCAAAACCGATCAACGGGACCGAGCCGGCCAGCGCCTGGCGGATGCGGGTGACCGCGTCGGTGACATAGCGAAGCTCGTCGGCGACATCCGGGATCGGCAGGGCGTTGATCGCCGCAGCGTCGCGCAGGGGGTGCGCGAAACGCGGTCCCTCGCCGGCTTCGAAGTAAAGGCCCAGGCCCATGGCGTCGGGCACGGTGAGGATGTCCGAGAACAGAATCGCGGCATCCAGATCGAAGCGCCGCAGGGGCTGCATGGTGACCTCGCAGGCCAGATCCGGGTTGCGGCACAGATCCATGAAGCTGCCGGCCCGGGCGCGGATTTCGCGGTACTCGGGCAGATAGCGGCCGGCCTGGCGCATGATCCAGACCGGGGTCCGGTCCACCGGTTCGCGCAGCAGCGCCCGCAGCAAGCGGTCATTCTGCAATCCGGCCATGGCCGACTAGACCCCGATATGGGCCAGGATGCCCTTGGCGGCCTCACGACCCTCCCACACCGCGGTGACGACCAGATCCGAGCCGCGGACCATGTCGCCGCCGGCGAAGACCTTGGGGTTGTCGGTCTGGAACGGGAACTTGCCCTGTTTCTTGACCCGGACCCGTTCGCGCTCATCGACGCCGATGCCGTGGTCCTCGAACCACTCCGGCGGGTTGGGCCGAAAACCGAAGGCGATGATCACCCGGTCGGCGGGGAGGACCTGCTCGCTGCCCGGGACCACCTCGGGCTGCCGGCGTCCGCGCTCGTCCGGCGCACCCAGCCGGGTTTCCACCACTTTGACGCCCTCCACCCGGTCATCGCCAACGATCTCGACCGGCTGGCGGTTGAAGAGAAACTCCACGCCTTCTTCCTTGGCGTTGTAGACCTCGCGGCGCGACCCGGGCATGTTCTGCTCGTCACGCCGGTAGGCACAGGTCACGCTGCTGGCACCCTGGCGCAGCGCCGTGCGGTTGCAGTCCATGGCCGTGTCACCGCCGCCAAGGACCACCACCCGCTGGCCGGCCATGTCGATGAACTCGGACGGATCGTTCTCGAAGTCCATCAGCCGATTGATGTTGGAGACCAGATAGGGGAGGGCCTCGTAGACACCGCGCTTGTCCTCGCCCGGAAAGCCGCCGCGCATGTAGGTGTAGGTGCCCATCCCCAGAAAGACCGCGTCATAGTCGCGCTCCAGCTCTTCGTAGGTGATGTCGGTGCCGACATCCACACCCAGGCGGAACTCCACGCCCATGTATTCCATGATTTCGCGGCGCTTGGCGATGACCTCTTTTTCGAGCTTGAACGGCGGGATGCCGAAGGTCAGCAGACCGCCGATTTCGGGGTAGCGGTCAAAGACCACCGCCTCGACCCCGTTGCGCACCAGGATATCGGCGGCGCCAAGGCCCGCCGGGCCGGCGCCGACCACGGCGACTTTCTTGCCGGTGGCCACCACCCCGGACATGTCCGGGCGCCAACCCTGTTTGAAGGCCTCGTCGGTGATGTATTTCTCGACCGAGCCGATGGTGACTGCGCCGTAGCCGTCATTGAGCGTACAGGCGCCTTCGCAGAGGCGGTCCTGGGGGCAGACTCGACCACAGACCTCGGGCAGGCTGTTGGTTTTGTGCGAGAGCTCGGCGGCTTCGAAGAGATTGCCTTCGGCGACCAGCTTGAGCCAGTTGGGAATGTAGTTGTGAACCGGGCATTTCCACTCGCAATACGGGTTGCCGCATTCCACGCACCGGTCCGCCTGGGCGGCGGCATGCTCGCTGCTGAAGTCGCCGTAGATCTCGGAGAACTTCTGCACCCGCGCCCGGGCCGGCTCTTTGTCGGTGTCCTGTCGCGGGACGTCGATGAACTGAAAGTAATTGCCCATAGCTGATCAGGCTGCCTGCCGCAGCGTGTTGAGAACGTCATTGATATCGGCGGCCCGCGGCTTGACCAGCCAGAAGCAGCCGACGTAATCGCGGAAATTGTCCAGGATCTCCTGACCCCAGGCCGAACCGGTCTCGTCGACAAACTCGGTGATGGTGTCGCGCAGGAACTCCCGATGGGCGGTCATGGGCTCGGTCTGGATGCGACGGATATCGATGAGCTCGTGGTTGTAGCGATCGACGAATCGATTCTCCAGATCCAGCACGAAGCCGATGCCGCCGGTCATGCCGGCGCCGAAATTAAGCCCGGTGGGGCCGAGCACGCAGACCACGCCGTCGGTCATGTATTCGCAACCATGGTCCCCGACGCCCTCGACCACCGCATGGGCGCCGGAGTTGCGCACTGCAAAGCGCTCACCGGCCAGGCCGGCGGCGAAGAGCTTGCCACCGGTGGCGCCATAGAGGCAGGTGTTGCCGATGATGGTGGTGTCCTGGCTGTTGAAGCGGCTGCCCCGCGGCGGACGGACAATGAGTTTGCCGCCGGCCATGCCCTTGCCGACATAGTCGTTGGCATCCCCGTCCAGGCACATTTCCAGGCCGCCGGCGTTCCAGACACCGAAACTCTGACCGGCGCTACCGGTGAGGTTGAGCCGGATCGGGTTGCCGCTCATGCCCAGGTTGCCGTGGCGTGCGGCGATTTCGCCGGAAAGCCGGGCGCCGATGGATCGGTCATCGTTGCGCACGGTGTAGTGGAACTCGCCGCCGCGGGCGGATTCGATGGCGCTGCGGGCGTCATTGACCATGCGCTCGGCGAGCTCGCCGCGGTCAAACGGCACATTGCTCGGTGTCATGCAGTGACGGGGCAGCGACGCGTCGAGCCCGCCATCGGAGAGGATCGGCGAGAGATCCAGCTTGGCCTGGCGGGGCGTCTCGGGCTCACGCTGCTCGAGCAGGTCCAGCCGGCCGATGAGCTCCTCGAGCGAACGTACGCCCAGTCGCGCCAGCCACTCGCGGGTTTCCATCGCCACAAAGGTAAAGTAGTTAGCGACCCGCTCGGGGGTGCCGACAAAATGCTTGGTGCGCAGGACCTTTTCCTGCGTCGCCACCCCGGTGGGGCAGTTGTTGAGATGGCAGACCCGCAGGTACTTGCAGCCCATCGCCACCATCGGCGCGGTGCCAAAACCAAAGCTTTCCGCCCCCAGAATGGCCGCCTTGATGACATCGAGGCCGGTCTTCAGCCCGCCATCGGTCTGCAGGCGGATCTTGTCGCGCAGGTCATTGGCCCGCAGCGTCTGATGGGTTTCGGTCAGCCCCAGCTCCCAGGGGGTGCCGGCGTATTTGACCGAGGTCAGCGGACTGGCACCGGTGCCGCCGTCGTAACCGGCGATGGTGATCAGATCGGCATAGGCCTTGGCCACACCGGCAGCCACTGTGCCGACGCCGGGCTCGGCCACCAGCTTGACCGAGACCAGCGCATCGGGGTTGACCTGCTTGAGGTCGTAGATGAGCTGGGCGAGGTCCTCGATGGAGTAGATATCGTGATGGGGCGGCGGCGAGATCAACGCCACACCGGGCTTGGAATAGCGCAGCCGGGCGATCATCTCGTTGACCTTGTGGCCGGGCAGCTGGCCGCCCTCGCCGGGCTTGGCGCCCTGCGCCACCTTGATCTGCAGCACCTCGGCGTTGCGCAGGTAATGCGGTGTGACGCCAAAGCGGCCCGAGGCCACCTGCTTAATCTTGGACATGCGCTCGTTGCCAAAGCGATGGGCGTCCTCGCCTCCTTCGCCCGAATTGGACCGCCCGCCCAGACGGTTCATGGCAATCGCCAGGGCCTCATGGGCCTCGGGTGAGAGCGCGCCCAGGCTCATGCCCGCCGAGTCAAAGCGCTGGAGGATGGCGGTGAGCGGCTCGACCTCGTCGAGCGGGATAGCCTCGGTCTCGCGGACCTGCAGCAGGTCCCGGAGGGCGGCCACCGGTCGGGTGTTCACCGTCTCGGCATAGGCCTTGTAACGCTCGTAGTCGCCGGTGTAGGCGGCTTCCTGCAGCGAGGCGACGACATCCGGGTTGTAGGCATGGTACTCGCCGCCATGGACGTACTTGAGCAGGCCACCCTGGGTGATCGGCTGGCTGCGCCGCCAGGCGGCTTCGTGCAGATCACGCTGGTCGGATTCGAGATCCTCGAACCCCGCCCCCTGGATACGCGAGGTGGTGCCGCTGAAGCAAAGGTCGACCACCTCATCGGCAAAGCCGACGATTTCGTAGAGCTGGGCGCCGCGATAACTGGTGATGGTAGAAATCCCCATCTTCGAGAGGATCTTGTACAGCCCCTTATTCAGCCCCTTGCGGTAGTTGCGCAGCAGATCACCGATCTCTGCGCCCTTGATCTCGCCGGTGCGCAGCTGATCCTGGACGATGTCATAGGCGAGATAGGGGTAGATGGCCGTCGCGCCGTAGCCGATCAGCACGGCACACTCGTGGCTGTTCCGCGCGGTCGCGGTCTCGACCACCAGGTTGGCATCGCAGCGCAGCCCGGTGCGGACCAGGTGATGGTGGACCGCGCCGGTGGCAAGCAGGGCATGCACGGGGATGCGATCCCGGGCCAGATGGCGATCGCTGAGCACCAGCAGTGTCGCCCCGGCGCGCACCGCCTTTTCGGCCTCATCGCGGATGCCCTCGATAGCGGCTCTCAGATCGCCATCACTGGCATAGCTCAAGTCGATGCGATGGACCGCGTTGTCCGGTTCATGCTCGCCGAGCAGTCCCTGGAACTTGCCATCCGAGAGGATCGGCGAGTCCAGCACCAGTCGCCGGGCATGGTCCTCGACCTCTTCGAAGAGGTTTTTCTCGGGGCCGAAGACGGTCTCCAGCGACATGACGATCTGCTCGCGCAGCGGATCGATGGCCGGGTTGGTCACCTGCGCGAACTGCTGTCGAAAATAATCGAATACCGAGCGCACCTGGCGCGAGAGCACCGGCATGGGGGTGTCATCGCCCATCGAGCCGACCGCTTCCTGGCCGCCCTGGGCCAGGGTGCGGGTGACGATGTCCCGTTCTTCGAAGGTCACGCCAAACTGTTTCTGGTAGACGTCGAGCTGGTCCGGATCCACCGGCTCGCGCTGACTGCCGGCCTCGAGCGCCGAGGGCACATCCCGCGAGTGCTGGGCCAGCCAGCGCTTGTAGGGGGCGCGGTTCTTGAGCCGCTCGTCGATGGCCTCGGGCAGCAGCAGCTCGCCGGTTTCGGTATCGGCGGCGAGCATCTCGCCCGGGCGCAGGCGGCCCTTCTCGACCACGTCCTCGGGCTGGTAATCCCAGACCCCCACCTCGGAGGCCAGGGTGATATGCCGGTCCTGGGTGATCACCCAGCGCGCCGGGCGCAGGCCGTTGCGGTCGAGTGCGCAGGCGGCGTGCCGGCCGTCGGTGAGCACGATGCCCGCCGGCCCGTCCCAGGGCTCGATGTGCTGCGAGTGGAACTCGTAGAAAGCACGCAGATCCGGGTCCATGGTCTCGACGTTCTGCCAGGCCGGCGGAATCAGCAGCCGCAGGGCGCGGAAGATGTCCATACCACCGGTGATCAGCACATCGAGCATGTTATCCAGGCTGGAGGAGTCCGAGCCGGTGAGGTTGACCAGCGGCTGGATCGCATCGATGTCGGGCAGTAGCGGTGTCTCGAAGCGACAGGCCCGGGCCAGCGCCCAGTTGCGGTTGCCCTGGATGGTGTTGATCTCGCCGTTGTGGGCGAGATAGCGGAACGGCTGGGCGAGCCGCCACTGCGGCAGGGTGTTGGTGGAGAAACGCTGGTGGAATACCGCCAGCGAGGTCTCCAGGGCCGGGTCCTGCAGATCCAGATAGAAGGCCGCCAGATTCTCCGGCATGACCAGCCCCTTGTACGAGAGCACCCGCGCCGAGAGGCTTGGCACATAGAATGCCTCGTCGCTGCCGTCGAGGGCCTTCTCGGCCCGCCGCCGGGCCATGAAAAGCCGACGCTCGAACTCCGGCTCTTCCATTGTGTCGGGTCGGTTGACGAAGACCTGGTTGATCGCCGGCAGCGTTGCCAGTGCCTGCTCGCCGCAGGCGGAGCGATCCACGGGGACGTCGCGCCACCCGGCGGCCGGGACCTGGTAGTGCGCCAGCGCCTCTTCGAGGGTTGCCCGCGCCGTCGCAGCGGTGGCCGGGTCGTGGGAGAGGAAGACACAGCCGGCGGCAAAATCGCTGGCAAGCGTCAGACCCTGGGCTTCGGCTACTTTGCGCAAAAACGCCAGCGGCGGTTTGATCAAAAGCCCGCAGCCGTCACCGCTTTTGCCATCGGCGGCCACGGCGCCGCGATGGGTGAGCCTGGCCAGCGCCGAGATGGCCGTATCGAGCAGCCAGTGGCTGGGTTGGCCATCCATGTGCGCAATCAGGCCAAAGCCGCAGTTGTCGTGCTCGAATTCCGGGCGGTAGAGCGTCGGGCGGGTGAACGGTAGCTGGCTCACTCGAACTGCCTCTCTTTTGCTGCGGGGAGCGGGCCGCGGCGTCGGGCCGCCATCCCCTGGGGGGACAGGCGGTTCGATCGGCTGCGGGGATCCCGGGGTCGATCCGTGGATCGCTCCCGTTTCATGGGCAAATGGTCGTCCAATATAGCTTGAGCGACCGGATCCGGCAACTTCGTCGGACCGGGTGGCGCCTTTCAGGTGAGCCGTTTGGGACTGGTCAGCCGCTCGTGCTCGTCAAGGGCATAGCGGTCGGTCATCCCCGCAATATAATCGGCCACCGCCCGGGCCTGGCCCCGTTCGCCGCGGCGCTCGGCGCGGGCGAGGGCCATCTGGCGGTTCTCGGGCGGCAACAGCCTTGTGTCGGCCATGAACAGCTCAAAAAGCGTATGGATGACCCGCGTGGCCTTGGTGGTCATGCGGTGGACGCGGTAGTGGCGGTAGAGGTTGTCGTAGAGGAAGTCCTTGAGCGCCCGGTGTTGGGCGTGCATCTCGGCGCCAAAGCCAATGAGCGGCTTCTCGAGCCGGCGAACCGCAGCCGGGCCGTCAATATCGGCGGTCGCGATGCGTCGGCGGCTTTCGGCGAGCAGATCCTCGACCTGCTGGGCGATCAACTCGCGGACGATGCGATAGATCAGCCGCCGACCGCCAAGCCCCGGATGGGCGGCATTGACGCTTTGACGGATCGCCGCCACCCACTCGACCTGGCAGAGCTGGTCGAGATCCAGCAGACCGGCACGCAGCCCGTCATCCACATCGTGGCTGTTGTAGGCGATCTCATCGGCGATATTGGTCAGCTGCGCCTCCAGCGAGGGCTGGGTGCCATCGATAAAACGCCGGCCGATGGCGCCCAGGGATTCGGCCTGATCCAGGGGGCAGCGTTTGACCAGCCCCTCGCGGGCCTCGAAGGTCAGGTTGAGGCCATCGAAGTCCGGATAGCGGGTCTCGAGCAAATCCACCACCCGCAGCGACTGCAGGTTGTGTTCGAAGCCACCGTACGGGGCCATGCAGGCATCCAGCGCCTCCTGCCCGGCATGCCCGAAGGGCGTATGCCCCAGGTCGTGGGCCAGGGCGATGGCCTCGGTGAGGTCTTCATTGAGCCCCATGGCCCGGGCGATGGTGCGCGCGATCTGGGCCACCTCGAGGCTGTGGGTCAGCCGAGTGCGAAACAGATCCCCCTCGTGATTGACGAATACCTGGGTTTTGTACTCGAGCCGTCGAAAGGCGGTGCTGTGGATGACCCGGTCGCGGTCGCGCTGGAAGGCGTTGCGCAGATCCGGTCTTTGTTCGGGATGACATCGACCCTCGCTGGCCGACGGCCGTGAGGCATAGATCGCCAGCCCCTGGGGGTCCGGGCCCATCTCAGTCATGGGCCGACTCCGTGAGGGTCGCCTCGAGGGCCTGGTCGTCGTAGTGGGTGGTGACAACCGCCTCGCCCAGCGCCTTTAACAGCACCAGGGTCAGTTGCCCGTGGCGGTTTTTCTTATCCCTTGCCATGAACTCGCGGAACCGGGCTGTCGATAGATCTGCTGGCGGCGTGGTGGGCAGGCCGGCGCGCTCGATTAGCGCGGTGGCGCGCGCCTCGTCGACGGGGCTGATCCAGCCCAGCCGACGGGACATGCCCGTGGCCATGCACATGCCGGCGGCGATGGCCTCGCCATGCAGCCAGTCGCCATAGCCGCGGGCCGCCTCGATGGCATGACCGAAGGTGTGCCCCAGGTTGAGCAGGGCGCGCTGGCCGGATTCGCGTTCGTCGGCGCTGACAATGGCCGCTTTGTTGCGACAGCAGCGGGCGACAAGCTCCGCGAGCACGCCCGGCTCGCGGGCCAGGGCCTCGTCCAGGTGGGTCTCGAGCCAGTCAAGAAACGCGGCATCCCCCAGCAGGGCATATTTGATGACCTCGGCCATGCCCGCGCGCATCTCGCGATCGGGGAGGGTGTCGAGCACCGACAGATCGGCCACCACCGCCCGGGGCTGATGGAAGGCGCCGATCATGTTCTTGCCCCGCGGATGATTGACCCCGGTTTTGCCGCCTACCGACGAGTCGACCATGGCCAGCAGGGTGGTGGGGATTTGCACGAACGCCACGCCGCGTTGGTAGGTGGCGGCCACAAAGCCGGCCAGATCGCCGATGACGCCGCCACCCAGGGCGATGACGGCGCTGTCCCGGCCCAGCCCGTTGACCAGCATCTCGTCAAAGACCGGCAGCATGGACTCGAGCCGTTTTTCCTGTTCGCCATCGGGCAGAACCGTGGCGATCACCTGGCGACCCGCCAGTCCGGCTTTGAGCGTATCCAGGTAGAGCGGGGCGACCGCCTCGTTGCTGACCACCATGACCGATTCGGCCGCGGTGGCGTTTTGCAAAAGCGCGCGGTCGGCGAGCAGCCCGCGGCCGATGTGGATGGGGTAGCTGCGTTCGCCCAGCTCGACGGTGAGTGTTTGTCGTGGCTCAGGCATGCACCGGCCCCGGCTGCTGCAGTCGATCGGCGAGTCGCTCGGCGACCCGCTCGGGGTTGCCATCTTCCGTGCCGACGATGACATCGGCAAGGGATTCATAGATGGGCCCGCGGGTGGCCATGAGCTCTGTCAGCCGGGTCTCGGGGTCCTCGCCCTGGATGAGCGGGCGGCTGCTGCCCCGGGTGCGTCGAAGCTGGGCGGCGACGCTGGTTTGCAGATAGACCACCACCCCGCGGGCGGCCAGGCGTTCGCGGTTGGCTGGATCGAGGACCGCGCCGCCGCCGGTGGCGAGCACCGTCGCCGGACAGCGAGTGAGCTCGTCGAGCAGCATGGCCTCGCGCCGGCGGAATCCGGCCTCGCCCTCGATGTCAAAAATCCGCGGGATATCGACACCGGTACGCGCTTCCAGCGCCTCGTCCAGATCCATGAAACCCAGCCCCAGGCGCCGCGCCAGCCGGCGGCCGATGGTGGTCTTGCCTGCCCCCATGGGCCCGATGATGAAAACGCGATCGATTGGTGTCATGACTCCGATTCTAACGCGTTCGGCCCCCCGGCCGTGCCCTCGAGTATGCGCGGGGTCACAAAGACCAGCAGCTCGCTGCGGTCGTTGACCCGGGTGCGGCGCTCGAAAAGCCCACCGACCACCGGCAGGTCGGCGAGCAGTGGCACGCGTTCGCGGCCCTCGCGCTGGGTTTTCTCGAATACACCGCCCAGCACGACCGTCTCGCCATCGGCGACCAGCACATTGGTCCGGACCGATTGGGTATTGATCGCCGGCCCCTCGGGGGTGTCCTCGCCGCGGCTGTCCTGGTTGACCGCCAGTTCGAGCTGGATCTGGTCATCCGGGGTAATCCGGGGGGTGACCACCAGCCCCAGCACCGCCTCACGAAAGGCGATGCTGGTGGCGCCGCTGGCGGTGGCCTGCTCGAAGGGGATCTGAACCCCTTGTTTGATCTCGGCCTGTTGATGACTGGCGGTGACCACCCGCGGGCTTGAGATGATCTCGCCGCGGTTTTCGCTCTCCATGGCGGAGAGCTCGAGTTGCAGCAGATAGCTGCCCACCTTGCCGATGGCCAACCCCGCCGACCCGGCGGCGTCGCCCGCCGGTAGATCCACCATCAGTCCCTCGTCGTCCAGCCGCCCGCCGCCGGAGATCACCGTCTCGCCGGCCCGGGTCTCGCGGCGCCAGCCAAACTCGACGCCGATCTCGTCGCTGAACCCCTCTGAGGCGATCACGATCCGCGCCTCGATCAGGACCTGGCGGACCGGCACGTCGAGTCGCTCGACAAGCGAACGGGCCGCGGCGATCTGCGCCGGGGTGGCGTGGAGGATCAACGTGTTGGTGCGGGTGTCGACGCGCACCGATTCGGCCTCGATGAGCTCGGCGAGTGCTTCGGCGCGGGCATATTTGACGGCCAGAAAGCGGGTCCGGGCATCGGCGGGCGCATCGCCGGCCGGCTGGGTCGGTGGCTGGCCAGCGCCGCTTTCGATGGCTTCGATTTGCTCGACCAGGGTGTCCACCGGCATGTCGCGGACATCCACACGCAGCGATTCATCGGCCGTTGCCCGCATCGATACGGCATAAATCGCGATGGCCATTACCAGCAGACAGCGCCTTGAGGCGGTGAACACGCGCATGGTCAGCCTCCTTTTGCATGGCGATCGAGGATGGGCAAGCGGACGCGGCGGGTTTTGCCGGCGTTGTCACGTTGGCGAACGACAGCGGCATCCGGGCGTATGGCCTCCAGCACCCCACCCTCCCCGGGCAGCCGATGACCGGGCTGGAGCCGGTGGATGCGGCCGCTGCGGTCGCGGAAAAACGCCCACTGTTGCCGGCTGCCGCGGATCGAGCCCAGAAAGATCGGCATTGACCGGTCGGTGGCCGGGCGATGGGCCAGAGCGAAGGGGTCGGCAAGCGGCTCCAGGTCAGGCAACGGGCCCTCGCCAATGGCCGCGCCCCCCGGCGCAGTCACCGGATGGGCGAGCGAATGGGCGAGAAGCCGCAGTTCAAGGGCGATCGGCGGCTGGCCCGGCGGGGCGTCCGCGCCGGTCTGGTCGGCCCGGATCATCAGCCGCCCCGGCGAGGTGGCAAGCGGTGAATGCAGCCATTGCTCGAGGCTTTTGACAAGCGTTGGCCAGTCGCCGGAGATGGCGATGTGCACGGCCCGGTCGACGGGTTGGTCGGCACCGGTGGGGGTGGGGTGCAGGGCATTGATCTCGACCCCGGTGGGCGCGAGCTGGGCGGATACCCGTTCGATGAGCGGGGTGACCGCCGGGCTGTCCGGCAGCTCGAAGCCAAAGCCGTCGATGCGCCGGGCCAGCGCCTGGCGTTGCCGGCGAAGCGCTGCAAGGCGCTTGACCTCATCCTGTCTTGCCTCGAGCCTGGCCGCCAGCCGGGTTCGGGTCTCGCGGGCGTCGACAACCGCGTCCTTGAGCGGGGCGACACCGATCCACCACCCCGGCAGCGCGCCTAGCAATGTGCCCAGCACTACCGCCACGGCGATGGACCGGGACAACCGCCGCTCGACGACCGGCCACCTCACAGCTCGCTCCCCGCGCCGCTCGATGCGGCGTTTGCAGGCGCTCGGGTGAGGATCTTGGCGCGAAGCCGGAAGCCGAGTTCTCCGCCGCCGGCGTCAGGGTTGGGCGTGATCTGCACGACATCGGCCTGCTGCAGCGGATGCTGACGTTCAAGGCGCCGGGCCATCTTTGCCGCATCGGTGGGCTGTCGGGTGAGGCCCTCGACGCTGAGCTCCCCGGGCGTGATGACAATACGGCGTAGCCGGGCCTTTTGAGGGCGACTCTGCACGGCCGCCGCCAGGCCCGTCTGGATGGCCCGGCGATCCCGCCGGATGGCGGTTTTGTGGTCGAGCCGTCGACGCAGCGTCTCGATAGCCTGCTCGAGCGCTTCGACCCTGGCGAGCTTGCCAGCAAGCCCGTCGATTGATTGCTCCAGTTCGGCCACGGCGCGGCGATGGCCATCCAGGGTCTGGGCCACCTGGCCTGCGATGATGCCGGTCACGGCGACGGCCAATGCGGCGGCGCCCAGCAGACAGCTGCCGGCGATCCGTCGCCGCCGGCGTCGTTGCCGGTCGCGCCAGTCCAGCAGGTTAACGCCAATGGGCATGGCAAGACCCCAGATGCAGTGCCAGTCCAAGGGCAACCGGATAGCGATGCGGCTGCGCGATCCGCGCCGGGTCGCTGTCTTCGGTCGATAGTGCCGAAAACGGCTCGGCGATGCGGGTTGGCAGTCGTGTCCGTTGGGCCAGCGACTCGGCCAGCGGCGGGCAGGCCCGGCCACCGACCAGAAGGATCCGGTCCACCGCCCGGGCATGATCGAGCCCCTGGTAGACGGACAACGCCAGGCCCATGCGTTGGGCAACCGCATCGGGTGTGTCCGGTTGGGGTGGGCCGTGATCCTGGTCGTGGATCAGGCTGTCCCCGTCACAAACGCTGAAACGCAGCCGGTAGCCGGCGTCCACCACCCCGGTGATGCCCTCGTGCCCGTCCGGTGCGGATAGGCGCAGTGCCCGGGCAATGGCGTGGGATTCCACATCGACCAGGGGACAACGCCAACCCAGCGCTTTCATGGCCTCGACCCGCCAGGCCACGTGACTGCGCCGCCCGGCAACCACCTGCCAGGGCCGGTTGTCATGCGCATCAAGTGCGCTGTCATCCGCTCGATAGTCCACGCAAAAATCGGACACCGACTCGGGCAGCAGCTCGGCCATGGCGAGGCCGATCCGTGTATCTACCGCGCGATGGGAAATCCCCGGGGGCAACGACACAGACCGGGTGGCGATCCCCTCGACCGGAACGGCGACCGCGGCGACGGGGTCGTGGATATCGATCTCGGCGGCGGCCTGGTCGAGCGCGGTCAATAGCCACTCGCGATCCGGCTTTGCCTGCCCATCGCCTGGTTGCTCGGGCCCGGGCTGGCTGCTCCAGCCCACCAGCCTTGGCGTGGGGCCGGGCGCGAGGGCTACCAGGCGAACCCCGCTGCGGCCGATATCCACACCCAGGTGGATCGGCGTGCGCCGTCGAATCAGCGGAAGTGACCAGCGCATCAGTCACCCGCCGGACAGCGGCCGTCATCGTGGCGGTGATATACTGACCACCGGCAGCATCCATTGCGCATCAAGGCTTCCATGTCACGCATCATCCGGCTCTCCCTGCAGGCAATCGCTGGCCTCGCGGCACTGGCCCTTCTCGCCGGGGCGGGACTGGTGATGGCCTACATCCTGCTGGCGCCGAGCCTGCCCAGTGTCGAGGAGGTGCGCAGCGTCGAGCTTCAGGTGCCGTTGCGCGTCTACACCCGCGATGGCGAGCTCATCGACGAGTTCGGGCAGATGCGACGGACGCCGGTGTCGCTTGCCAACGTCCCGACAACCCTGCAACAGGCATTCATCGCGGCCGAAGACCAGCGCTTCTATGTGCATCCGGGGGTAGATTATCAAGGCATCATCCGGGCGGTCTGGTACCTGGTTCGCACCGGCGAGAAAGGCCCCGGGGGCAGCACCATTACCATGCAGCTCGCCCGCAACCTGTTTCTCACCGCCGAGCGGACCTATCTGCGCAAGCTGCGCGAAATCCTGCTGGCACTGCGCATCGAGCAGGAGCTCGAAAAGGCCACCATCCTCGAGCTCTATCTCAACAAGATCTACCTGGGACAGCGCGCCTACGGCGTAGCCGCCGCCGCCGAGGTCTACTACGGCAAGCCCCTGGCCGAGCTCACCCTTGCGCAGCAGGCAATGATCGCCGGCCTGCCCAAGGCGCCTTCGGCCTGGAATCCGCTGGCCAACCCCGAACGAGCGCTGCAACGCCGGGCCTATGTGCTCGGGCGGATGCGCGAGAGCGGCTTTATCCAGACCGAGCGCTACGAGCAGGCCATGGCGGCACCGATCACCGCCACCTACCACGGCCGACGTCGGACGGTGGATGCGCCGTTTGTCGCCGAGATGGCCCGGGCCTGGATGGTCGATCGGTACGGCCAGCAGGCCGCCTACACCGGTGGCTACGAGCTCTACACCACCGTGACCCGCGAGCGTCAGCGTGCTGCCCGACAGGCGCTGCGTGACGGGTTGCATGCCTACGACGAGCGCCACGGGTATCGGGGTGTGCTGGATGAACTCTCCCCCGAGCTGCTCGAGGCCGACCGCGAGCAGCTGCTGGCGCGTCTGGATGACTACAACCGACCCGGGGATCTGGCGGTGGGCCTGGTCGAGGCGGTGGACGGGCAACAGGCCAGCCTGCTTTTGCACGATGGGCAGCGCATCACCCTGGGCTGGGCGGGGTTGTCCTGGGCCCGCGCGCAGCTGGGCCGGAATGCCATGGGGCCAAATCCCGAGGCGGCCGACGACGTTCTGGTGCCGGGGGATGTGGTGTATCTGCGCCAGGCCGAGGGGCAGTGGCGTCTGGCACAGGTCCCCGAGCCGCAGGCGGCGTTGGTGTCGCTGGACCCGGAGACCGGCCGGATGGAGGCGCTGGTGGGGGGGTATGACTTTGCCCGCAGCAAGTTCAACCGCGCCACCCAGGCAGCGCGCCAGCCCGGCTCGTCGTTCAAGCCGCTGATCTATTCCGCCGCCCTGGCCAATGGTCTGACCCCGGCCACGCTGGTCAACGATGCCCCGGTGGTCTTCCCGGATGCCTCGCTCGAGGATGTCTGGCGGCCCGAGAACTACAGTGGCCGGGTGTTCGGGCCCACCCGGCTGCGCGAGGCGCTGACCTTCTCTCGCAATCTGGTCTCGATTCGGGTGCTGCGCCGCATCGGTGTCGATGCGGCGATCGAGCATATCCGCCGCTTTGGCGTGCCGGGCGACCAGCTGCCACGCAACCTCTCGCTGGCGCTCGGCTCGGCGGAGATCACGCCGATGGCGCTGGCTCGGGCCTATGCGGTGTTCGCCAATGGCGGCTATCGGGTCAAACCCTATCTGGTCGAGCGGGTGGTGGATAATAACGGGGTCGATCAGTTCCGGGCCTGGCCGCGCCGGGCCGCCGAGCCGGAGGCCATCCGCCCGGCCGAGCCCGGTCGCACCGGGCCACAGCGGCCGGCGTTCCGGCCCGCCGAACGGGCCATTAGTGCCGAGAATGCCTGGCTGATGCGCTCGATGCTGCGGGATGTGGTCGAACGGGGCACCGCCCGATCGGCCCGGGCGCTGGGCCGAGGGGATATTGCGGGCAAGACCGGGACCACCAATGAGCAACGGGACGCCTGGTTTTCGGGGTTCAATGGGGATCTGGTGAGCACCGTATGGGTGGGGTTCGACGAGCTGCAAACCCTGGGGCGTTACGAGACCGGCGGCCGGGCGGCGTTGCCCATCTGGATGGACTATATGGACGCGGCCCTGCAGGGTATTGATGAGACCGAATGGCCCCGGCCGGAAGGGCTGGTGACGGTGCGAATCGATCCGGAGACCGGCGAGCGTGTCGGTGGCGAGTCCGAGGGAGCGGTTTTCGAGACCTTCCGCCGCGAGAATGTCCCGTCCCGGTCGGCCCGGGCGCAGGCCGAGTCCCGCGACGGCGATGACGCCGGGTCCGAGGCACCCATTTTCTGACAAAGGGGGGCAGCCAGGCATGGCAAGGGGAAAGGCAAGCCGCGACGCCCGCATGCGCGAGCGCTTGACCCAGGAGGCGGCCCGCATCATGGCCGTGGAGGGAATCCGCGATTTCTCACAGGCCAAACGCAAGGCAGCCCTGCATCTGGGCGCGCCCGCCACGACCAACCTGCCGCAGAATCGCGAGATCCAGGCGGCGTTGCAGGAGTATCAGCGCCTTTTCGGTGGCGCGCGCCAGGTCACGGCGCTGCAGACCCTGCGCGAGGCGGCGCTGGAGGCGATGGATTTCTTTGCCGCGTTCAAGCCACGGCTAGTGGGCTCGGTGCTCGATGGCACCGCCGGCCCGGACAGTGCCGTGGATCTGCACTGTTTTGCCGACACCCCCGAGGATGTCGTGCTGTTTTTAATGGATCAGGGCGTGCCCTTTGACACCGAAGAGCAGCGGCTTCGCTTTGATGATCACTACGATTTCGTGCCGGTCCACCGCTTCGTGGCCGGCGATGTCCCGGTGAACGTCGCAGTCTTTACCGGTCGGGGGCGGGCCCATCCGCCGCGCAGCCCGGTGGATGGCCGACCCATGCAGCGCGCCGGCCGCGGCGAGCTGGAATCACTCATCGCGGCCGAGGCCTGAGCCCGGTTCAGTTGCGGCGGTGCAGGGGCGTGTAATCGCGGCGCGCGGCCCCGGTGTAGAGCTGCCGGGGCCGGCTGATGCGCTGCTCCGGGTCTTCGAGCATCTCGATCCACTGCGCGATCCAGCCCGGCGTCCGGCCAATGGCAAACAGCACGGTGAAGAACTCGGTGGGGATTCCCAGCGCCCGGTAGATGATGCCCGAGTAGAAATCAACGTTGGGATAGAGCTTGCGCTCGACAAAATAGTCGTCCGCCAGGGCGATCTCTTCGAGCTTCATGGCGAGCTCGAGCTGCGGGTCGTTGGCCACCCCTAGCTCGTCGAGGACCTCGTGGCAGGTCTTGCGGATGATCGTCGCCCGCGGGTCGTAGTTTTTGTAGACCCGATGGCCGAAGCCCATCAAGCGGAACGGATCGTTTTTGTCCTTGGCCTTTTCAATGAACCGCGGCACCTGATCGACGGTGCCGATCTCGCTGAGCATATTCAACACGGCCTCGTTGGCGCCCCCGTGGGCCGGGCCCCAGAGTGCGGCACACCCCGAGGCGATGGCCGCGAAGGGGTTGGTGCCGGTGCTGCCGGCCATGCGCACCGTTGATGTGCTGGCGTTCTGCTCGTGGTCGGCATGCAGGATGAGCAGCTGATCGAGGGCTTTTTCGGCCACCGGGTTGATCTCGTATTCCTCGCTGGGCCGGGCGAAGAGCATGTTGAGCAGGTTGCCGGTGTAGGACAGCCGGTTCTGCGGATGGACAAACGGCTCGCCCACCATGTGTTTGAACGAGGCCGCCGCGATGGTCGGCATCTTGGCGATGATCCGGTGGGCGCTGAGCATGCGGCTTTCCGGATCGTTGATATCGATGGTGTCGTGATAGAACGCCGACAGCGACCCCACCACGCCGGTGAGCATGGCCATTGGATGGGCGTCGTGGTGGAAGCCGTTGAAGAAAATCCGCAGGCTTTCGTTGACCAGGGTGTGCCGGGTGATGGTGTCATCGAACTGCTCGAGCTGTCGTTTGTCGGGCAGCTCGCCGTTCAACAGCAGATACGAGACCTCAACAAACGAGCTCTGCTCGGCGAGTTGTTCGATGGGGTAGCCGCGATAGAGCAGCACGCCCTGGTCGCCATCGATGAAGGTGATGTCACTCTGGCAACAACCGGTGGAGGAGTAGCCCGGGTCGTAGGTGAAATAGCCCAGATCGCTGTGGAGCGAGCGGATATCGACCAAATCCGGCCCATGCGTGCCGCTGCGCACCGGTGCTTCGCTTTGCTTGCCGGTGGCGTTGTCGGTGATGGTAACGGTCTTGTCGGACATGCTTACTCCTCCGCGTGGCGCCTGGCGCCGCTATGTCATTGATACTCCCGCGTGCCGGCCGGCGGAGCGCTTAGCCCCGGCCGCCCTTGGCCATCGAGCCGTAACGCTTGCGGAACTGGTCCACTCGGCCGCCGCTCGAGAGCACCCGCTGCTTGCCGGTGTAGAACGGATGACTGGCGCTGGAGATCTCGACCTTGACCAGCGGGTATTCGTTGCCGTCCTCCCACTGAATGGTGTCATCGGTCTGCACCGTCGAGCGGGTCAGAAAGGAGAAATCCGAAGAAATGTCCTGAAACACAACTTCGCGGTACTCGGGGTGGATATCTTTTTTCATGGCGCTTCTCGGGACGCTGGTTTTCAGAGCGCGGTATCTTAGGCCCTCGACGGGACGGGTACAAGAGACCATGCTGCGGTGCATCGACATCCACCGGCCGGCCGGGACGGCCGACGGGCGCTGTGACAGCGGCGGCGCCAGCAGGTAGCCTACCGCGGCTGGACGTTGTGTCTGTCACCGGGATCGTCAGGAAAACGCTATGCTCTACATCGGCCTCAAACATCTGCACACCACCGTCGTTACGCTGAGTCTTCTGCTCTTTGTGCTGCGTTTTGGACTGGTGACGGCCGGATCGGATCTGGCATCGCGCAAGTGGCTGCGCATCACCCCGCATGCCATCAATACCCTGCTGCTGGTCACCGCCTTTGGGGTCGCCTGGGCGGGCTGGAACTACCCGGCGGTCCTCCACGGCTGGATCAACGCCAAGGTGCTGGGGCTGATCGCCTACATCGCCCTGGGTGTGCTGGCGTTCAAGACCGAGCGGTCGCTGGGTGCCCGGGTGGGGTATTTCATCGGCGCGCTGGTGATCTATGGCTATCTGGTCGCCGTGGCCCTGGCGAAATCGGCCTGGCCGTTCTGAACGGCCCGCGCCGGGTTACTCGTCATCCCGGCGGGTATCGATGACCGGCCCGTCCGGGGTGACGGTCAGCCGGCATTCGATGGGTCGGCAACAGACCTGACAGTCTTCGATGTAGGCCTGATCGCCGGCGCTGCCGTCGGCTAGCGTCGTGAATGACTCACCGCAGTACGGGCAGTGGATGGTGACTTCTTCGATCATGCGCCGGCCCCGTCGGTGTCGAGGAAAAGCCCCAGCAGGTCGTTGAGATAGCGCTGCCCCCGGGGTGTGGCCCGCAGGATGGCCGGGTCGTCGCTTATCCACCCCCGCGCCCGGGCGATGCCCAGCCCCGGTTCAAAATCCTCACGCCGCAGTCCCGTGCGCGCCAGGGCCTGGTCCATCGGTGTCCCCTCGGTCAGGCGCAGGGCATTCATCAGATATTCAAGGGGCCGCTCGGGGGCCTCGACCCGGCGGCATTCCGCCAGGCCCTGCGGGGTCCCCGCCACCGCCTGGTACTGGCGTGGAAAGCGCAGCCGGCTGTAGCGCCTGATCCCCCCATGGCGGTCGGTCAGCTTGCCGTGGGCACCGGCGCCGATCGCCAGGTAGTCACCGAACGCCCAGTAGTTGAGGTTGTGACGGCATTCCTCGCCGGGCACCGCCCAGGCCGAGACCTCGTAGCGATGCAGGCCGTGTTCGCGGATGCGTTCGGCACAGGCCGCCTCGATATCGGCCAGCGCGTCCTCATCGGGCAGTGCCGGGGGCCGGTTGTGGAAGGGGGTGCCGGGTTCGAGGGTGAGCTGGTAATGGGAGAGGTGGCGGATGCCCAGATCGAGGATGCGCTCGACATCCTCGAGGGCCTGCGCCGGGGTCTGGGCGGGCAGGCCGTGCATGAGATCGACATTGATGCGCTCGAAGCCGGCGGCATGAGCGCTGTGGATGGCGGCCACCGCCTCGGCGCCGCCATGGATGCGGCCAAGGCGCCGAAGATGCGCATCGTTGAGGCTTTGCACCCCCATGGAGATGCGGTTGACCCCCGCCGCCCGATAATCGGCAAAGCGTTGGGCCTCCACCGTCCCGGGGTTGGCCTCGAGGGTGATCTCGGCATCCGCGGCCATGCAGAGCCGCTGGCCCAGGCCATCCAGTAGATCCTGGATGGCCTCGGCACTGAAAAGGCTGGGCGTCCCCCCGCCAATGAAAACCGTCTCGATGGGACGTCCCGACGCTGCGTCGGCCTCGGTGTCGGCGTCCCGCAGCAGCGCGTTGAGGTATTCACGCTCGGGCAGCGTCCCTTTGAGGGCGTGGGAGTTGAAATCGCAGTAGGGGCATTTCTGCACGCACCACGGCAGATGGACATAGAGCCCCAGCGGTGGCGGGATCAGTTGGCTGTCCACTCCGCCTCCAGACGCCGACGAAGGGCCTGCAGCGCCTGACCCCGGTGGCTTTGGCGGTTTTTCTCGGCGGCCGGCAACTCGGCGGCGGTACAGCCCGATGCCGGCAGATAGAAATGCGGGTCATAACCGAACCCGCCGTCGCCCTGCGCCGTCTCGATCAACTGCCCGCGCCAGCGGCCCTCGGCAATCAGCGGTGCCGGATCGTCGGCGTGGCGCATCAACGCGATCACGCATCGGTAATGGGCAACCCGCCCGTCCGGGCCAAGGTCGAGGAGCGCGTCTACTAGTCGCGCATTATTGGCCCGGTCATCGGCCTCGTCGCCGGCCCAGCGCGCCGAGCGCACCCCGGGGGCCCCGTCCAGGGCCGGTATCTCCAGGCCCGAGTCGTCGGCAAGGGCCGGCAAGCGGGTATGCAGCGCGGCATTGCGGGCCTTGATGATGGCGTTTTCGATAAAGGTGGTGCCGGTCTCGGCGGCGGTCGGCACATCGTAAAACGACTGGGGGCGCAGCTCGGTGACCAATCCGCTTAGCAGTTGCTGGAGTTCGGCCAGCTTGCCGGCGTTGCCACTGGCCACCACGAGCCGTTCGATCATTCCTCAGGCCTCCAGTGCCTTGCGCTGCTCGGCGATCAGCCGGTCAATGCCATCGCTTGCCAGATCGAGCATGCTCTCGAGCTCGGGCCGGCGAAAGGCATGCCCCTCGGCGGTGCCCTGGATTTCGATGAAATGCCCGGCGTCGTTCATGACCACGTTCATGTCGGTCTCGGCGTCCGAGTCTTCGGCGTAGTCGAGATCGAGCACGGCGGTGCCGTTGTGGATGCCCACCGAGATGGCCGCCACCTGCCCGTGCAACGGGTTGCGCCGGACCTGGCCGGCTTTCATGAGGGTCTGGACCGCGTCGGCCAGCGCCACATACCCGCCGGTGATCGAGGCGGTCCGCGTCCCGCCGTCGGCCTGCAGGACATCGCAGTCAACCACGATGCGGCGCTCGCCCAGGGCTTCCAGATCCACCACCGCCCGCAGCGAGCGGCCGATCAGCCGCTGGATCTCGACCGTCCGGCCCTGCTGGCGGCCCCGGGCGGCTTCCCGGTCGGTCCGGCTGCCGGTCGCCCGGGGCAGCATGCCGTATTCGGCCGTGACCCAGCCACGATTGCTGTTGCGAAGCCACGGCGGGACGCGCGCTTCGACCGAGGCGGTGCATAGCACCCGGGTGTTGCCAAACTCCACCAGCACCGAGCCCTCGGCGTGCTGGGTAAAGCCCCGGGTGAGGCGGATCGGGCGAAGTTCATCGGCGTTGCGGCCACTGGGGCGCATGGGCGTCTCCTGGTGTTGATCGGACAGTGCGAAAATCAGCCGGTCAGGGTAGCATTCCCGGGATGGAAACGGACATCTCAGGCACGCTTTACATCGTCTCGGCGGCCTCCGGGGCGGGGAAGACCTCGTTGCTGCGGGCGTTGATGGACCGGGATCCGAGGTTGGTGATCTCGGTCTCGCACACCACCCGCGCGCCGCGGCCCGGCGAGGTGGATGGCCGGGACTATCATTTTGTCGATGATGCCGCGTTCAGCGGCCTGGTCGAGGCCGGGGCATTCCTCGAGCATGCCCGGGTGTTCGATCGGCGCTATGGCACCACCCACGCAGCGGTCGAGGCCGATCTGGCGGCGGGGCGGGATGTGCTTGTCGAAATCGACTGGCAGGGGGCGCGGCAGATCCGTGAGCGGCTCGAGGAGACCGTCTCGGTGTTCATCCTGCCGCCGTCCCGCGCGGCGCTCGAGGCGCGGCTGCGCGGCCGGGGTCAGGATAGTGAGGCGGTCATTGCCGATCGGATGCGCGCAGCGGTTAGCGAGATGCGCCACTGTGACGAATACGACTATCTGGTCTGGAATGACGATTTCGACACCGCCCTGGCCGATCTCGAGGCGATTGTCCGGGCAAGACGACTGCGCCGGGCGCGGCAATTCCACGACCACGGCGATACGCTCGGGTCGCTGACCGATGGGGCCATCGCCGGCCCCCCTGTCTGATCGCTCGGCATTGCGCTAGACTCGGCGTCAAGGAAAGTTTGTAAGTTCTGGAGGTTGCCGCGATGGCACGAGTGACGGTCGAGGACTGCCTCGATACGATCGATAACCGTTTTGAGCTGGTGCTGGCCGCGACCCGGCGGGCACGGCAGGTCGCCCACGGCCATGAGCCCTTCGTGGCGTGGGAAAACGACAAGCCCACGGTGGTTGCGCTGCGCGAGATTGCCGACGGGTTTGTCACCTCGGAGATTCTCAACGCCGAGGCCGAAGCCGCCGAGGCGCTGGGTGCCCTGGAAGAGGCCGAGCCGGCGGCAGAAGCCGACGCCGACATGCCGGCCGATGAGGTAGCAGGCGAGGCGGAAGCCGCCGCCGACGAGCCGTCGACCGAAGCCTCCGGGGCAGACGAGGAGGCTGCCGAGCCGGGTGAAGAAGAAACCGGGGAAAAGCCGGCCGACTGAACCGGCATCCATGGCAAGCAGCGACGCGGCGGTCAAACGGCAGACAGCGGGTTCCGATGCCGCAACCCGCGCCGCTGACCTTTGCACGCTGCTCGAAGACTATCTCGAACCCCGCCAGGTCCAGCAGGTTTATAAGGCCTACCAATTCGGCGCGGCGGCCCATGAGGGGCAGCGGCGCCTCTCCGGCGAACCCTATATCACCCATCCGCTGGCAGTGGCCAGGACGCTGGCCGAAATGGGCCTGGACGCCGAGAGCCTCTGCGCGGCGATCCTCCATGACGTCATCGAGGATACGCCCACCGCCAAGGCCGAGATTGCCGAGGCCTTCGGCGCCGAGGTGGCGCAGCTCGTCGACGGCGTCTCCAAGCTCACCCAGATCAACTTTCGCAGCAAGGCCGAAGCCCAGGCCGAGAATTTCCGCAAGATGGTCATGGCCATGTCCCATGACATCCGGGTCATCCTGATCAAGCTCGCGGACCGGCTGCACAACATGCGCACGATCTTTGTCATGCCGCCGAGCAAGCGGTCACGCATCGCGCGCGAGACCCTCGAGATCTATGCCCCCATTGCCCAGCGTCTGGGGATCAACAGTGTGCGGATCGAGCTCGAGGACCTGGGGTTTGCCGCGCTCTATCCCATGCGCTACCGGGTCCTCAAAGAGCGGGTCCGACAGCAGCAGGGGTCGCGCCGCGAAATCCTCGATACCGTGCGCCATGCGCTCGAGGAAAGCCTGACCGAAGCCGGGATCAAGGGGCGCGTGATCGGCCGCCAGAAGCATCTGTGGAGCATCTACCAGAAGATGCGCAGCAAACAGGCGGGTTTTGACGACATCTTTGATGTCTACGGGTTTCGGGTGGTGGTGGCGGATGTGGATACCTGCTACCGCGTCCTGGGCCACTGTCACGGGCTCTACAAGCCCTTGCCGGGCCGCATCAAGGACTACATCGCCATCCCCAAGATCAACGGCTATCAAAGCCTGCACACCACACTGGTCGGGCCGCGCCGCATCCAGGTCGAGGTCCAGATCCGCACCGCCGAGATGGATCGGGTGGCCGAGGCGGGGATCGCCGCCCACTGGCTCTACAAGGACGCCGATACCGCCCACAGCGTCGCCCAGACCCGGGCCCGGGAATGGGTCCATGGCCTGGTGGAGATGCAGGAGAGCGCCGGCAACCCGATCGAATTCATCGAAAACGTCAAAATCGATCTGCTGCCGGATGAAATCTACGTCTTCACCCCCGGCGGCGACATCATGGAATTGCCCAAGGGCGCCACGGTGGTGGACTTTGCCTACATGGTCCACTCGGAAATCGGTGATGCCTGCATTGCCGCGAACATCGATCATCGGCTCGCTCCGCTGCGGACCCCGCTGGAGACCGGGCAGACGGTCGAGATCATCACCGCGCCCATCGCCCGCCCCAACCCGGCATGGCTGGATTTTGTGGTCACCGCCAAGGCCCGGGCGGCGATCCGCCAGCGGCTCAAGCGCCTGCAGGGCGCCGAGGCGGCCGACCTCGGCCGGCGCCTGGTCGAGCAGGCGCTCAATGCCATGGGCCTGACCCTGGGGCAGATCGGCCCGGCCCAGATCGAGGAGGCGCTGGAGGCGCTGGCCGCGGACGATCTGGATGCGGTGCTCGAAGAGGTGGGCCTGGGCCGTCGCATGCCCTGGCTGGTGGCGCGTCATCTCTCGGGTGTGGATGATGGCGCCGCCGAAACCGACCGCTCCGAGGCCGGCGGCGCGTTGATGATCCGTGGCAACGAGGGGGCGGTGATGACCTTCGCCCGCTGCTGTCGACCCATCCCGGGCGACCCCATCGTCGGCTTTGCCAGCGCCGGCCGCGGCGTTGTCATCCACCACCAGGATTGCAACAACATCCGCGAATACCGCAACCACCCCGAAAAATGGGTGGATGTGCAGTGGGACCCTTCAACCGAAGGCGGCTATCCCGTGGCGGTCGACCTGGAGGTGATGAACCGACAGGGGGTCCTGGCGAGTGTCGCTGCGGTCATCTCGGATCTCGACTCCAACATCGATGCCGTGCAGATCGAGGAAAAGGAAGGGATGATCGCCACCATCAGACTGGTCATGGATGTCACCGATCGCGTCCATCTGGCGCGTATCATGCGCCGACTGCGCGGGCTGGCCGCTGTGCTGCGGATCGCCCGCCGGCGTGGATAATCGCATTCTTTTCAACCGCAAGGAGCTGTCATGAGCCGCCGTATCATCCAGACCGATCAGGCCCCGGCGGCCATTGGTCCCTATTCCCAGGCCGTCCAGGTGGGCGATCTGGTGTTCATCTCCGGCCAGATCCCCCTGGATCCGCTGACCATGGAGTTGGTCGAGGCGGATATCGATGTGCAGACCCGGCGGGTGTTCGACAATCTGGCCCAGCTCTGCCTGGCAAGCGGCGGTTCGCTGGCCGATATCTGCAAACTGAGCATCTTTTTGACCGACCTCGGCCACTTCGCCACGGTCAACAGCATCATGGCGGAATACTTCGACGCGCCCTATCCCGCCCGCGCAGCCATTGGCGTGGCCGCACTGCCCAAGGACGCCATGGTCGAAGTGGAGGCCATTCTGAGCCTGGCCGACTAGCCTGTGACCGATCACGCCGCCGCCGGCACACCGCTGACGCGCCTGCCCGGAGTCGGCCCGAAGGTGGCGGACAAGCTCTCGCGCCTGGGGCTGGTGCGCATCGAGGATCTGCCCTTCCATCTGCCGCTGCGCTACGAGGACCGAACCCGGGTCCGACGCCTGGGTGAACTGGCGAGCGGGGTGGATGCGCTGGTCAGCGGCGAGATCACCGCCAGCGAGGTCACCGGTGGTCGGCGCCGGCGGCTGATCTGCCGTATCAGCGATGGCACCGGCAGCCTCGAGCTGGTGTTTTTCCACTTCTATGCCAACCAGCAACGCCAGCTTGTCCGCGGGGTGCACCTGCGCGTCTTTGGTGAGGCCAAGCCCGGGCCGGTGATGTTGCAGATGATCCACCCGGACTGGGAGATCGTCGAGCCCGATGCCCCGCTGCCGGCGGGCGAGTTCAAACCGGTCTATCCGGCCTGTGAGGGGGTGACGCAATCGATGCTCCGCCGGGCCATCGGCGCGGCCCTTGACCGGCCGGAGACCCTGACCGAGTGGCTGCCCGGGACATTACTGCAAAAGCTCGGCCTGCCCTCGCTGGACCATGCCCTGGCTGCGGTGCATGCCCCGGGGCCGGAGGCCGATACCCAGGCGTTGATGGATGGCAGTCACCCGGCGGTCCGGCGCCTGGCCTTCGAAGAGTTGCTCGCCCACCGTCTCAGCCTGCTGCGACTACGCCAGGCCCATCAGGCCAGCGCACCAGCGCCGGTTCTCGGCGATGCCCATGGTCCCATCGAGCGCCTGCTCGATGCCCTGGGGTTTGCCCTGACCGGCGCACAGCAGCGGGTACAGCACGAGGTGGCCCGGGACATGGCCCGGGGCGAGCCCATGCTGCGGCTCATCCAGGGCGATGTGGGCTCGGGCAAGACCGTGATTGCGGCCATGGCGGCCTTGATGGCGGTCAGTGATGGTTGGCAGGCGGCCATCATGGCCCCCACCGAGCTGCTTGCCGAGCAGCACGAACGAAGCTTCCGGGCCTGGCTCGAGCCATTGGGCGTGCGGGTTGGCTGGCTCAGTGGGCGGAGCAGCGCCGCCGAGCGCCGCGACTGTCTGGCCGGGCTCGAGCGCGGGGATATCCAGGTGGTGGTGGGCACCCACGCCCTGTTTCAGGCGTCGGTGGCGTTCCACGGCCTTGGTCTGGTGGTGATCGACGAACAGCACCGCTTTGGCGTGCATCAACGTCTCGCCCTTCGGGACAAGGGCCGGGCGGGGCTGCAGCCCCATCAACTGGTCATGACGGCCACTCCCATCCCGCGGACGCTGGCCATGACCGCCTATGCCGATCTGGATGTCTCGGTGATAGACGAGCTGCCGCCGGGCCGGACGCCGGTAAGGACGGTGGCGCTGCCCGAGACCCGGCGTGACGAGGTCATCGAGCGCATTCGCGAGGCCTGCCGTGCCGGGCGACAGGCCTACTGGGTCTGTACCCTGGTGGAGGCCTCCGAGCTGCTCGAGGCCCAGGCGGCCGAGGCCACTGCCGAGCGGCTCGCCGAGCAGCTTGCGGGGCTGCGCGTCGCGCTGGTCCACGGGCGTTTGTCCGCGGCGCAGAAGGAATCGGTGATGCGGCAGTTCGAGGCCGGCGAGGTGGATCTTCTGGTGGCGACCACGGTGATTGAGGTGGGCGTCAATGTGCCCAATGCCTCTTTGATGATCATCGAGAATGCTGAGCGGCTGGGCCTGGCACAGCTGCATCAGCTCCGCGGCCGTGTCGGCCGCGGCGAGACGCAAAGCAGCTGCGTGCTGCTGTATCATCCGCCCCTCGGCGAGGTCGCACGTGCGCGGCTGGGGATCCTGCGCGAGAGCAACGATGGCTTTCGCATCGCGCGCCGTGACCTCGAGATCCGCGGCCCGGGCGAGTTGCTTGGCACCCGGCAGACCGGGGCGCTCAACTATCGCATTGCCGATCTGTTGCGGGACGGGGATCTGCTCGACCCGGTCCAGGCCGCCGCACCGGAGTTGTTGCGCACCCGGCCCCAGGCCTGCAGCGAACTGATACGGCGCTGGGTGGGTGAAGGTGAACGCTACGCGCAGGTTTAGGGATAGACAGGGCATGGGTTTTGATCGGCCAACCGCCATGGGCGCCGGCTGGCGGCCCGGATCAGTGCCGCGGGTCGACGGGCCGCCGGAAAGCCTCCGGCCCTGGCTCGACGAGCCCGGCTCGCTGACCCGGCGGCTGCGGGCGCTGGCCGGCGATGCCTTCGGCGTCGAGCTCCAGCATCAGCACTGGCAGCGGCCATGGCCGACCGAGGCGGTCCGGCTGGGCGCCTCGACGCGGCATGCTGCCTGGGTGCGCGAGGTCCAGTTGTGCCGGGGTCAGACACCGCTTGTTGCGGCACGCAGCGTCATTCCGGCAAGCAGTCTGCGCGGCCCGCTGCGCCGGCTGCGTCGCCTGGGCCGTCAGCCACTGGGGCAACTTCTGTTCGGGCGCTATCCGGTGACCCGCGGCGTGATCGATATCGCCCCGGTGCAGCCGGACTCGTCGCTGGCCCGACGACTGGCGCGCGGTCGGGCAACACCTGCCTGGGCCCGACGCTCGGTCTTTCGGGTGGCCGGGCGGCCGCTTCTGGTCACCGAGGTCTTTCTGCCTGCCCTGATCCATGCACTGGCCACCGGAGAGCGGCCATGAACCGATGGCGCGAGAAGCTGCGATGCTATGCCCAGTTGGCGCGGCTGGATCGGCCCATCGGCAATTTCCTGTTGCTCTGGCCGACGCTGTGGGCCTTGTGGCTCGCCGCCGAGGGGCTGCCCCGGCCGGGCGTGCTGGTGGTCTTTGTGCTGGGGGTGGTGGTCATGCGCGCCGCCGGCTGCGTGATCAACGACTACGCCGATCGGGATTTCGACCGTCACGTCAAGCGCACCCGTCACCGGCCCCTGACCACCGGCCGGGTCAGCGAGCGCGAGGCGCTGAGTCTTTTTGTGCTGTTGTGTCTGTTGGCCTTTGGACTGGTGCTTTTGATGAACCGGCTGACCATCCTGCTGTCGCTGGGCGGGGTGGTGCTGGCGGCCACCTATCCGTTCATGAAGCGGCATACCCATCTGCCGCAGATCCATCTGGGGGCAGCGTTCGGTTGGGCCGCCCCCATGGCTTTCGCCGCCCAGACCGGCTCGGTCCCGGCCCTGGCGTGGCTGGTGTTTGTCGCGGCGGTGGTCTGGGCGACCATCTACGACACCGAATACGCAATGGTCGATCGCGACGATGATCTGAAAATCGGCATCCGCTCCACGGCCATTCTGTTTGGTCGGCAGGATCGCCTGATCATCGGCTTGCTGCAGGCGGTAATGACGTTCTTGCTGGTACTGATCGGCTGGCAGGCGCAGCTTGGCGCGGTCTATTTTGCCGGCGTCGCGCTGGCAACGCCGCTTTTTGTCTACCAACAGTGGTTGATCCGCCACCGCGACCGGCAGGGCTGTTTTCGTGCGTTTCTCAACAACAACATCTACGGCGGGATTATCTTTGCCGGGCTGGCGCTTGACTACACCGGGGTGATCTAGCCGGACGCCCGGTCAGACCGCCCGGGCGAGGACCAGAACCCGGATATGTTCGGCGCCGCCCTCGCGCAGGCAATGCGCCAGGGCCCGCAGGCTGGCGCCGGTGGTCATGACATCGTCGACCAGCGTCACCGCCCGCGGGGGCGGCCGCCGCAGCCGAAAGGCCCTGTCCAGATTGGCGCGTCGCTGGCGGGCATCCAGGCCCCGCTGATCAGCGGTATTGCGCGACCGCTCCACCAGATCCTCCAGACAGGGTCCGCCCAGCCAGCGGCCGATCAGCACGGACTGGTTGAAGCCGCGTTGACGATAGCGATCGCGATGCAGGGGCATGGGGACCAGCGGCCCGGGCAGCCTGAGCCCGCGTCGCGTCAGCGCCGCCACCGCCAGGTCGGTCAGCAACCGCCCCATGGCGATGTCGCCACGATCCTTGAACGCCCGCAGGCAGTCATCGATCCCGTCCCGGTATTGCCACAATGCATGGGTGCGCTGAAAAGGCGGTGGATCGCCGATGCAGCCGGCGCATGTCGCAGCGCCCGAGCTCAAGGTTGCGCCACAGCACCGGCAGGCGGCGGTGATCCAGGGCAGGTCCTCGCGGCAACCGGGGCAGAGACCGCCGTCGGCGACCGGGCCGTTGCAGAAATGGCAGCGGCCATGGAGCAGTCGGTCGAATCGCAGGCGCCAGTACGGGGGCTGACGCCATCCATTGACAGGATGTCCTGGCATGACCGGTAGGGTGCGCCGGGGCTCGGGCGGCATTCTGTGACACCGCGCACCGCTGGGGCCCGGGGGGTGTCTGTGGCAGCATGGAGGGATGAGCGCGTCTTCACATAGCAACCCCCTTGCCCTCGACCGGCGTGTGCTCCATCGCCGTGTTGAGGCGGCGGTCCCGCACTTTGACGCCGCCGCGGTCCTGCATCGCGAAGTCGGGGCGCGGCTGCTCGACCGCCTCGCCTACATGCGGCTTGATCCGGCGACGATCCTCGATCTCGGCTGCGGCAGCGGGTTTCATGTGCGCGGGCTGCGCAAGCGCTATCCGCGGGCGCGGTTGGTCCTCGCCGACCTGGCCCCCGGTCTGGT
>UEZJ01000015.1_pt1 | contig 33130 bp, 32 predicted proteins | sample 1903791 | NCBI WGS metagenome assembly UEZJ01 (sample SAMEA4776353, study PRJEB27445) | saltern metagenome | biome: Hypersaline environment; feature: solar saltern; material: Pellet | place: Spain | collected 2012-08 | depth 0 m | reverse complement strand
CGGGAGCGGAGCAGTGCCGCCAGTTTCGTCATGGCGCGGTTGAGCAGGTGCGCATGACGCACGCTGTCTTGGGTGGCCAGCAGTTCGGACTGCAGCACATAGAGGCGGGTCACCTCCGGGGACAGGGCGGTCGTGTCCTGGTCGGCTACCAAAATGGTGTCTTTGGGGACCTCCTTCGGCGGCGGACGGCGCACGACCGAAGAAAAGGAGCCGCACCCGGCGAGCACGAAGAGGAGCAGGCCGGTACAGAGGCCGGTTGTGAGCGAGCGGATGGAAGGGAGCCGCATGGCGGGGGCGAGACAGAAAGGTGGGGCAGATGGGCAACGACGAGCCCATGGGACGATGATGAATACGGAATCCGCGAGGCAGCGTCAATGGAGCCGTGCCAAATTCGCGTGGAGCCGGCGCGAAGCCCGTCGGGGATCAGGCCCCAGCCTTCGCAATGGCGTCTGCCTCAATGAAGATGTACTGCACGCGGGGGTGCTGCCGGCGGATGGTTTTTTCAAGCCGTTCGACAGCTTTTTCCATGTCCTCGGCGTCGAGGCCACTTCGAAACGACAAGTCCATGTTTAGAAGCAACGAGTGCGGACCCATGTGCATGGTCAGCAGGCGCTCCACCGCCGGGGCAATGGCCGCGGGAGTGGCCTGCTCCTGGATGAACTCGGGCATCAACATCTCGCCGGCCATCAGATTGGGCATGGCAAAGTACGGGATGCGCACCGACCGACGGGCCAGCACGGCGGTCAGCCGATTGACCTGATAGGCCATCACCGCCGGACAGCCGACAAGCATCGCCTCGAGCGTTGCCGTCCCCGAGGCGACGACCGCGGCATCCGCAGCGGCCAGCGCCGTCTGGGCGCCGCCTTCGATCGTGGTGCAATGGGCCTCGAGCCCGGCCTGGGCCACGGCCTGCTCGATGAGCGGTGAGAGTGCCGGTGTCGCCGCGGGAATGACCAGCTGCAGTCCCGGGTGCGAGGCGAGTAACCGCTGCCCCACGGCCAGGAAAAGCGGCAACAATCGATCGATTTCGCTGCGCCGACTGCCCGGCAGGACCGCCAGGCAGAGGGGCTTTTCAGGGATGGCCAGGGCGGCCCGGGCCCCAGCGACATCCCGCGTCAACGGAATCTGATCAGCCAGCGGGTGGCCGACAAAACTCGCCGCTATCCCCCGCTCGGCGTAGAACTCGGCCTCGAAGGGGTAGATACAAAGGACATGATCGACGGCCTGTCGTATGCCCTTCAATCGCCCCTCCCGCCAGGCCCAGACCGTCGGGCTGACGTACTGAACGGTCGGTCGCCCCGTCTCGCGCAGCCGGCGGGCGAGTCCCAGATTGAAATCCGGGGCATCCACGCCGATAAAGAGATCCGGTGGATCGGCCCGCCAGCGCTGCCGCAGCGCCCGTCGAATCCCCAGCAGCCGGGGCAGATGGCGGATGACCTCGACAAGCCCCATGACCGATAACGACTCGAGCGGATACAGGCTCTGCAACCCGGCCGTGGTCATGTGCCGGCCGCCGATCCCCTCGAACCGGGCGTCGGGGTAGCGGGCCTTGAGGGCGCGGATCAACCCGCCGCCCAGATAATCCCCGGAGGGTTCTCCGGCGACCATTGCGATCCGCATCGCCGGGCTCAGCGCACAATGCCGCGGGGGGATGCCCGCAGAAAGGCCAGAAACTCCATGATCGCCGGATCCCCCTGCGCCTCGGCCTCGATGGTCTCGAGCGCCTCGGCAAGCCGCAGACCGCGTTTGTACAAAAGCCGATAGGCGTTACGCAGACGCTGCTGGGCGGCTTGATCAAACCCCTGGCGCCGCAGCCCCTCGCTGTTGGTGCCATGGGGCTCGGCCGGATCACCGGCCACCATCACCCAGGGGGGCACATCCTGACGGATGCAACTGCCCATCGCGGTAAAGCAGCCCTGCCCCAGACGGCAGAACTGGTGGACCAGACTGAATCCACCCAGGGTGACGCGATCGCCCACCTCGACATGACCGGCCAGCGATGCCCCATTGGCAAAGACCACGCCGTTGCCCACCTGGCAGTCATGGGCGATATGCACGTAGGCCATGATCCAGTTGTCATCGCCGAGTCGCGTGGTGCCACCGCCATCCGCCGTTCCGCGGTTGATGGTCACACACTCGCGAATGGTATTGCGCCGGCCGATCTCCAGCCGGCTTTCCTCGCCGTGGTATTTCTTATCCTGCGGCACCTCGCCCACCGAGGCGAACTGAAACACCCGGGAGTCGGCGGCGATGTGGGTCGGGCCGTTGATCACCGCGTGGGGGCCGACCCAGCAACCGCTGTCGATCTGTACCCCGGCGCCGATCACCGCATACGGGCCCACCACCACGTCATCGGCCAGCCGGGCCTCCGGGTCGACCACCGCAGTGGGATCGATGCCGGTCACGATGCCCTCATGGTGCAGCGAATCCCGCAGCTCACCGCCAATCGGCCATTCACCTCGGCCCGGGCTTTGAAAAGCCAGATGCCCCGGACCAAGCGATCGAGTTCGACGGCCAGCGACACCGCATCACCGGGCACCACCGGGGACTTAAACCGCGCCTCATCCACGCCGACCAGGTAGAAAAGCGGGGCCTCGGGTGGCAGCTCGGCGTCGGGCTCGGCCTCGCGGGTGACAAAGGCAAGCAGCCCGCAGGCCTGGGCGAGCGCTTCGACCAGCAGCACGCCGGGCATGATGGCCTCGCCCGGAAAATGACCCGGCACCCACCAGGCGCTGGCACTGGCATTGTGCACTGCTTGCAAGGACTCGCCCGGGGTGTAGTCCACCACCCGATCGACCAGCAGGAAGGGATAGCGATGCGGCAGACGGCGCTTGATCCCGTTGAGATCGAGCGTCCGCGCCGCGGTGGTTGTCTGATCTGTCACTCTTTGTCTCCCGCCCCCAGGGTTTTTTCGAGTTGCTCGACGCGCCGGACTAGCCCCTCCAGCTGCCCGAAACGAACCGCGTTCCGGCGCCATTCGCGGTTGGGAGACGCCGGCACGCCCGATGAGTAGATCCCCGGGTCGGTAATGCTGCCGGTGACCATGGCCATGCCGGTGAGCGTGGTCCCGGCGGCGATCTCCAGATGCCCGGCAATCCCCACGGCGCCGCCAATCGTACAGCACGACCCGATCACCGTGCTGCCGGATATCCCCGTGTTCGCGGCGATCACCGTATGCGCGCCAATCCGCACATTGTGGGCCACCTGAACCAGGTTATCGAGCTTGCATCCCTGCTCGATGACCGTATCCCCCTGCGAGCCGCGGTCCACCGTAGTGTTGGCCCCGATACAGACATCATCCTCGATGATCACCGCGCCAAGCTGTGGCACCGCTTCCCAGTGGTGTTCACCCCGGGCAAAGCCAAAGCCGTCACTGCCAATCACCGCGCCGGCCTGGACATGCACCCGATCGCCCAGTCGAACCCCGGCAAGGATGGCGGCGTTGGCCTCGATTCGACAGTCGGCCCCCAGCCGGGCATCGCTGCCGATCACCACCCCCGGGCCGATCCGGCAGCCCGGCCCGATTGCCGCACCGCTTTGCACCACCACGCCCTCGCCGATCTCGGCTGCGGCATCCACCCGGGCATCGGCGGCCACCACCGCCGAGGGCGCGATCCCCGGCTGCACCGCCGGCAGCGGGTTGAGCAGTCGGGCCACCCGGGCAAAGTCAAAATAGGGATTGCGCGAGTAGAGAATGCGGAAGGGATAGCCCTCGACCGACTCCGAAGGGTGCAGGATGACCGCCGTGGCGCGGGTCTGGGCAAGCTGCCGGCGATACCGGGTATTGGCCAGAAAGCTCACCGCCCCCGGGCCGGCCTCGAGCAGCGAGGCGACCCGATCGACCGCGGCCTCGGCCCCGCCATCGAGATCCATCCCGGTGGCCGAGGCCAGTTCGCCCAGCGTCAGTTGTCTCGGCCCGGGGGACGGCACCGGATCACTCGGCGGCGTTTTGCTGTTCATACTGGCGCTGCAGCCGCTCGATGATGCGGTCGGTGATGTTGACCGCATCGCTGGCGAAGACCACACCGTCGCTGACCACCAGGTCATACCCCTGCTCGGCGGCGAACGACTCGACCACTCGCAGTATGCGCTGCTGGAGATCGCCAAGGGCTTCATTGCGGCGCATGTTGAAGTCTTCGCGGAAGGCCTCCTGCTGGCGTTGGATCTGCCGGCGGCGGGTGACGATCTCGCGCTGCAACTCCTGCTCGGCCTCGGCGTCCAGCGTCATGCGCTGTTCGGCGAGCCGGTCCTCTAGCGCCCGGAGGGTCTCCTGCATGGCGACGATCTGCTCATCCCGCGGTGCAAACTCTCGCTGGAGTCGCTCGCGGGCCGCATCTGCCTGGGGCGCTTCGTCGGAGACCCGCCCCGGGTTGACGTAACCGATGCGCAGATCCTGCACGGTCTGGGCCACCGCCGTGCCCATCACCCCCAGCGCCAGGAGCAGCAATGCCAGTGGTTTGATCCAGAATGCTTGGTTGTTGGCCATTTAAAAGAACGCACCAATGGTGAATTGAAAAAACTGCGTCTCATCGCCCTGTTCGTCATTCAGCGGGCGGGCCACGCTCATGGTCAGCGGGCCGATGGGCGAGTAATACACCAGCCCCAGGCCGGCTGCATAGCGAAGATCCGAAAGACTCACATCGCCGGGGCCCTCCGCCGCCTCGCGATCGCGGTCCCATACCTGACCGGCGTCGACAAAGGTCGAGACCCGCAGATTGTTGCCATCGCTGTCCTCGGCAATGGGAAAGCGCACCTCGGCCCGGCCAAGAAGGCGCAGATTGCCCCCGGTGGGGTCGTCATTGTCATCCCGCGGGCCCAGCGAGTTGCTCTCATAGCCACGCACGGTGGTGATGCCGCCGGCGTAGAAGTTCTCGTAAAACGGCAAGGTCTCGCCCTCGCCATAGGCATCGCCGTAGGAGAGCGTGCCATCGAGCACCAGCGTGAAGCGCTCGCTGAGGGCGACATACCGGGACTGCTCGTAACTCAGTCGGTAGTACTCAAGGTCGGACACACCCGGCAGGGCCACCTCGAGCCGGGTCTGCTGACGGGCACCGGCGGTGGGGAATATCGCCGTATTGCGGGTATCCCGCGTCCACGACAGGTTGGTGCGGATCACCGTGTTGTCCGGGCCGTTGCGGGTTTCAAAATCGCGCTGGATGTTGCTGGGGTTGTTGAACTCCAGCGAGACATCATCGTATTCCACATCCACGCCGACCCGGTCGTTGCTGGTCACCGGAATGCGATAGCCGTAAGAGGCGGTCGCCGTCTGCAGCCCGTAGTCCGCCAGATCGGCCTCGTCGGCATCGCGGTCGCGGAACGACACCGCATAGCGCCGGTCGATGCCGCTCATGGTGTAGTTGCGCTCGAGATAGGAAAGCCGATAGGTGGTATCCGAGTCATCGCTGTTGGCGACGAATTCGGCCCGGTCACCGGTGCCGAAGACATTATCCTGCTGGATGCCCAGGTTGAGGATCACACCCTGGTCGGTGCCAAAGCCCACACCGGCGCGCAGACTGCCCGACAGCCGTTCGGTGGCATTGACCTCGACATCCACTTGGTCGCTGGTCCCCGGCACCCGCGGGGTGTCGATGCGCACATCACTGAAAAACCCCATCCGGCCCAGTCGCGACTCGGAGTCGCGCAGATCCTTGGTCGACAGCCAGGTGCCCTCGTACTGCCGCAACTCGGTGCGGATGACGTCATCCCGGGTGGTTTCATTGCCGCTGATTCGGATGCGGCGGACATAGACCCGCTCGGCGGGATCGACAAAAAAGGTCAGATCCACCGTCTGATCGGCCTCGCGCAGCTCCGGCAGCGGGTTGATGCGGGCAAAGGCATAACCGCGTTCGCCGAGCTTCTCGCGCAATGCCTCGATCGTGCGGGTGATCCCGCGCTGGTTGAAGATCTCACTCGATTCAATGGCCAGCAGCGGCCGGAGTTCGGCCTCGTCATAGATGAGCTCACCGGCCAGCTCGATATCGCCGACGGTGTACTGCACCCCTTCATCGATATTGACCGTGACATGGATGCGCTGGCGGTCGGGGCTGATGGTCACCTGCGTGGACTCGATGTCGAAATCGGCATAACCGCGGTCGCGGTAGAACGCCCGCAGCCGCTCCAGATCCGCCGCCAGGCGTTCGCGTGAATACTTGTCGCGGTTCGAGAGAAATGCCCACCAGGGTGCCGGGCCCATCTCAAAGCGGTCGCGCAGCTCGTCGGTGTCGAAGGCCCGGTTGCCGATAAAACGGATGGGCTGGACCGACGCCGGCTCACCCTCCTCGATGTCGAGCCGCAGCCCGACCCGGTTGCGCGGCAGCGGCGAGACCGTGCTCTGGACGTCGATATCGTAATAGCCAAGGGCAAAGTATTGCTGCTCGAGCTCGCGCTCGATGGTCGCGAGCAACGACCGGTCAAAGCTCTGCCCCTCACCCAGCCCGGCGCCGGCCAGCCCCTCGCGCAGACGGTCCCCGGCGATGGCGTCGTTGCCGATGAATTCGATCCGGGCAATCGCCGGGCGCTCGGTGACCTGGATGATCAGCGCATTGCCGTCCCGGAGCAGTTCGACATCATCAAAAAAACCGGTATCAAACAACGCCTCCACGGCGTCGGCGCTGTCAGTGCCATCGAGTTCGTCACCCACATCCAGTGGCAGGTAGTTGAGCACCGTGCCCTCGGCAATCCGATCGAGCCCCCGGATACGGATTTCTTCGATGGTAAAGGCCTGGGCCGTACCCAGGATGAAAAAGCTTAAAAGCAATGCGGCCAGTCGTGTTCGCATCATCCGCCCTTGTCAGCCCCCGGCGCCGAAAAGCCGGTTGAGGTCGTTGTAGAAGGCAAGCGCCATTAACATAAACAATAGTGCCATTCCGATCTGCTGCCCCACCCCCTGGGCGGCTTCGGACAACGGCCGTCCTTTCACCCACTCGATGGCGTTGTAGAGCAGATGCCCCCCATCGAGGATCGGCACCGGCATGAGGTTAAGGATACCAAGACTGATGCTGACGATTGCCAGAAACTTCAGAAAAGGTACCGGCCCCAGCGATACCGAATCACCGGAATACTGCGCGATGCTGATCGGGCCGCTGAGGTTTTTCACCGACGCTTCGCCGACCACCATCTTCACCAGCACCCGCACCGTCAGTGTCATGCCCCGCCAGGTGGCGTCCAGCGCCCGCGGCACCGCGGCAAGCGGCCCCTCGCGGACTTCGTGGCGCATCCCGGCGTAGGCTTCTTCGTCGAGCCGCGGGACCACCCCCAGCACGCCCCGGCGCTGCTCACCCTCGCCGCGGCTGCCAAGCACCACCTCGCGGGTGATGCGACTGCCATCGCGCCGGGCGATGACGGTGACACGCTCGCCCGGGCGGTCCCGGACGGCATCCACCAGATCCCCCCAGGCCTTGGTCCGGGTCGGACCGATCTGCCGGATTACATCACCCTCGGCCAGCCCGGCATCCGCGGCCGCACTGCCTTCGACAACCCGCGCAATGCGCGGCTCGATGACCGGCCGCCAGGGCTGGAGCCCGATCTGCTCGAGCACATCGGTGCCGTCCTGCAACACATTGGCCCCATCGAGGTCGAGCCGCAGCGTGGTCGAGCCGGTGGACGGCCGCTGGACCGTTACCGGAATATCGTCACGATCCGAGGCATCGAGCATGGCCATGGCCACCTGATCCCAGGCCTCGACCCGCACGCCGCCAATGCGCTTGAGTTCATCGCCCTCCTGCAGCCCCGCTTCGGCCGCCGGCGACTGCGGGATGACCGGCCCCAGAACGGGCCGGAGCTCCAGCGCGCCGATGACAAACACCAGCCAGTAGGCGATAACCGCCAGGGCAAAGTTGAACACCGGGCCGGCGGCAATCACCGCATTGCGCGCCCACAGCGGCTTGCGGTTGAAGGCCTGGCTCTGCTGGTCGGATTCGACCGGCGCCTCGCGTTCGTCGAGCATTTTCACGTAACCACCAAGCGGGATGGCGGCAAGGACATACTCGGTGCCATCGGCGCCGCGACGCTGCAACAGCGGGCGGCCGAAGCCGACCGAGAATCGCAGCACCTTGACGCCCACCCGTCGGGCCACCCAGAAGTGACCGAACTCATGGACCGTGACCAACACCCCGATGACCAGCAAAAAGCCAAGCACATTGATCAACCAGCTCATGCAACACCCCACTGTCGGATGCAGTCGGCGGCATGCGTCCGCGCCCACTGCTCGCAATCGACCAGATCATCCAGGCTCGCGTCGCCACGGCGATCCATGTGCTCGAGGGTCTGCTCGATCACCGCGTGGATGCGATCAAAGCGCAGCGACCCGCCGATGAACGCCTCGACGGCCGCTTCGTTGGCACCATTGAGTGCCGCGGTGGCGGTGGCGCCCGCCTCGAGGGCGTCGCGCGCCAGCTCCAGGCAGGGAAAACGCCGCCCGTCCGGGGGCAGGAAATCGAGCTGCCCCAGGCGGGTGATATCCAGATGCGCCACCCCCGAGTCCAGCCGCCCGGGCCAGCCCAGGGCGTGGGCGATGGGGGTTCGCATATCCGGTGCCCCCAGCTGCGCCAGCGTCGAACCATCCCGATACTGAACCAGGGCATGGACCAGGCTTTGCGGGTGGATCACGACGCCGACCTGATCGCTTTGACATTGAAAAAACCGACAGGCTTCAATGACTTCCAGGCCCTTGTTCATCATGGTTGCCGAGTCCACCGAGATCTTCCGGCCCATGCGCCAGGTGGGATGGGCACAGGCCTCGTCGACCCGGATCTGGGCAAAGGTCGCCGGGTCACGCTCACGAAACGGCCCCCCCGAGGCGGTGAGGATCAATCGCGTCACCCCGGCTTCGGCAAGCCCGGCATGGCCATGGGGGGCATCGGCCCGTCCGGGTAGACACTGAAAGACTCCGTTATGCTCGCTGTCGACCGGCAGGATCCGGGCACCGGTTCGGCTGGCGGTGGCCATGACCAATTCACCGGCGACCACCAGCGCCTCTTTGTTGGCGAGCAGGACTTTCTTGCCGGCCTCAACCGCCGCCAGGCACGACGCTAGCCCCGCCGCCCCCACAATGGCGGCAACCACTGTATCCACCGCCGGATCGGCGGCGGCGGCGGCAACGCACTGATCCCCGGACGCCACCTCGACGCCATCGAGATCCTGCAGCCGTCGCGCCAGGGCGGCCGCCGAGTCAGGGTCGGCCATCACCGCGCGTGCGGGGTGGTGCGCTCGGCAGATCCGCTCCATCCCCGCGACATCCCGGTGGGCGGTCACGGTATGCAGCTCGAAATCCCCGGGGTGGCGGGTGATGACATCCAGGGTGCTGGTTCCGATCGAACCGGTGGCTCCCAGAATGGCGATTCGCTGGATGGTGTTGCTCATCCAATCCTCATTACTGCCGCCGCCAAAATCGGGGCGGCGGCGATCAATGCATCAATCCGGTCCAGGATCCCGCCATGACCGGGCAGGATGGCACCGCTGTCTTTTATGCCAGCCTGACGCTTGAGCAGGCTCTCGGCAAGATCGCCGACCACCGAAAGCAGGACCACCAGCACCGCAACCGGCAAAAGCCAGGCCACCGAGGGCAAGGCCAGCCCGGCCCGACCGCCGGCCGCGAGAACCACCGTGGCCAGCACCAGCGCCATGACCAGGCCTCCGGCCAGGCCCTCAACGGTTTTGCCCGGGCTGATCCCCGGTGCCAGGGGGCGTCGGCCATAGCGGCGGCCGCTCAGATAGGCGCCAATATCCGCGCCGGCGACCAGTGCCAGCAGCAGCGCCATCCAGAAGGGCCCTTCGCTTTGCAGGCGCACCATGGCAAGCCAGGCGAGCGCCAGGGTGATCATGCCCGCCGCCAGACGCAGCACCGCCGGGAGCATCACCGGCTGCTGCCGGCGCGCCTGGGCGACGACCCACATCGACACGGCGAGCCACCACAAAACCCCGGGTAATGCCCAGCCCATCCGGCCATCCACCCGATAGTGCCAGAGCAACAGCAACGCCCCGCCCAGCACCAGGGCGAAGAAAAGCCGCGCTGGCGCCCCGCCGAGGTCACTCAGCCGCGCCCACTCGTGGGCGCCGATCAACATCACAACCCCCAGCGCCAGCGCAAACCCGGCAAGCGGCAGCACAGCAATGGCCAGCACCGCCACCAACGCCAGCGGGATTGCGGTGATCACCCGCTGACGCAGCATCTCAGTCCAGATCCTCGGATATCCGGACGGTGCCGAACCGCCGCTCGCGGCCGGCGTACCACTCCAGCGCCCGGGTCATCTGCGCGGCATCAAAATCGGGCCAAAGTACCGGGGTGAAGTAGAGCTCGGTGTAGGCAAGCTGCCAGAGCAAAAAGTTGCTGATCCGCTGCTCCCCGCCAGTGCGGACGAAAAGATCCGGATCGGGCAGGCCGGCCAGGCAGACCCGCTCGCCGACCATTGCCTCGTCGATGGCCTCGGGGGCCAGCTCGCCGGCCGCCACGGCCTCGGCCAATCGGCGGGCCGCCTGGGCGATGTCCCAGCGCCCGCCATAGCTCGCGGCGATGTTGAGCACCATGCGCTCGTTATCGGCGGTCAGCGCCTCCGCCGCCTGACAACGCGTCTGCAGCTTCTCTGACAACCGGCTGCGATCGCCAATGATCTGCAAACGGATGCCGTTTTCATGCAGTCGCGTGGTCTCGCGGTCGAGCACCCGCATGAAAAGCTCCATGAGCATGCTCACCTCTGAGGCGGGGCGCTGCCAGTTCTCGCTGCTGAAGGCGAACAGCGTCAGCGCCTCGACGCCGGCGCGGGCGCAGGTCTCAACCGCCTGGCGGACCGACTCGGCACCGGCACGATGTCCGTAGTGACGCGCCTCGCCGTGCTGTGCCGCCCAACGCCCGTTACCATCCATGACAATGGCCACATGCCGTGGCACTTCGCGGGATGCGTCGGTCATAAAAGTGACTGCCGGCCGGTGGCCCTCAGACCGCCATCAGCTCCTCTTCCTTGGCGGCGAGGAGCTCGTCAATGGCCTGAACATGCTTGTCGGTGAGCTTCTGGATGCGATCCTCGGCCTGCTTTTGCTCGTCTTCGGTGATTGCCTTTTCCTTGAGCAACTGCTTAAGGTCGTTGTTGGCATCGCGACGGATGTTGCGCACCGCCACCCGGGCCTGCTCACCCTCGCTGCGGACCACCTTGACCAGATCGCGTCGCCGCTCCTCGGTCAGCGGCGGCAGCGGGATACGGATCGTCTGGCCGGCGGTATTGGGCGTCAGCCCCAGGTTGGACTCCATGATGGCCTTTTCGATGGGCGCGATCATGGACTTCTCAAACGGGGTGATCACTAGCGTCCGGGCGTCGCCGACCGCGACTGAGGCCGCCTGATTGAGCGGCACCTCGGTGCCGTAGTAGCTCACCGTGACCTGATCGAGCAGGCTGGTGTGGGCCCGGCCGGTGCGGATTTTGTGCAGATCGGTGTTCAGACTCTCAACGCTTTTATCCATGCGCTGATCGGCATCCCGGGTAATCTCGTCAATCATGATTCATCCCCTCTCCACCCGGGTACCGACGTTTTCACCATCGACAATGCTGGCGAGCGCCCCGGGTCGGTTGATGTCGAACACTATAATGGGCATGTTCTCGTCGCGGCACATCACAATGGCGGTGGCATCCATCACCGACAGCCGTTCATCGAGGACCTGATCGTAGGTCAGCCGCTCGTAGCGCCGCGCCCCCTCATCGGTGACCGGATCGGCCGAGTAGACGCCATCGACCTTGGTGGCCTTGAGCATGACATCCGCGCCGATTTCCACCGCCCGCAGACTGGCCGCCGAGTCGGTGGTGAAAAACGGATTGCCCGTGCCGGCGGCAAGGATCACCACTCGGCCCTTTTCAAGATGACGAATGGCCCGACGGCGGATGTAATCCTCGCAGACCTGGTTGATCTTGATCGCTGACATTACCCGGGTAAAAACGCCCTCGTGCTCGAGGGCGTCCTGCATGGCCAGGCCGTTCATGACCGTGGCGAGCATACCCATGTGATCGGCCCCGACCCGGTCCATGCCGGCGGCGGCCAGGCCCGCGCCACGAAAGATGTTGCCTCCACCGATGACCAGAGCCACTTCGACACCGCGGTCGACCAGGGAATGCACCTCGGCGGCGAGACGCCGCAACACCGCCGGGTCGATGCCATAGTCGGCGTCACCAAGAAGTGCCTCGCCGCTGAGTTTCAGCAGGATGCGACGATAGACCGGTTCCGCCATGGCGTTTCCCTCAACTGCCCTGAATCGTGGCTGCAACCTCTTCGGCGAAGTTCTCCTCGCGCTTTTCGATGCCCTCGCCCACTTCCAGGCGGGTGAACTGAACGACCCGCGCACCATGCGCCTCGAGCAACGCCTCGACGGTCTGGTCCGGGTCCTTGACGAACGGCTGGCCCAGGAGGGTGATCTCGGCCAGCCACTTGCGAAGCCGGCCTTCGACCATCTTCTCGATGATCTCGTCCGGCTTGCCAGACTCGCGCGCCTGGGCGACCAGGATCTCTTTTTCTTTCTCGCGGCGCTCGGCGGGCACGTCATCCACGGCCACGCAGACCGGCTGGCTGGCGGCGATGTGCATGCAAAGATCCCGCCCCAGCGCCTCATCACCGCCCTCGAGCTCGAGCAGCACGCCGATACGGCTGCCATGGAGGTACTTGAACACCTGCCCGGTGTCGGTGGCGTAGCGCTCGAAGCGGCGCACCTGGATGTTCTCACCAATGCGTGCGATCAGCTCTTTCTGCGCGGTCTCGAGATCCGGCCCACCGGCCTCGAGGGGCAGACTCATCAGCGCCTCGAGGTCAGCCGGTGCATCGGCCAGGATCCGGCCGACCACCTTGGCGGCAAAAGCCTGGAAGTCATCGCCGTTGGCGACGAAGTCGGTTTCGCTGTTGATCTCGACCAGCGCGCCGCTGCGGCCATCCTCGGCAATGGCAGCCACCACCGCGCCCTCGGCGGCTACCCGGTCGGCTTTCTTGTCGGCCTTGGCCAGGCCGCGCTTGCGCATGAACTCGACCGCGGCATCCATGTCGCCGTCGGTTTCTACAAGCGCCTTTTTGCACTCCATCATCCCCGCGCCGGTTCGCTCGCGCAGGTCCTTGACCAATTGTGCGGTAATCGCCATGAACTCTATCCCCGTTATTTCTCGTTCTGCTCGGCACCCTCGGTGCCCTTGGCCTCGGCATCGTCCGATGTCGCGGCCGGCTCGGCGGCGGCCGGCTCGGCGGCGGCTGGCTCGGCAGCAGCAGGCTCGGTGGCCGCCGGCTCGGCCGCGGCTTTCTCGGCAGCCCCGGCATCTGCCGCCGCGCCGTCGGCGGGCAGCTCGACAAACTCGTCACCGCCGCTGGTCGGCGCCTTGGCGCTTGTCATACGAGCATCGATGATGGCATCGGCCACACCGTGCAGATACAGCCGAATGGCCCGGATGGCGTCATCGTTGCCCGGGATCACATAGTCCACTTCGCGGGGGCTGTTGTTGGTATCCACCACGGCCACCACGGGAATGCCCAGCTTGCGCGCCTCCTGGACGGCGATCTTCTCGTAGCCGACATCGACGACAAACAGTGCATCCGGGAGTGATTCCATGTTGACGATGCCGCCAAACGCCCGCTCGAGCTTGTCCATCTCGCGCTGCAGGCTGAGGACCTCGCGTTTGCCGAGCTTCTCGAAGGTGCCGTCTTTCTGCTGCTCCTGGAGCTCTTTGTACCGCCGGATCGATTTTTTGACCGTGCGGAAGTTGGTGAGCATGCCGCCGAGCCAACGGTGGTTGACATAGGGCATGCCGCAGCGCTCGGCCTCTTCACGCACCGCGTCGCGGGCCGCCCGCTTGGTGCCGACGAAAAGGATGCGTCCGCCGTTGCCGACCAGTTTGCCGGCATAGTTCACCGCGTCCTGGTAGAGCGGCAGGCTCTTTTCGAGGTTGACGATGTGGATCTTGTTGCGCTCACCGAAGATGTAAGGGGCCATCTTCGGATCCCAATAGCGGGTCTGGTGGCCGAAATGAACACCGGCCTCCAACATCTGACGCATGGACACTTTGGCCATGTCGGTATCTCCTTGTGGTGGGTTAGGCCTCCATACACCCGCAGCTGACAACCCGAAGGCACCCCGCCAACCGTGTCGGTGTATGTGTGGAATTTTGATTGCATTGCCCCGAGGGCGCCGCGTTTATACCATAGAGCGCTTGTATCGACAATTTCGTTGGCTCCATGGGCATCACCATCAAGACCCCGGCAGAGATCGAAAAAATGCGCGAGGCCGGCCGTCGCGCCGCCGAAGTGCTCGACATGATCGGCGAGCACGTCCGCCCCGGGGTGACCACCGGCGAGCTAGACCGGCTGTGCCACGAAAAAATCGAGGCCATGGGCTGCATCCCGGCGCCGCTGAACTATCGCGGCTTTCCCAAGGCCACCTGCATCTCGGTCAATCATGTGATCTGCCATGGCATCCCCGGCAGCAAGAAACTCAAACGCGGCGACATCCTCAACATCGATGTGACGGTGATCTGTGATGGCTGGCATGGGGACACCAGCCGGATGTACTTTGCCGGCGAGCCGGGGATCCAGGCCCGCCGCGTCACCGATGTGGCCCGCGAGGCCCTGGATGCAGGCATTGCCGCCGTCCGGCCCGAGGCCACGCTCGGCGACATCGGCCACGCCATCCAGACCCTGGCCGAATCCCGGGGCTGCTCGGTGGTGCGCGAGTACTGCGGCCACGGCATCGGTCAGGGCTTTCACGAAGACCCCCAGGTGTTGCACTACGGCAAGCCGGGGACCGGCGAGCCGCTGCGCCCGGGAATGACCTTTACCATCGAGCCGATGATCAATGCCGGCCGTCGCGAGACGCGGCTGCTGGGCGATCAATGGACGGTGGTGACCAAGGATCACAGTCTCTCGGCGCAGTGGGAACACACCGTGGCGGTGACCGACGATGGCGTGGATATCCTCACCCTGAGCGCTGCGGACTGAATGGCGGCCGTTGCCGAGTCCCCTGCCACCGAGCTGGATCGCCAGCTGCTCGACGAGGACCGGCTGGATGCCGCCCTGCGCCAACCCGACCAGAACCCGGCCACGCTGCTCAAACAAACCCTGAGCGAGGCCGACGACACCCTCGCCGCCCGGTTTCTCGAGGGCACCCCCGCCGCCGAGCTCGTGCCGCTGCGCGCCCGGGTGATGGATGCGGTGGTCAGCCGGCTGTGGCCGATCTGTCTCAACGACCATGCCGACACGGCCTGCCTCGCCGCGGTGGGCGGCTATGGCCGCGGCGAGCTCCATCCGGGCTCGGATACCGATTTGATGATCATCATCCCTGCCGATCCAGTCGAGGGGCTCGAGTCAGGGCTTCGGGATTTTGTCACCCGGCTCTGGGATGTGGGCATCGAGGTCGGCCACAGCGTGCGCACCATCGAAGAGTGCGTCAGCGAAGCGACCAAGGACATCACCGTGGCCACTAATCTGATGGAATCGCGCCCGATTATCGGTGACCGGGCGCTTTTCGAGGCCATGCAGCAGGCCACCGGGCCGCTTCGCATCTGGTCGGGGCCACAGTTTTTCCAGGCCAAATGGGCCGAACAGCAGCAGCGCCACCGCCGCTTCGAGGACACCTCGTACAATCTCGAGCCCAACCTCAAGGAAAGCCCCGGCGGACTGCGCGACATCCACATGATCGGCTGGGTGGCCAAACGCCACTTCAATGCCGACTCGCTGGATGATCTGGTGGATCTGAAATTCCTCACCCGGGCCGAGCTCGAGGACCTGCGCCAGGGGCAGCATTTTCTCTGGGATATTCGCTTTGCCCTGCATATCGTCGCCGGCCGTCGCGAGGACCGGCTGCTTTTTGACTACCAAAGCGAGCTGGCCCGGCAGTTCGGCTACAAGGATGCCGACCATACCCTGGCGGTCGAGCAGTTCATGCAGCGCTACTTTCGGGTGATCAAGCGGCTCAACCGGCTCAACGAGATGCTGCTGCAGCTCTACCAGGAGACCATCCTCTACGCCGGCATCGACGAGCGCCCGCAGCTTTTGAACAAGCGCTTCCAGGTCAAACGCGGTTTTATCGAGGTCACCCACCGCAACGTCTTTCGCCGCTATCCGTTTGCCATGCTCGAGCTTTTCCTGCTCATGCAGCAACACCCGGCGATCCGCGGCATTCGCGCAGCAACCATCCGATTGCTGCGCGAAAACCGCGACCGCATCGATGATCGTTTCCGCCGCGACCTGCGGGCGAGGACGCTTTTCATGGAAATCCTCCGCCAGCCCGAGGGCATCACCCATGCCCTGCGGCGGATGCACGTCCACGGCATCCTCGGGCGCTACATCCCGGCCTTTGCGCGGATCACCGGACGGATGCAGTACGATTTGTTCCACGTCTACACGGTGGATACCCACACCCTGATGGTGGTGCGCAACCTGCGGCGTCTGGGTGTGAGCGAGCACCACGATGAGTTCCCCTTCTTAAGCGAAATCCATGGCCGGCTGCCCAAGCCCGAGCTGCTCTATCTTGCCGGGCTTTTCCATGACATCGCCAAGGGCCGGGGGGGTGATCACTCCGAACTAGGCGCCGAGGATGCCTACGCGTTCTGCCTCCAGCACGGGCTGTCGCGCTATGACTGCCGTTTTGTCGCCTGGCTGGTGCGCAAGCATCTGCTCATGTCCATGACCGCCCAGCGGCGCGATACCACCGACCCGGCGGTGATCGACGAATTTGCCGCCGAGATGGGCGATATCAACCATCTCAACCATCTGTATCTGCTCACCGTCGCCGATATCCGCGCCACCGACCCGCATCTGTGGAACAGCTGGCGGGCGACGCTGTTACTCGAGCTCTATCGCCGCACCGCCCGGGCCCTTCGGCGCGGCCTGGGCCGTCCCATCGACCAGGATGAACTGGTGCGTGAAGCCCAGGGTCGGGCCCGTGAGCTGCTGCGCTCGCGAGGGCTGCATCACATGACCGTGCGCTCGATCTGGCGGCATTTCACCCCCGATTACTTTCTTCGCTACACCGCCGAAGAGGTGGCCTGGCATACCGCCGCCATTCACGCCGCCGGCAGTGCCGCCCACGAGCCCCTGGTGCTGATCGAACCCGACACCCAGCGCGGCGCCACCGAGGTCTTTATCTACACCCGCGACCGGGACAATATCTTTGCCCTGGCGGTCTCGGGATTTGACCAGCTGGGCATGGACATCCTCGATGCGCGCATCATCACCACCACCAACGGCTACACCCTCGATAGCTTTCTGGTCGAGGATGACCCGAGCGAGCCGACCGACAGCGATGCCCGTCATGCGGCCATCCGCGAGCGGCTGACCGGGCTGCTGCGCGACCCCGAGGCGCTGCCACAGCCGCGCACCGGGGTGCTGCCCCGGCGCCTGCGGCATTTCAACACCCCGACCCAGGTGGACTTTGGCGAAGACCGGGGTAACGAGCGCACCACCATGGAGTTGATCACCGGCGACCAGCCCGGGTTGCTCGCCCAGGTGGGCTGTATCTTTGCCCGCCACGGCATTCGCGTGCAAAACGCCAAGATCGCCACCATCGGCGAGCGCGCCGAAGATGTATTTTTCATCACCGATGCCGACAACCAGCCGCTCGATAGCGCCACACGGCAGGACTTGCGCGCGGATCTGCTGGGGACGTTCGAAGCCGAGGCCGACATCATGCGACGGGGTGATGGTGTCTGAGCGCGCCCATCCATCCACCGGTCGCCTCGACCGGCTCCAGCCCTATCCATTCCAGCGGCTGCGCTCGCTGCTCGCCGATGCCACGCCGCCGGTGGGCCGGGGCGCGATTCCCCTTTCGATTGGCGAGCCCCGGCACCCGGCACCGGCCATGGTAGGCGAGGCGCTTCGCGCCAGTCTGGATGAGAGCCTGGGCCGCTATCCGGCGACCACCGGGACGGCGGCGTTGCGCGAGACCATCGCCGCATGGCTGCAGTGCCGGTTTTCGCTGCCATCGGGCCGTCCCGACCCGGCGCACGAGGTCCTGCCCGCGGCGGGCACCCGGGAGGCGCTCTTTGCCGTCACCCAGGCCTTTGTCGAGCCCGGCAACCGGCCCGCGGTATTCATGCCCAATCCCTTCTATCAGATCTACGAAGGCGCGGCCCTGCTCGCTGGTGGCGAGCCGGTGCTGCTCGACACCCGGGCCGAGAACGACTTCGAGCCCGACCTTGGCGCCATCACCGACGCCCAGTGGGCCCGCTGCGGATTGATCTATCTATGCAGCCCCGGCAATCCCAACGGCCGGGTGCTGAGCCACGCCTTCTGGGAGCGGCTCTTTGCCATCCAGCAACGCCACGGCTTTGTCATCGCCGCCGATGAGTGCTACAGCGAGCTCTACCGCGAGGACGCCGAGCCGCCGCTGGGGCTGCTCGCGGCCTGTCAGTCGGCGGGCCGGACGGCATTCGAGGACTGTCTGGTCTTCCACAGCCTGTCCAAGCGCTCCAATGTCCCCGGCCTGCGGTCCGGCTTTATCGCCGGCGATGCGCGGCTGATCGAGCGCTTCAGCCGCTATCGCACCTACCAGGGCTGCGCGCTGCCCGAGCATGTGCAAAGCGCGAGCATCGCCGCCTGGGGCGACGAACACCACGTCCGCGACAACCGCCGGGCCTATGATCGCAAGTTTGCCCTCGCCCGGCGCATCCTCCAGCCGGTGGCCGGGTATCATGACCCCCAGGCCGGGTTCTATATCTGGCTGCCGGTCCCCGGCGGCGATGATGAGGGCTTCTGCCGCGGGCTTTATCAGGCAAGCGGCGTGACAGTCCTGCCGGGGCGTTACCTCTCGCGCCCCAGCCGCGAGGGTGACCCGGGCGCCGGTTACGTCCGCCTGGCACTGGTGGCCGAAGAGGCCATCTGCGAGGATGCGCTCGAGCGCATCGGCAATTTCATCCAGACCTACGCTTAACGGAGACCCTGCATGGCAACCCTTCAGCAGACCATCGAGACGGCCTTTGACAACCGCGATTCGATCCGGCCTGACAGTGCGCCGGCCGAGGTCCGCGAGGCCGTCGAAACCGCCCTCGCCGACCTCGATCAGGGCCGTGCCCGGGTGGCCGAGAAAACCGCCGACGGCTGGCAGGTTAATCAGTGGCTGAAAAAGGCAGTGCTGCTCTCCTTCCGCCTCTCGCCCAACGCCCCGATCCGCGGCGGCGAGACCGACTACTTTGACAAGGTGGCGCCGAAGTACGCCGACTACAACAGCAAGGACTTCGCCGCCGATGGCGTCCGGGTGGTGCCACCGGCTACCGCCCGGCGCGGGTCGTTCATCGCCTCGGGGGTCGTGCTGATGCCCTCGTACGTCAACATCGGCGCCTATGTCGATGAAGGCACCATGGTGGATACCTGGGCGACGGTGGGCTCATGCGCACAGATCGGCAAGCAGGTCCACCTCTCGGGGGGTGTCGGCATTGGCGGTGTACTCGAGCCATTGCAGGCCAACCCCACCATTGTCGAGGACCATTGCTTTATCGGCGCCCGTTCGGAGATCGTCGAAGGGGTGATCGTCGGCGAGGGCGCGGTCATCTCGATGGGCGTTTATATCGGCCAGAGCACCAAGATCTACAACCGCGAGACCGGCGAGGTGGTCTACGGCCAGGTGCCGCCCGGCGCGGTGGTCGTGCCCGGCAGCCTGCCGGCCGAGGACGGCAGCCACAGCCTCTACTGTGCGGTCATCATCAAACAGGTCGATGCCAAGACCCGCGCCAAAGTGGGCATCAACGAACTCCTGCGGCCCTGAGCCACCGATCCATGCGCCTTGCCGACGACACCAGTTTGCAGCTTGCCGAGGCGCTGATCGAGCGCGCCTCGGTCACCCCGGCGGATGCCGGGTGCCAGGCCCTGCTGCAGTCCCGGCTCGAGGCGATGGGGTTCGACTGTCACGACCTCTCGCAGGGCGAGGTGAGCAATCTGCTGGCCGTGCGGGGGGATGCCGGCCCCTGCCTGCTGTTCGTCGGCCATACCGATGTGGTCCCGCCGGGGCCAGCAGAACGCTGGCAGAGCCCGCCTTTTGCCCCCACCCGACGGGACGGCCGCCTCTACGGGCGCGGCGCTGCGGATATGAAAAGCAGCATCGCCGCGTTTATCACCGCCTGCGAGCGACTGACCGCCGCCGGCCCACCCGACCACCTGCGCGTGGCGCTGTTGCTGACAAGCGATGAGGAAGGGCCGGCCATGGACGGGGTCCGGGCCGTGGCCCCGATACTGCATGACTACCTGGGCGATATCGACTGGTGTCTGGTCGGCGAGCCCAGCAGCGAGGCGCGGCTTGGCGATACCATCCGCATCGGCCGGCGCGGCTCGTTGAGCGCCGAGGTCACGATTGACGGCCGGCAAGGGCATGTTGCCTACCCAGCCCATGCCGACAACCCGCTCCACCGGCTTGCGGGGCTGCTCAACGCCCTTGTCGCCGAGCGATGGGATGAGGGCACGGCAGCCTTCCCGCCCACCGGGTTTCAGATCACAGGAGTCGATACCGATACCGATGCGGTGAATATCATCCCCGGCAGGGCACAGGCGCGGTTCAATCTGCGCTTCTCGCCAGCGTCCACCGCCGCCGGCCTGCAGAGGCGCATCGAGGCGATCGCCGCCGCGCATGCGCCGGATGCGGCTTTTGTCTGGAAGCACTCGGCCGATCCGTTCGGTGGCGATGCCGGTGAGCTGCGCGCCGCGGTCGAGGCGGTGATCCACGAGCAGCTTGCACTCACCCCCGTTGCCAACACCGCCGGAGGCACCAGCGATGGCCGGTTCATCGCCCCGCTGGGGGCCGAGGTGGTCGAGCTGGGGCCGGTGAACGCGACCATCCACCAGCCCGATGAGAACGTCGCACTGGCCGATATCCCGGCGCTCAGCGACCTCTACGAGGCGATCATCCGTCGACTGGGCTCGCTGCACCCACCCGGCTGAGCAACCGGTGCGCGGCGGCCCGCCCGCTCTGCCAGGCGCCTTCGAGGGTGCCATCGCTGACCCAGTCACCGGCACACAGGATATCCTCGGACTCGAGATAACCGCCCTCGGCCTTGAGTGCATCGCGTGCCCGGGCAAAACGCCAGCGGTGGACGAACCGTTCGGTGACCACCGGGTGACGGTTGATGAGATCGGCAAAGGCCTGGGTCAACCACTCGCCCACGGCATCCTGGGACCATTCGATGTTGGCCTCGGACCAGGCGGCGGTGGCATGCAGCAACCAGATCTCGGGCAGATGCGGCCGCTCGGGTCGTGAGCCGGAACGGGCGATCCAGCCCAACGGCCCACTACTGGGGAAACCGGCGTCAAAACCAAGCTCGAGCGGTGCCTCGAGCACCAGCCCCACCGCCCAGCAGGGCTGCATCCGGGCCGTGGCCGCCCTGGCGGCCAGACGCGGACAAGGCTCGGCCAGCAGGGACTGGCTCTGGGGGGCCGGCGCGGTGAGGATCAGCCCGTCGAATTCGCCCAGCGACTCGCCCTGGCGCTCACGCAGCACCCAGCCGGTGAGCTCGCGGGTGATCTCGCTGACCTGCACCGAGCAATGCAAATCGAGCCCTTCGGCCAGGTGCCTGGCGAGCGCCGACATCCGCGGGACAGCGACCAGCCGGGCCTGCGGCCGGGCCGGCTGCTGCTCGGGAAGCACCCGTGGCTCGACGGACCAGGGTGCGACCACCCCCGCCTCGATCCACTGATCAACGGTTTGCCGGAATGCCGGATCCCGCGCGGTGAAATAAGGCAGCCCCAGGTCAATGCCGCCATGGTCGGTGCGCTTGCTCACGCTGCGGCCACCCGGCCCACGGCCTTTGTCGAAGATTACCGGCTGATGGCCCGCCGCCTTGAGCACACCGGCGGCGGTCAGACCGGCGATGCCCGCCCCGATGATGGCTATGCGCATTGGCAACTCCCGCCGGTTGGTTTCACTCAGCCTCGCAGCCCGAGCACGTCCTCCATATCGTAACGCCCCGGCGGCTGATCCTTCACCCAGTGCGCGGCGCGTAGCGCCCCCCGGGCAAAGACGGCCCGGGACGAGGCGCGGTGGGTGAGCTCGAGCCGCTCCCCCTCACCGGCGAACAGCACCGTATGTTCACCGACGATGTCTCCGCCGCGCAGCGTCTGAAAGCCGATCTCGCCCCTTGGCCGGGCCCCGGTGATGCCATGGCGCGCGTAGACGGCCCGATCTTCGAGCGCCACCCCACGGCCGGCGGCCACCGACTCGCCCAACGCCCTGGCCGTCCCCGAGGGCGCATCCTGCTTGTGCCGGTGATGCGCCTCGACGATCTCGATATCGTAGTCATCACCCAGCGCCCCGGCGGCAACACGGGCGAGATGCCTCATCAGAGTCACGCCACTGCTGTAGTTGGCTGCCTGGACCAGCGGCACCCGGGCGGCCACGGCATCGAGTCGGGCCACATCGTCGCCGTCGAGCCCCGTGGTCCCGATGACAATGGGCGTGGTGGTGGCCTCGACCGCCGCCAGATTGCCCGGCAGGGCCGCCGGCAGCGTGAAATCCACGAGCACGTCCGCCGCCTGCGCCGCCGCCATGGGGTCGTCCACCACGGCAACCCCGGCCTGCCCGGCACCGGCCAGCTCGCCGGCGTCACGGCCCACCCAGGGGCTACCCGGCTCGACCGTGGCCGCGCCCAGCGCCAGGTCCTTTGACTCGGCCACCAGCTGCACCAGTGTCCGGCCCATGCGCCCGCCGGCGCCGAGAATGCCCACACGAACGTCCACTAGAACTTCATCCCTTCGAAGAACGATTTCACCGAATCCAGCCACGAGCTGCCCCGGGGGCTGTGGTGCTCGCCACCATGCTCCAGGGTCTCGGCCAGTTCCTCGAGCAGCTTCTTCTGCCGGCCGGTGAGGTTGACCGGTGTCTCCACCGCGACTCGGCAGAGCAGATCCCCCGGCGTGCCTCCCCGCACTGGCTTGACGCCCTTGCCACGCACCCGAAAGACCTTGCCGGATTGGGTGCCCGCCGGCACCCGCAGGCTGACCCGGCCCTCGAGGGTGGGGACCTCGAGCTCGCCGCCCAGCGCGGCGGTGGTCATGCTCACCGGGATGTCACAGCGCAGATCGGCCCCGTCGCGGGTGAAGATGGGATGGGGCTTGACCACCATCTCGACATAAAGATCGCCGGGTGGGCCGCCCTGCTCGCCCGGCTCACCCTCGCCCGAGAGGCGAATGCGATCCCCGGTGTCGACGCCGGGCGGGACCCGCACATTGAGCGTTTTCTGATCGGCCACGGTGCCCTTGCCACCGCATTTGCGGCACGGATCGCTGATGATCTGGCCGCTGCCGCTGCAGCGCGGACAGCTTTGCTGGACCGAGAAAAACCCCTGCTGCATGCGCACTTCGCCGTGCCCCTTGCAAGTCGGGCAGGTCTGGGGCTGACTGCCGGGGGCCGCACCGCTGCCCTCGCAGGCATCACAGCGCACCTGGGTGGGGATGCGGATTTCCCGCTCCACCCCCTGGACGGCCTCTTCGAGCGAGACCTCCATGCGGTATCGCAGATCCGCGCCACGAAAGGCCCGGGACCCGCCCCGGCCGCCGCCGAAGATATCGCCAAAGATATCGCCAAAGACATCCGAGAAGTCGGCACCGCCAAAGCCGCCCGGCCCGCCGGGGCCGCCGCCACCGCCGCCGCCGGCCTCGACACCGGCATGGCCGAACTGATCATAGGCGGCCCGCTTTTGCGGGTCGCTTAAGACCTCGTAGGCCTCCTTGGCTTCCTTGAAGCGAACCTCGGCGTCGGTATCACCCGGATTGCGATCCGGGTGATATTTCATGGCCAGCCGGCGGTAGGCCTTTTTCAGGTCCCCTTCGGAGGCATTCTGCGAGACACCCAGTACGTCGTAGTAATCACGTTTTGACATCCGCAGAGGTTACTTCTTTTCGTCGTCCTTGACTTCCTCGAACTCGGCGTCGACGACATCCTCCTGATCAGAGGCGCCCTGCCCGTCCGCGGATCCCGCATCGGCCTGACCGTCGGCGTCCTGGTAGAGCTTCTCGGCGAGTTTGCCAGAGGCCTCGGCCAGCGCCTGGGTCTTGGTGTCGATGGTGTCCTTGTCATCACCCTTGAGGGCCTCTTCGACCTCGGTGATGGCATCCTCGACGGCCTTTTTCTCCTCGTCGCTGGCCTTGTCACCGACCTCATCCAGGCTCTTGCGCGCCGCGTGGATGAGGTTGTCGGCCTGGTTACGGCTCTCAACGAGCTCCCGGGCCTTGCGGTCCTCTTCGGCGTGGGCCTCGGCATCATCCACCATGCGATTGATCTCGTCCTCGGACAGACCGCTCGAGGCGCGAATCTGGATGGACTGCTCCTTGCCGGTGCCCTTGTCCTTGGCGGTGACATGCAGAATGCCGTTGGCATCGATGTCGAAGGTCACCTCGATCTGCGGGACCCCGCGGGGCGCCGGCGGGATGTCGGAGAGATCGAACTTGCCAAGCGACTTGTTATCGCTGGCCATCTCGCGCTCGCCCTGCAGGACGTGGACGGTCACCGCGCTCTGATTATCATCGGCGGTCGAGAACACCTGATTGGCCTTGGTCGGGATGGTGGTGTTCTTCTCGATGAGCTTGGTCATCACCCCGCCCAGGGTCTCGATGCCCAGCGAAAGCGGTGTGACGTCGAGCAACAGCACATCCTTGACATCACCACCCAGTACGCCGCCCTGGATGGCCGCACCAATGGCCACCGCCTCGTCCGGGTTGACGTCGCGCCGCGGATCCTTGCCAAAGTACTCGGTCACCGCCTCCTGCACCTTGGGCGTGCGGGTCTGGCCGCCCACCAGGATGACCTCGTCGATATCGCTCGCCTTCAGTCCGGCGTCCTTTAACGCCACCTCGCAGGGCTTGATGGTGCGCTTGACCAGATCATCCACCAGGCTCTCGAGCTTGGCCCGGGTGAGCTTGAGGTTGAGATGCTTGGGCCCGCTCTGATCAGCGGTGATGTAGGGCAGATTGACCTCGGTCTGCTGCGCCGAGGAAAGCTCGATCTTGGCCTTCTCGGCGGCTTCCTTGAGCCGCTGCAGCGCCAGCCGGTCGCCGCCCAGGTCGATGCCCTGATCCTTTTTGAACTCGGCGATCAGATAGTCGATGACCGCCCGGTCAAAGTCTTCACCGCCCAGGAAGGTATCGCCATTGGTGGAGAGCACCTCGAACTGATGCTCGCCCTCGACCTCGGCGATCTCGATGATCGAGACATCGAACGTGCCGCCGCCCAGGTCATAGACCGCCACCTTGCGATCACCGCCCTGCTTGTCCAGGCCATAGGCGAGTGCTGCGGCGGTGGGCTCGTTGATGATGCGCTTGACCTCAAGCCCGGCGATGCGGCCGGCATCCTTGGTCGCCTGGCGCTGCGAGTCGTTGAAATACGCCGGCACGGTGATCACCGCCTCGGTGACCTCCTCGCCCAGATAGTCCTCGGCGGTCTTTTTCATCTTCTGCAGGACCCGGGCGGAGATCTCCGGCGGCGCCATCTTTTTGTCGCGCACCTCTACCCAGGCGTCACCGTTATCCGCCTTGACGATGCTGTAGGGCATTTCCTTGACGTCACGCTGGACCACGTCCTCTTCGAACTTGCGGCCCACCAGGCGCTTGATGGCGTGCAGGGTGTTTTCGGGGTTGGTCACCGCCTGCCGCTTGGCCGCCGCGCCCACGAGGACCTCGCCGTCTTCGCTGAAGGCCACAGTCGAGGGGGTGGTGCGGTCACCCTCGGCGTTTTCGATGACCCGTGCCGATCCACCCTCCATGATCGCGACGCAGGAATTGGTGGTTCCCAGGTCGATTCCGATGATCTTGCCCATTTGCTCGTGCTCCTTAAAAACTCAAATCAATTCATTGGCCGATATTTAGGCGGGCCGGGGGGTTTTCAACCCCCCTCGTTGCCCTCGCCTTTGTCGGCGTCGGCGTGATCGCCGCCGGACTGGGCCGGGGCCTTGGCCACGATGACCATCGCCGGCCGCAGCAACCGCTCGCCAAGCCGGTACCCCTTTTGCACCACACTCAAAACGGTGTTGGGTTCGGCCTCGCTGGACTCCTGGGCGGCCATCGCCTCGTGGACCGCCGGGTCAAAGCGCTCGCCCTGCGGCGAGACCGCCTCGATGTTGAACTTATCGAGCGCCTGCTCGAACATCCGAAGCGTCAGCTCCGAGCCCTCGGCAAGCTTCTCGACATCGGCACTCTCGCTGCGGGCGGCCTGCACCCCCATCTCGAGGCTGTCCTTGACCGCGAGCAGCTCGCCGGCGAGCTTCTCGAGCGACTGCTGCCGCGCCGAGGCGACATCCTTTTCGGCGCGCCGGCGCTGGTTTTCCATCTCGGCCCGAGCGCGCAGGAACTGATTCCAGTTCTCCTCGGCCCGCGCCTCGGCCTCGGACAGCGCATTGCGCAGGGTCTCGATCTCGCCGACGTCGGCGACGACTTCGGCCTCGGGGGCCTCACCGGCCTCATCGACCGCAGGGTCGATCCCGGCAGCCCGGGCGGCGTCGCTTGGGGATTCGTCGTTGGGCTGGCCGCCGGCGCCGGCCGGTTGGCCGTTCGACTGGCCCTCAGCGCGGGCCGCCGGATCGGATTCCGGCTGAGCGCGCTTGTCCTCTTCGCTCATGGTCTACTCCGTTGTTGTCCTGACACCTTGTCGGTGAAATTGGGGATTAATGGCCGGGTTTCAAGGCATGCCCGAGCAGTCGGGCGGTGACATCGACAATCGGGATGACCCGGTCGTAGGCCATGCGTGTTGGCCCGATCACGCCCAGGACGCCAAGGACCTCGTCGTCGTTCTGATAGGTCGAGGTCACAAGACTCACCCCGTCAAAGGCCTGATACCCGGACTCCTGGCCGATGAAGATCTGCACACCATCGGCCGCCAGGCACCGGTCGAGCAGATGCAGGATATCGCGCTTGCGACCGAAGGCTTCGAACAGTTCTTTGAGCTTCTCGACACTAGAGAGCTCGGCAAAGGTCATCAGATTGGTCTCGCCGGCCATGACAAAGTCGTCTTCCTCACCATCGCCGTCATTGAAAAGCTCCTGCGCCACGGCAATGGCCGATGTCATGAGGCTGTTCATGTGCTGTTGATCGGCCTGCATGGCCTCGAGCAGCCCGCGCCGGACCTCCGCGACGCTCTTGCCGGCGAACTCCGCGGACAGGTAGTTGGCCACCTGCTGGAGTTCGGCCGGGTCGTAGCCGCGGTCGGTTTCGATGACCCGGTTCTGCACCTCGTGGTCGTTGAGCACCGTGATCGCGAGGATGCGCCGCTCGGTCAGCGGCAGGAATTCGATATGCCGAATTGCGCCGTAGTCGCGCCGCGGCAGGGTCACCACGCCGGCTAGGTGCGTGAGCCCGGAGAGCAGATTGGAGGCGGAATCCACCAGCGATTCGCGATCCTGGCCACCGTCGAGGCGGATTTGCAGATTATCCGCATCCAGACCGCCGTCGCTGCGGACCTTGAGCAGCGAGTCGACAAAAAACCGATAGCCCCGGTCGGTGGGGATACGCCCGGAGGAGGTATGGGGCGATTGGACGTAGCCGGCCTCTTCGAGATCGGCCATGACATTGCGAATGGACGCGGCACTCAGGTCGAGCCCCGAGTCCCGGGTCAGCGCCCGCGAGCCCACCGGCTGGCCGTCACGGATATAGCGATGGACGAGCATCTTGAGCAGATGCTGCGCGCGCTCTGTGAGCGGCTCCTCGACCTGTCGCTGAACCATGCAACCTCCGTTGATTGGCACTCCCGACCCAAGAGTGCTAAGCGACGCTAACAACGGCTCATCAGGCTGTCAATTTGCCGGTTGCGTGCTAAGTTGTCGCCACCGACGATCGAGGGTTTCATGGAATCGTTCCAGCGCATCGCCATTACCGGTAAACCCAACGACAGTGCCGTCACCGACACCATCGGCCGGCTTGTCGAGCGGCTTGAATCCCTCGGCCGCACCGTCCATGTCGACAGCGCCCTCGCGCTTGAGGGCTCGACGGCCGACGACACCCTGGCCGCGCTCTCTCCGGTCATTGATCTGCTCATCGTCGTCGGCGGCGACGGCACCCTGTTGCATGCCGCGAAGACCGTTGCCGAGCACGATGTCCCGGTGCTGGGGGTCAACCGCGGGCGGCTGGGGTTTCTAGTGGATGTCTCACCCGAGCGGTTCGACGAAATCGAAGCGGTGATCGACGGGGCGATGACCATCGAAGAGCGTTTGATGCTCGAAGCCCGCGTGCGGGTGGCCGACCGGGTGGTCGCCGAGGCCCCGGCGCTCAACGACGTGGTGCTGCAGAAATGGAACACCTCGCGGATGATCGAGTTCGAGACCTGGATTGACGGCGAGCCCTGCAACCGCCACCGATCGGACGGGCTGATCATCTCGACGCCCACCGGCTCGACCGCTTATGCCCTCTCCGGCGGTGGCCCCATCATGCACCCGGGCATCCACGCCATGGCCCTGGTGCCGGTCTGCCCCCACACCCTGAGCAACCGGCCGCTTGTCATCAGCGCCGACAGCCGGGTCGAGGTCCGGGTCGCCCCCGAGCACATCCACCAGGTCCATGTCAGCTGCGATGGTCAGACCGACCTGACCCTCGAGGACGGGGCTCGGGCCGAGATCGTCGCCTCGCCCCATCGACTGCGACTTGTGCACCCTCCCGGCCACCGCTACTTCGATATCCTGCGCGCCAAGCTTCGCTGGGGGGATGGAGCCGCGCCATGCTGAACCAGATCCAGGTCCGTGACTTTGCCATCATCGATCGGCTCGAGATCGATCTTGAAACCGGGCTGACCGCGCTCACCGGCGAGACCGGGGCCGGTAAATCCATCCTGCTCGACGCCCTGGGGCTGTGCCTGGGCGATCGGGCGGATACCGCCATGGTCGCCAACGACGCCGAGCGAAGCGAAGTCCATGTCCGGTTCGATGTCAGCGATACACCGGCCGCCCGGCACTGGCTTGGCGAAGAGGGCCTGGATGAGGACGATGAATGCCTGCTGCGCCGGGTCATCCACCGCAACGGCCGCTCGCAGGCGTGGATCAACGGCCGGCCCGCGACCCGCGCGCAGCTCGAGGCCCTGGGCGAGTATCTGGTCGGCGTTCATGGCCAACATGCCCATCAGGCGCTGATGCGCGCCGACAACCAGCGCCGCAGTCTGGATGGGTTTGCCGGCAACTTAGCCGAACGCGATCGCCTGGCAAGTGCCTATGCCGGGCTTCGGGCGGTCGATGACGAAATCGAGCGCCTGAGTGGTGGGCACGAAGACCACCAGGACCGCATGGACCTGCTGCGCTACCAGCTCGAAGAGCTCGAGGCCGAAGCGCTCGAGGCCGACGCCCTCCACGCGCTTGAGCAAGAACACCGCCGGCTTGCCGGCGCCGAAGACATCCTCAACGCCTGCCACACCAGCCTGGCAATGCTCTATGAGGGCGAGACCACCGCGCAGTCGATCATCGCCCAGGCGGAGCGCTCGCTCGAGCCCCATACCGACGCCGATCAGGCCCTTGCCGAGGCCTGCGACCTGCTGGCCAACGGCCAGGTGCAGATCGAAGAGGCCTGCCAGTCGCTGCGTCATTTTGCCGACCGGCTCGAGATGGACCCCCAAAGGCTTGAAGAAATCGATCAAAAAATAAGCCGGCTCAATGATCTGGCACGTAAACATCACACCGAGCCAGAAGCCCTGACCGGCCTGGCCGCCGCGCTCCGTGACGAGCTCGAAGCCCTGGAGAATGCCGATACCCGCCTTGCGGATCTGCAACAGCAACGCCAGGCCCTGGTGGCGGACTACCACCAGGCAGCGGCGGCCCTTAGCGCGACCCGGCAGACCGCCGCCGCGGCGCTTGAGGAGCGCGTCAACGCCCTTTTGGCAGAACTTGGCATGGGTGGGGCGGCCCTTTTGATCCGGCTCGATTACAACGCCGATGGCGAGCCCGGCCCCAACGGACTGGATCGCGTTGGGTTTGATGTGCGCACCAACCCGGATCAGCCAGCGGCGCCGCTCTCGAAGGTCGCCTCGGGCGGTGAGCTATCGCGGATCGGCCTGGCGCTTGAGGTGGCGACCGCCGATACCGCCGAGCTGCCCACACTGATCTTTGACGAGGCGGATACCGGCATCGGCGGCGCCGTGGCCGAGGTGGTGGGACGCAAGCTGCGTGAACTCGCCGGCCACCACCAGGTGCTTTGCATCACCCACCTGCCCCAGGTCGCCGCCCAAGCCCATCACCAGCTGCAGATCGAAAAACAGCAAAACCCCGACGGGCGCACCGTCACCGATGTCCAGCCCCTGGATACCGAGGCCCGGACCCGCGAGCTTGCCCGGATGCTGGGCGGCGTCGAGATTACCGACAATACATTGAGCCACGCCCGCGAGATGCTCGAGCGCGCCGGCTGATCAGCTGATCTGCCCGCCCTGGACCCGAGGGGTTTTGGCGCAGTCCGGGCACCGGCCGTAGAGGATGTGGGAGTGACTCAACAGCGTGTAGCCCGATACCGCCGCCACATCCGCCTGGCGCCGCTCGATGACCCGGTCCTTGAACTCCTCGACCCGGCCGCAATCCACGCAGACCAGATGATCGTGCTGGATGCCGGAGTTGAGCTCGAACACCGCCCGGTCGCTGTCAAAGTTATGCCGGATGACGATGCCCACCTCGGCAAACTGGGTGAGCACCCGATAGACCGTGGCCAAGCCAATGTCATCGCCGTTTTCATGCAGCCGCTGGTAGACCTCTTCGGCGGCAAGGTGCTCGCGCTCGCGGCCGGCGAGGATGCGCAGGATCTTCAGCCTGGGGAGCGTGACCTTGAGTCCGGCACGGCGCAGTTCGTCGCTCTCCTGGCTGATCTCCCAGGGGATATGGGCGTTACGCTGGGGCTGGGTTACCATTCCGTTACTTTCATCAGTTGCCAACGGCCTTTTTAGAATGATTCCAGTATACACCCGCAAACCGCTGCTCACAGTTGCTGCCGTCGCGCTGCTGCTCGCCGGCTGCGCGCAGACCGTCGAGCGGCTGCCCATCCTCTACAAGCCGGAAATCCGCCAGGGCACGCTGTTTACCGAATCGGCCGTCGACCAGCTCGAGCCCGGGATGACCCCGCGCCAGGTGCGCTTTTTGCTGGGCCCGCCCACCATCGAGGACCCCTTCACCGAGGGGCGCTGGGATTATGTCTACGAAGTCGAGCCCCGCAGCACCGACCTCGAGGCGGTCTCACGGCGGTTGACGGTGTTTTTTGAAAACGGCCAGGTCGCAGGCGCCTCGGGGGCGTTCATCGACGCCGGCCACCCGCTCTTTGACGGGGCCGATCAGGCCCGGGCGCAGTAGCGCTCAGCCGCGCCGGCGCTGTTCCCGCGCCCGCTCGCGGCGCTGGGCCTTGGGGTCGATCTGCAACGGCCGATAAATCTCGACCCGGTCACCATCGCACAGCGGCGTTGCCGGCTCGACCCGCCGTCCAAAGATCCCCACGCCGTGGGTTGCCGGGTCCATGTCCGGATACCGCTCGGGCAGGCCGGACTGCGCCACCGCCTGCGCGGCGGTGGTCCCCGAGGGCACGGTCAGTGTCACCAGCGCCTGCTCGTCAGGCAGCGCATAGACCACCTCGATGGTGATCGGGCTATCGGCCATAGCACTGATCGGCCCGCTTGACGAACGAATCCACCAGCGTCCCGGCGACCTGGGTGAAGACCTTGCCAAAGGCCATGGCAAGCAGGCGATTGGCAAACTCGAACTCCAGATCCAGCGAGACCTTGCAGGCGCCCTCGCCCATGGGCTCGAACCGCCAGAACCCCTCGAGCTGGTGGAACGGCCCGCGGACCAGGCGGATTTCGATCATCTTGCCAGGCTGGCGGTAATTGCGGGTGGTAAAGGACTTCTCGAACCCGGCCTTGGCAAACAGCAGCTGGCCGACCACCAGATCGTCGCGCCGCTCGAGCTCGCGGCTGTCTTTGACCCAGGGCAGAAACTCCTGATAGCGGCGGACATCGTCCACCAGCTCGAACATCTCCTGAGCGCTGTGGCGGACGATTGCAGAGCGAGAGACCGTGGTCATTGCGGTTGGCAGGCCTGTTGGGTTGTATGACAAGTCGATGACAGATCGCGAAGCTTATCAGAGTCGGGCCTGATCGCTCACCGATGGTAGACTGTCGATGTGAGCAAGAAAGCCGGCAAAAAGAAACCCACAGGCGATAGCGCCACCATCGCGGTCAACAAGAAAGCCCGCTTCGAGTACTTCATTGAAGATACCTTCGAGGCCGGGCTGGTGTTGCGCGGCTGGGAGGTCAAAAGCCTTCGCGCCGGTCGGATCAACCTGACCGAGGCCTATGTCATTCTGCGCAATGGCGAGGCGTATCTCATCGGCTGCAATATCCCGCCACTGGCGACGGCCTCGACCCACGTCAACCCCGACCCGACGCGCACCCGCAAGCTTTTGCTCCACCAGCACGAGCTCGCCAAGTTGGTCGGCGCCATCGAGCAGCGCGGCTACACGGTGGTGCCGCTGGATCTGCACTGGTCGCGGGGCAACGCCAAGCTGCGCATCGGCCTTGCCAAGGGCAAAAAGCAGCACGACAAGCGCGCCGACAAAAAAGAACGGGACTGGCAGCGCGAGAAAGCCCGGCTGCTCAAGCACAGCGTCTGAGCGCCGGTGCACCGGCCCTACCCGCGGAACTCTGGCGGGTGTATCCTCTCTAACTGACGACTTGGGGACGACATGGCTTCGACGGAGGTCGCGAAACTCCAGGTGCATGCCGAGGACGTCACTCAACCTCGTAAAACATGTGGCAAAAAAGATAGTTGCCAACGACGACAACTACGCACTCGCGGCCTAATAACCCGTGAGCTGTCCGCATCTCATCGCCTGTGGTGGGTGTTGGACAGGCATACTACACAGGCTAGCCCCGCGGGGAGCCCGGACCCGCGCGGCGAAACCTGACGGGATCGCGGCGGCCGTACCCTGACCGTTGGGTTGGCAGCCGCTAAACACAAAAACGGTGCTAAGCATGTAGACCCTGGGGCGGAGGTCCTTCGGACGCGGGTTCGATTCCCGCCGTCTCCACCAACACCCCCTTAAACCCCGCTGCGGCGGGGTTTTTTATGATCGCTCAATGATGGCAGAAGTATCTACTTATGACCTGTCCGCTAGGTGGGTGGAGTCCATCCCATTGCTTACGCCGGCGCCGACTGGTGTCCACCTTGGTCACCAGCACATCGCCTTCGCTCATGCGCAGATACTT
>UEZJ01000014.1_pt1 | contig 33638 bp, 29 predicted proteins | sample 1903791 | NCBI WGS metagenome assembly UEZJ01 (sample SAMEA4776353, study PRJEB27445) | saltern metagenome | biome: Hypersaline environment; feature: solar saltern; material: Pellet | place: Spain | collected 2012-08 | depth 0 m | reverse complement strand
GGGTCAGCAGTTTGCGGATACGGGTGCTCATCAACTCGCTGCCCTGACCCGCCGTGCCGCCACCGGTCTCGAGCCGGGGGCGGCCCAGTTCGATGAAATCGGAAAACTCGTGACTGGCGTCACAAAGCGCATCGAACGTCGCGGCCGGGATGCGGTAGATCAGCGTGTCTTCGATGGCAACCGCCGGGTAACGGACCCGTCCGCCGCGCAGCAGGCCGTAGTGTCCGAAGATCCCGCCGGCGCCCAGTCGGTCAAAAAGATCGCCGCTGCGGCGGTAGACCTCGACCGCGCCGCTGCGCACGTAATAGAGCGCGTCGATGGGCTGACTGGCCTCGAGAATCTGACTGCCGGCGCGGAAATAGGCGATCTCCACCGCCTCGGCGACCTGATCGAGCCATTCGTCATCGAGCGCATCAAACGGCGGGTACGCACTCAGATGCCGCCGGATTTCCAGGATCTCCGGGTCCATTCAGCCAACCGCTGTCATGGCCGATTCCAGCGCTGCCATGAGTCTCTCCCGCTCTTCAGGGTGACGACTATCGAGGACAGACTGAACCCGCTCGGCGTTCAGATGGGGGGCGAACATTTCGATGAAGGCGAGCATGTATCCGCGCAGGTAGGCATTGCGCCGAAAACCGATCCGCGTTGTGCTGGTCGCGAACAGGTGGCTGGCATCGAGGGCGACCAGACCGTGATCGCGCTCTGGCTCGAACGCCATGCTGGCCATGATGCCCACCCCCAGGCCCAGCTGGACATAGGTCTTGATGACCTCCGAGTCGGTTGCGGTAAAGACAACCTCCGGTGAGAGGCCCTCGGCGCGGAATGCCTCATCCAGCCGGGAGCGACCGGTAAACCCGAACACGTAGGTGACCAGCGGATGCCGGGCAATGGCCGCCAGGGTCAGCGGTTGTTCGTCGCAAAGCGGGTGGCCCTGCGGAACGATAATGCTTCGGTTCCAGCGATAGCACGGCAGCATCACCAGATCGTCGTAGTGCTCGAGCGCCTCGGTGGCGATGGCAAAGTCGACCTCGCCGGCAGTGGCCATCTCGGCGATCTGAACCGGCGTGCCCTGGTGGAAATGCAGTGTCACGTCGGGATAGCGCCGGCGGAATGCCTCAACGGCCGAAGGCAGGGCGTGCCGCGCCTGGGTGTGGGTCGTGGCGATGCTCAGACTGCCCTTTTGCTGATCCGAGAACTCTTCGGCGACCGCGGTGATGTTCTGCGTCTCGGTGAGTATCCGCTCGGCGATTTCGACCAGCGATCGGCCGGCCGGGGTGAGGCCGGTAAAGTGCTTACCGCTGCGCTCGAAGATGGGGACCCCAAGCTCGTCCTCCAGCAGCCGGATCTGCTTGCTCACCCCCGGTTGTGAGGTATAGAGCGCCTCGGCGGCGGCCGAGACGTTCAGCCCCCGACGGGTGACCTCGACGATGTAGCGGAGTTGATTGAGTTTCATGACGGCTCCGGTAATAAAGCCGCGATTATATATTCCCCAGGTCAATAAAAAACCCCGCCCGGCGTGCCGGACGGGGTCGGTCAAGCCGGCTGTCCCCGGCGGTCTGTCAGCGCTCGCCGGCGAAGGCCGAAAGCAGCTGCAACAGGCTGAGGAAGAGGTTGTAGATGGTTACATACAACGTGATTGTGGCCATGATGTAGTTGGTCTCACCACCGTTGATGATCTCGCCGGTCTGGTAGAGGATCAACGCGCTCATCAGCACCACGAATGCCGCGCTCACCGCCAGCGAGAGGGCGGGAATCGAGAAGATGATGGCGATGATCGAGCCGGCAAAGGCCACGAGGATCCCGGCAAAGATAAAGCCTCGCATGAAGCTGAAATCGCGCCGGGTGGTCAGCGCATAGGCCGATAGCCCCAGAAACACCATGCCCGTGCCGCCCAGGGCCATCATGACCAGCTCGGCCCCGTTGCTAAAGGCGCTCAGATACAGGCTGATGATCGGGCCGAGGGTAAAACCCATAAAGCCGGTCAGCGCAAAAACACTCACCAGGCCCCAGACGCTGTTGCGCAGCGTGGTGGTGAGAAACAGCAACCCGAAATAGCCCCCCAGCACAAGCAGCCAGTGCATGGGTGGGGCGTTGGTGGCCATCGCCACGCCGGCCATGGCCCCGCTGAAGAGCAGCGTCATGGCCAGCAACGCATAGGTGTTGCGCAAGACCTTGTTGGTCGCAAGTACCGAGCCGCCGGCCGCTGGCCGGGTTGCGGTCACGGTCCTGAAATCCTGAGCCATGGGCGTTCCTCCTGAAAACGTATAAGGCACACACTGTTCAACATGCCATTAGATCGATGTGCTGTCACGTTGGTTCAATCGGTTGTGTTGCAGGGGGACGGTAAAAGCCTTAGTGTCCGCCGCTCTTTATATCGAGGGTGATTGCCAGTGAACATTGTCTGTCTCGACCTGGAAGGGGTGCTGGTCCCGGAGATCTGGATCGATTTCGCCAATCTGACCGGCATCGAGGCGTTGCGTGCCACGACCCGCGATATCGCCGATTACGACGAACTCATGCGCATGCGCCTTGCCGAGCTTGAGCGCCACGGGCTTGGCATGGCCGATATCCAGCGTGTGATTGCCGATATGGCACCGCTCGCCGGTGCCGCCGAATTCCTTGCCGACCTGCGGCGTCGCTATCAGGTGGTCATCCTCTCGGATACCTTCTACGAGTTCGCCCATCCGCTCATGGCCCAACTGCAGTGGCCGACGCTTTTCTGCCACACCCTCGAGGTCGAGGCCGATGGCCGGATCAGTGGCTATCGACTGCGCATGCCCGATCACAAACGCGCGGCGGTGGATGCCTTTCGGGCCCTGCGCTTTCGGGTGGTTGCCGCGGGTGATTCTTACAATGATACGGCCATGCTGGGCGCCGCCGACCATGGTGTGCTCTTTAGTGCGCCGCAGAATGTGATCGACGAATTTCCACAGTTTGCAGTGACCCATGATTACGCCGCGCTGGATCGAGCCATTACCAGGGCCCTGGAGCTGTCATGAGCGACCCGGCGGTTCGCGTCGCCCTTCTGGCCGACACCCACGGGTTTCTGGACAGCCGCATCGCCGAGGTGGTGGCCGACTGCGATGTTGCCATTCATGCCGGCGATATCGGCGGCGCCGATATCCTGTTTGCCATGCACCCGCAGCGCGAGGTGATCGCGATCCGTGGCAACAACGATGACGCCGATCACTGGTCGGACACCGAGCTGGATACCCTGCAGAATCTGCCCGATGAGACGGATGTGGCGTTGCCGGGTGGGCGTTTGAAAGTCATTCATGGCGATGACGGCGGCAGCCTGGAGCAGCGTCACCGGCGCTATCGGCGGCGTTACGGTGATTATCAGGCGGTCGTGTATGGCCACAGTCACCGTCAGCGGGTTGACCAGTCGCAGCGGCCCTGGCTGCTCAACCCGGGTGCCGCCGGGCGGACCCGCACCTACGGCGGGCCCGGGTGTCTGATCCTGCGCTGCGACCCCGGAGGTTGGCAGCTCGAGGCGTGCCAATTCGAGGCCCGATCCCATCGGGCCAAGCACAGCCGGGCACGGCCCATCGATCCAACCGCCGCCGATGGGGCGAATGACTGAACGTCGCCGCCGCGCCAACTCTACCCCTCAGACGGCTGCCGAGCCGGCGCGGCTGGCCCGCGAATCCACCCGGCTCACGCCGGCCTTCGACCTGCCCTTGCCGGTGCTCGAGCACGCCGAGGCCATCAAAGCAGCGGTCGAGGCGAATCCGGTTGTCGTCATCTGTGGCGAGACCGGCTCGGGCAAGAGCACCCAGTTGCCCAAGCTGATGCTCGAGATGGGGCGCGGCATCGAGGGGATGATCGGCCATACACAGCCCCGACGGATCGCCGCGCGCAGCCTTGCCGCCCGGGTGGCCGAAGAGTGCCATACGGCCGTTGGCGATGGGGTCGGATACCGGATCCGCTTCAGCGACCGCACGGCGGCCGGGACGCGCATCAAACTCCTCACCGATGGCATGCTCCTTGCCGAGACCCAGGGGGATGAGGATCTCGCCGCCTATGACACCCTGATCATCGACGAGGCCCACGAGCGCAGCCTCAACGTCGATTTTCTGCTTGGCTACATCAAGCGTCTGCTGCCGCGGCGTCCGGATCTTCGGGTCATCATCACCTCGGCGACCATCGACCCCGAGCGCTTCTCTCAGCATTTTGGTGAGGCCCCGATCATTACGGTGTCGGGGCGCACCTATCCGGTCGAGACCCGGTATCGGCCACTGGGTGCCTCCAGCGAGGACGAACGCGACCGTAGCCTGCGCCAGGGGGTGGTGGATGCGGTGGACGAGCTCAGCACGCTGGGCCGGGGGGATGTGCTGGTGTTCCTGCCGGGCGAGCGCGAGATCCGCCAATGCGCCGAGTCGCTGCGCAAGCACCATCCGCCGCACACCGAGGTATTGCCGCTCTACGGGCGATTGTCCGTCACCGAGCAACAACGGGTCTTTGCCCCGCATCGGGGGCGTCGCGTGGTTCTGGCGACCAATGTGGCCGAGACCTCGCTGACCGTCCCGGGTATCCGGTATGTCGTCGACAGCGGCCTGGCGCGGATCAGCCGCTACAGCTATCGCACCAAGGTCCAGCGGTTGCCGGTCGAGCCGGTCGCTCAATCCAGTGCCGATCAGCGCGCGGGACGTTGCGGCCGCGAAGGCCCCGGAGTCTGTATCCGGCTCTACAGCCAGGCGGATTACGAACAGCGGCCACGATTCACCGATCCGGAGATCCTGCGTACCAACCTGGCGTCGGTGATTTTGCAGATGAAACACCTGCGGCTCGGCGAGGTGGCGTCGTTTCCGTTCATCGAGCCGCCGGATCCACGCTACGTCCGTGACGGGCTCAAGCTTCTGGACGAGTTGGGTGCACTCAACCGCCGCCAGCGACTCACCGGACTGGGTCGCAAGCTGGCGCGGCTGCCGGTGGACCCTCGGATCGCGCGCATCCTGCTGGCCGCCGAACGCGAGGGTGCGCTGCGCGAGGTATTGGTCATCGCCGCGGCGCTGTCCATCCAGGATCCCCGCGAGCGGCCCATGGATCGGCGCGAGGCAGCGGACAGCGCCCAGGCGGCCTGGCAGGATCGGCAATCCGATTTTGCCGGCCTGCTCCGGCTCTGGGACGCCTATCACGAGCAGGCCCGGCAGCTGTCACGCCGCAAGCTGCAGGCCTGGTGTCACGAGCACTTTCTCTCGCATGTCCGCATGCGCGAATGGGTGGATGTCCACGGCCAGTTACGGGGGCTGCTCCGCGGCATGGCAATGACCGAGAACGAGCGCCCGGCCGAAGCGGTCGCCTTCCACCGGGCCATACTGACCGGATTTCTCTCCAACATCGCCCGCCGCGAGGAGGGCGATGAATACATCGGCCCGCGGGGGCTCAAGCTGGCGATCCATCCCGGCTCGGGCGTGGCACGCAGACGGCCGCGCTGGATCGTGGCGGCCGAGCTGGTCGAGACCCGCCGCGTGTTCGCCCGGGGCGTGGCCGAGGTCCGCCCCGAGTGGATCGAGCCGCTGGCGCGCCACCTGCTCAAGCGCCGCTACTACGGCCCGTGGTGGGATGCCCGCCGGGGCAAGGTGTTCGGCCGCGAAGACGCCACCCTCTACGGGCTGCCAGTGGTCAGCGCCCGCAAGGTTGATTACGCCCGCGTGGCACCGGAGCAGGCACGGGAGGTCTTTATCGCCGATGGCCTGGCCGGTGAGGCATCGATGCCGAAGATGCCGGATTTCCTCAAGGCCAACCGGGCGTTGATCGCCGAGGTCGAGGCGCTGGAAGCCAAGGCGCGGCGCCGCGATGTACTCATCGATGCCGAGGCGCTGGCGGCGTTCTACGATCAGGCATTGCCCGCGTCGGTGGTGGATGGTCCGAGTCTGCAGCAGTGGCTTGCCGGTGGCGGGGATGATCGCCCGCTGCGCCTGACCCGTGAGCAGCTCATGGCGCGCAGCGCCGATGCCGATGCCGCCGACTTTCCGGATCATCTGCCCGTCAATGGGCTGCGGCTGCCGCTGACCTATCACTTCTCACCAGGTGCCGAGGATGACGGTGTCACGGTGCGTATTCCCATGGCCGCGCTCAACGCGCTGCAGCCCGAGCCCTTTGAATGGCTGGTGCCCGGACTGCTTGAAGAGAAGGTGATCACCCTGATCCGTTCTCTGCCCAAGACGCTGCGCCGCAACTTCGTCCCGGTGCCCGATTTTGCCCGGGCGGTGCTGGAGTCGCTCCCGCCCCGGGAGGGCTCGCTCGAGGCTGCGGTGCGGTCCGATCTGCGGCGGATGACCGGCGTCGATCTGCCGGCGGATATCTGGGAGCAGGTCGAAGTGCCGGTGCACCTTCAGATGCGTTTTGCGCTGGTGGATGACGGCGGCCGCATCATCGATACCGGGCGCGATCTTGCCGCCTTGCAGCGACGCCATGGTGACCAGGCCAGCAGCCGCTTTGAGCAGCAGACGGACAACGGCTTTGATCGCAGTGGCATCACCGACTGGGACTTTGGTGAGTTGCCCGATCAGGTGGCGTTCGAGCAAGGGGGGATCACGCTGCAGGGTTATCCGGCCCTGTGTGCCGAGGACGGCGGCCTGGCGCTGCGCCTGCTGGATAGTGCCGAGCGAGCGGCGGCCGCGCATCGCGCCGGGGTCCGGGGGCTTTTGATGAAACGCTACGCCCAACAGGCGCGTCACCTGCGTCGCGGTATGGCGGGTCTGGATCGGATGGCGATCGACTATCGGGATGTCGATACCCCGGATGCGCTAAAGCGTGATTTCGCCGCCGCCGTTTTCGATCGGGTCTTTCTCGATGGCCATGCCATGCCTCGCGATCGCCAGAGCTGGCTTGCCTGCTGCGAGCGCGGACGCGAGGCCCTCATCCCCGAGGCCGAGCGCCTGCTGGCGCTGGTCTCTGATATCCTTGCGCGCCAAAAGCGGGTGCGGCGGCAACTCAAGGGCAATCTGCCGCTGGGGCTGATGGACAGTTATCAGGACATGGCGCATCAATTGGACGGGCTGGTCCATCCCGGGTTTTTGCTGGATACCCCCGGCGAACGGCTGGCTGATCTGCCGCGCTATCTCACCGCCATGGAAAAGCGCCTCGAGCGTCTGGAACGGGATCCGAACCGGGACCAGGCTGGCCTGGCGGCGGTCGCCCCGCATCAACGGCGGCTGGATGAGACCCTGGCCCGACATGACCGCCGGGCCATCCGCGATCCAGCACTGGCCGAGGTGCGGTGGTTGCTGGAAGAATACCGGGTCTCGCTTTTTGCCCAGGAGCTGGGCACCCGGGCGCGGGTTTCCGAAAAACGGATCACCCGGGCCTGGGAGGCGGTGCGCTGAGGCACCGATCGAGCATCAGACAGGAGACGGTTTTTTTGGATATCAATCCCATCGCCACACAACTTGAAGACCTCAAGGGACGCACCGAATCCCTGAGGGGGTATCTTTGACCTGCCGGTCCAAGAAGAGCGTTTCGAGGAGGTCAGCCGCGAGCTTGAACAGCCCGATGTCTGGAACGACCCGGATCGGGCCCAGGCGCTCAATCGGGAACGGGCGGCGCTCGAGAAGGTGGTCAGTGGCCTGAGGGGACTGATCAATGGGCTGGACGATGCCAGCGAGCTGCTCGAGATGGCTCGGGAGGAGAGCGACGAGGACACGCTGAGTGCCGTCGCCGCCGATCTGGCCGGCTACGAGCGGCAGATCGAGGCACTGGAGTTCCGGCGCATGTTCTCTGGCGAAATGGACGCTGCCAATGCGTTTGTCGACATCCAGGCCGGATCGGGTGGCACCGAGGCCCAGGATTGGGCGGAGATGCTGCTGCGGATGTATCTGCGCTGGATCGAACGCAAGGGTTTCAAGGGTGAGTTGATCGAGGCCTCCGAGGGCGAGCAGGCCGGGATCAAAAGCGCCACCATTCGTGTCGAGGGAGACCACGCCTTCGGCTGGCTGCGAACCGAAACCGGTGTCCACCGGCTGGTGCGTAAATCCCCCTTCGATTCGGGCAATCGCCGACATACCTCATTTGCCTCGGTCTATGTCAGCCCCGAGCTCGACGAGGACATCGAGGTCGAAATCGACCCCTCGGATCTGCGGGTCGACGTCTACCGCGCCAGCGGCGCCGGCGGACAGCATGTCAACCGGACCGAGTCAGCGGTCCGCATCACGCATTTGCCCACCGGCATCGTGGTTCAGTGTCAGAACGACCGGTCACAGCACAAGAACCGGGCAACGGCCATGAATCAGCTGCGGGCCAAGCTCTATGAGCGCGAAATGGAGGCCCAGCGCGCCCAGGCGGCTGAGGTGGAGGAGTCCAAGGCGGATATCGGATGGGGCAGCCAAATCCGCTCTTATGTGTTGGATCAAAGCCGAATCAAGGACTTGCGAACGGGTGTTGAAGTTGGTAATACCCAGGCCGTGCTGGATGGCGACCTGGACGGCTTCATCGAGGCCAGTCTCAAGGCCGGGCTCTAGACAGTCGGGCACCACATGAAAAGCGAAGAGAAAACCATGGCCGAAGAGCAGGATGAGCATCGTCTGATCGCCGAGCGCCGGCGCAAACTCGATGAATGGCGACAAGCCGGGGGCGCGTTTCCCAACGATTTTCGCCGCGACAGCCTGGCCGGGGATCTACAGACCCGCTTCCACGACCACGACAAGGCCGCCCTCGAGGCGCAATCCATCCCGGTGCGCGTGGCCGGACGGATCGTCACCAAACGGGTCATGGGCAAGGCAAGCTTTGTCACCCTTCGCGATATGTCCGGCGATATCCAGCTCTTTTTGCGGCGTGACGATCTGCCCGAAGGGGTCTATCAGGATTTCAAGAGCTGGGATGCGGGCGATATCGTCGGGGCGAGTGGTGTGTTGATGCGCACCAACACCGGAGAGCTCTCGGTGCACTGCGATGCGCTCAAGCTGCTCACCAAGTCACTGCGCCCGTTGCCGGACAAGTACCACGGACTCGAGGACACCGAGGCCCGCTACCGGCAGCGCTATCTGGATTTGATGACCAATCCCCAGGCGCGGGCCATTTTTGATATGCGCAGCCGCATCGTGCGCTACATCCGCGAGGTCTTTCATCAGCGCGGCTTTCTCGAAGTCGAAACCCCCATGATGCAGCCCATCCCCGGCGGTGCCAGCGCTCGGCCGTTTGTCACCCACCACAACGCGTTGGCGCTGGATCTGTATTTGCGCATCGCCCCGGAGCTCTACCTCAAACGCCTGGTCGTGGGCGGCTTCGAGAAGGTCTACGAAATCAACCGCAACTTTCGCAACGAGGGGGTCTCGACCCGGCATAACCCGGAATTCACCATGCTGGAGTTCTACGAGGCCTATGCCGATTACAACGATGCCATGGACCTGACCGAGACCCTGCTACGGGGATTGGCAAAAGAAGTGGCCGGTGGCGAGCAGCTGGTCTGGCAGGGCGAGTCGATCGACCTGGCCCCGGCGTTCCGGCGACTGACGGTGCGTGAGGCGGTCATCGAACACAACCCCGATCTGGCCGACGGGGTTGATGACCGCGATGCGCTGGCGGCCCATGCACGGACGCTTGGCATTGCGGTGGAATCCCGCTGGGGCAAAGGCAAGATCCTGCTCGAGATATTCGAGAAAACCGCTGAGGGGGCGCTGCGTCAGCCCACCTTTGTCACCGACTACCCCACCGAGGTCTCGCCGCTGGCCCGGCCGCGGGATGATGACCCCGGCGTCACCGAACGCTTCGAGCTGATCATCGCCGGCCGGGAGATCGCCAATGGTTTCTCCGAGCTCAATGATGCCGAGGATCAGGCACAGCGCTTCCAGCGTCAGGTCGAGGACAAGGACGCCGGCGATGACGAGGCCATGCATTTTGACGCGGACTATATCCAGGCCCTGGAGTATGGCCTGCCGCCGGCGGTGGGCGAGGGCATCGGCATCGACCGGCTTGTGATGCTGCTCACCGACAGTGCATCGATTCGGGATGTGCTGCTGTTCCCGGCGATGCGCCCGCGCAGCTAACCACCGGCCGGTCGGTCAGCTTCGGCGGGCAGCGGGTAGGGTAGCGGTTGCGGGGTCGCCGGCTGGCCGTCCACGGTCAGCTGCCCAGCATTGGCCCGGTCGATGCGCAAGACCGCCAGGCATTCAACACGATCCTCCGCCGCCGGCGCCGCCGCCACGACGGTCCCTGCCTCGCTGCCGTCGCTATCCACTACCGCGGCGCCGGGGTCGGGGGCGGCATCCTCCAGGGCCAGGCGATACATCTGGCGCTTGAGCTGGCCACGGTAGTGCAGTCGCGCCACGACCTCCTGGCCGGGGTAGCAGCCCTTGTCGTAGCGGATACCGCCCAGTGCGTCGAGATTGAGCATCGTCGGGATGAAGGTCTCGCGGGTGTGGGTGTCGATCGCGGGCAGGCCGCTGCGGATATCCAGCAGTTGCCAGAACGCCTCATTGCCGGCGGTCAACGCCTCGCGATAGCGCGACCACAACGCGCCGATCTGTGTCAGGGGGCCGAGAACGGCATAGCGCAGGCCCGTCGGGGCGGGCAGGGCAACGATGTGCAGATCACCTGCTCTTACCATCGTATTGACCGCCCGCGGCAGCGACCCGGCCGTTTCGGTAAGCAGGGTCTCGGCGCTCGGGCCCGCCAGGCCGAGCAATCCCTCCTCGTCCGAGAGATCGGTCAGCGCCACCCGGGCGCGCAGGACAAACATCTGCAGGGTGGGCTGGATGGCGCGGATCAACTCGGCGTCGGCCACCAGCACCCAGCCGGTGTCGCTGGGGATGACACGAAAAACCGCCCGCGTCCGGCCCTTGGGATTACACCACGCCGCCAACCGGGTCTCGGTTGTCGCCATGTCGGTGATCGACTGAGTGAGCTGGTTCTGCAGGAACGTACCCGCGTCCTCGCCGGCGACATGAAGCACGCCAGTACCCGGCAAGGGGCAGACCACGCCAGAGTCGGTACAGGCCAGTTCCAGCGCAGCCGGCGTGGGCGCCGGCTCGTTGACGGACTGGGGGTCGAGTAGCTGTCTCCAGGGCTCGCGCATCGGGCCTCCCGTTGTAGCGATCGCAGGTGGAACCGCCGTAGGATGGCGCTAGTCTGACACGAATGACGACATCGATCAGGAGGGGCCATGGCCGAGGAAAAGCGAAACGACACCCGTGCGCCGGATGAAAAGGGGCAAGCGCCCGGGGCGGGTGCAACGGCGTCATCGGACGAGGGCGCAGGTGATCACCGGGATGAGCATCCATCGGCCGGGGTGGACTGGCAGAAGCCCGAGACCTGGCCCCGCGAAGTGGGCGGCAATGGCGGGCCGGAGCCGACGCGCTACGGCGATTGGGAGAGCAACGGCCGTTGCACCGATTTCTAATGCCGGCGGCCCCGCCGGCGCCCGCTGGCAGGCGGTTGGCCGGCATATGTTGCAGTGCCGCGATATTGCGTTGGAAGAGGTTTTCCCGTATTTTTTGCCAATAATTCCAAAAGACATCGTGCCCGGAGAGAGTCCCTGATGAGTACGGATAGTCGGCCGCTTTCCCCCCATCTTCAGGTCTACCGCCTGCCTTTTACGGCGTTGACCTCCATTAGTCACCGCATCTCCGGGGTATTGCTCTCCGCCGGATCGCTGGTGCTGGTGTACTGGGTCGTTGCCGCCGCCGCCGGCGAGCAGGCCTATCGCACTGCTGCTGCCATTCTCGGCAGCCTGCCGGTCCAGCTTTTGATGTTTGCCTGGACCTTCGTGCTGTTCTATCACCTGTGCAACGGCATCCGGCATCTGGTCTGGGACGCCGGATACGGTTTTGAGCTCGAGACGGCCAAACGTTCGGGACAGATGGCGATCGGCGGCGCCGCCGTGCTGACGCTCATCGCCTGGCTCATCGCCATTTTCTAAGGGAGAGGGCACATGGAATTCCGTACCCCCATCAAGCAGGCGCGGGGCCTGGGGGCCTCGCACCACGGCGCGGCTCACTGGTGGATCCAGCGCCTGACCGCAATCGGCATGGTGCCGCTCATGCTCTGGCTGGTCACCGGGATCGCCGCCAACGCTGGGGGCGGCTACCTGGACACCATCAGCTGGCTCGGCAGCCCGCTCAACGCCGTATTGATGGTCCTGGTCTTCGGTGTGCTCTTCTACCACGCCGCGCTGGGCCTGCAGGTCGTTCTCGAAGACTACGTAAGCCACAAGGGTGTCCGGCTCGCGCTGGTCATCGCGGTCCGCTTTCTGGCTATCGCCCTTGCCACGGCGGCGATTCTGGCGGTCGTCCGGATCGCATTCTTCGCCGATTTGAGAACTGCATTCGGAGGCTGAATCGATGACCACCGATTACGAAATTGTCGACCACAGCTATGACGTTGTGGTGGTGGGCGCCGGCGGCGCCGGGCTGCGGGCGACCTTTGGCATGGCCGAGAAGGGGCTGAGCACCGCCTGTGTGACCAAGGTCTTTCCTACCCGCAGTCACACCGTGGCCGCTCAGGGCGGGGTCAGCGCCGCGCTGGGCAATATGGGCGAGGACGACTGGCGCTGGCACGCCTATGACACCATCAAGGGGTCGGACTGGCTGGGTGACCAGGACGCCATCGAATACATGTGCCGTGAGGCCATCCCGGCGATCATCGAGCTCGAACACTACGGCGTGCCGTTTTCGCGCACCGAGGCGGGCAAGATCTATCAGCGGCCCTTCGGCGGCATGACCACCCACTTTGGCGAGGGGACCGCGCAGCGCACCTGTGCAGCGGCCGACCGGACCGGCCATGCCATTCTGCACACGCTCTATCAGCAGTCGCTGGCCCACCAGGCCGAGTTCTACATCGAGTACTTCGCCCTGGACCTGATCATGGAGGATGGCGCCTGCCGGGGTGTGATCGCGCTGGAGCTTGCCACCGGCAAGATCCACCGCTTCCGGGCGCACATCGTTGTGCTCGCCACCGGCGGATACGGGCGTGCCTGGTTCTCCTGCACTTCGGCGCACACCTGCACCGGTGACGGGGGCGGCATGGTCTTGCGTGCAGGGCTGCCGCTGCAGGATATGGAGTTCACCCAGTTTCATCCCACCGGCGTGTATGGCGCCGGCTGCCTGATCACCGAAGGCGTGCGGGGTGAGGGTGGGTATCTCACCAACTCCGAAGGCGAGCGTTTCATGGAGCGGTATGCACCCAACGCCAAGGATCTGGCCTCCCGCGATGTGGTCTCCCGCTCGATGACGGTGGAGATCCGCGAGGGGCGTGGCGTCGGACCCAATGGCGATCATATCCATCTGCATCTCGAGCATCTTGGCCCCGAGGTGATCAACCAGCGGCTCCCTGGTATCGCCGAGACGGCGCGCATCTTTGCCGGCGTTGACGTCACCAAGGAGCCGATTCCGGTGCTGCCGACCGTGCACTACAACATGGGCGGCATCCCGACCAACTACAAAGCCGAAGTGGTCGCCCCTCGGGATGGCGATCCGGATGCCGTTGTCCCCGGACTGATGGCGATCGGGGAGGCGGGCTGCATATCCGTCCACGGCGCCAACCGGCTGGGATCGAACTCGCTGCTGGATCTGGTGGTCTTTGGCCGCGCAGCGGCCATCCGCGCCGCCGAGGTGGTCGCCGATGCCGGCGAGCACAAGCCGCTGCCCAAGGACAGCGCCGACTTTGCGCTGAGCCGGCTGGATCGGCTGCGCCATGCCGATGGTGAAAACCCCACGGCACGGATCCGCGAGCGCATGCAAAAGGCCATGCAGGATTACGCGGCCGTTTTCCGCACCGAAGAGACCCTGCAGGAAGGCAGTAAACAGATCCATGAAATCCATGGCATGTTCGCCGACGTCAAACTGGCCGATCGGTCACTGATCTGGAATACCGATCTGGTCGAGACGCTGGAGCTCGAGAACCTGCTCGGCAACGCCGTGGTCAGCATGGACTCGGCGCTCAACCGCCAGGAAAGCCGCGGCGCCCACGCCCGCGAGGATTATGGCGAGCGCGACGACGAGCACTGGATGAAGCATACCGTCTCGTGGCTTCAGCAAAGCGGCGATGTCCAGCTTGATTACCGCCCGGTGCACATGACCACGCTCACCGATGAGATGGAAGTCATCCCGCCGAAGAAGCGCGTGTACTGACCGAGGAGATTGATCCCATGGCCCAGTTCATCCTGCCCCCCAACTCCCGTATCCAGCAGGGCGAGCACCACGGCGCTCCCAGCGGCGCGGCGAACATCAAGACGTTCAAGGTCTATCGATGGGAGCCGGATTCAGGCGAGAACCCGCGGCTCGACACCTATGATCTCGACCTCGACAGCTGCGGTCCGATGGTCCTTGACGCGCTGGTGAAGATCAAAAACGAAATCGACCCGACGCTGACATTCCGCCGCTCCTGCCGTGAGGGTATCTGCGGCTCCTGTGCGATGAATATCGATGGCAGCAACACGCTGGCGTGTACCAAAGCCATTGACGATATCGACGGGGATGTACGCATCTATCCGCTGCCATCCATGCGGGTGGTCAAGGACCTGGTGCCGGACATGACCCACTTCTACGCCCAGTATGCCTCGATCCGGCCCTGGATTCGCACGCAGACGCCGGCACCGCCGGACCAGGAGCGGCTCCAGAGCCCCGAGGACCGGGAAGCACTGGACGGGCTCTACGAGTGCATCCTCTGCGCGTGCTGCCAGACCTCCTGCCCCAGCTACTGGTGGAACCCGGATCGATATCTCGGGCCAGCGGTGTTGCTCCAGGCCTATCGCTGGATCGCGGACAGCCGTGACGAGGATACCGGCGGCCGGTTGGACGATCTTGATGATGCATTCAAGCTCTATCGTTGCCATACGATCATGAACTGCGCGTCGGCCTGCCCCAAGGGGCTCAACCCGGCCAAGGCAATCGCCGAGATCAAGCGCTTGATGGTCGCCCGGCAATAAGGTGGCCGAGCTCGATACCGCGCACATGGCCAAGCTGCGCTGGCGCTGCCGGCGCGGCACCACCGAACTCGACCGGCTGCTCAATCGCTTTCTGGATGACGATCAGGCCGGGTACGCCTGCCTCGATGCCGCTGGTCGGGAGGTGTTCGACCAACTGCTCAGCATCGAGGATGATCGGCTCATCGACTGGTTGTTGAAGGGCGAACCCGCCGGAGAACCGAGCCTTGAGAAGATCAGCCGACGCATCCGCGCCGCGTCTGGTCTTTGAACTGGCCAGCAGCCGTTTTCTTTGTCTTTATCTGATCGCGCTCCCGTCGTTGACGCTGCTCTACGGCCTGGCCGTAGAGGGCATCACGCCACTCTGGCGGAGCGTGGTGGTTGCAGGCGTGTTGCTCGCCACGCTGGTGACAGGCTACCGGCACTGGCCGGGGACACCGCGCGCGCCGCGGTCGCTGGTGCTCGATGGCGATGGCCAGTGCCTGGTTATCGACGGCGCGGGTCGTCGCTACCACGGGGCGATCGCCGATGCGCTGGTATCGCCGGTGGTGGTCGTCATCAGCCTGCGCACCCATCGTCGGCGGCGCGCCGTTGTCGTGCCGATGGATGCCATGGATCGCGAATCCCATCGCCAGTTGCGCCGCCGAGTCCGGTGGCTGTGTCGGGTTGGTCGTGGCCCGTCCAACGGGTTAGCCTCGCGGCAGTGAACTTCTACGATAAATCTCGGTCGATGCGTAGAGGCAGCGTCCGGCTGCCGGGGGCGCCGGGCGCGGAGGGAACATGAGTACCGCCAATGCGGACAAGGAGCTGGTAGAACGTGTACAGGCCGGCGACAAAAAGGCCTTTGACATGCTGGTCCTTAAATACCAGCACAAGCTCATCAAGCTTGTGTCGCGCTACGTTCACGACCAGGCCGAGGCAATGGACGTCGCCCAGGAAGCGTTTATCAAAGCCTACCGAGCGTTGCCCCGCTTTCGGGGTGACAGCAGCTTCTACACCTGGCTCTACCGCATCGGCATCAATACAGCCAAAAACCACCTGGTGTCGCAGGGCCGACGGCCGCCGGACAACGACATCGATGCCCAAGATGCGGAACGCTACGACATCGAATCACGTCTCAAGGACCAGGAGTCACCCGAAGCCCTCGCTCAGCGGGACGAGGTGGAGTCGACGGTCATGACAGCGATTGAGGCCCTGCCGGACGATCTGCGCACCGCCATAGTGTTGCGGGAGTTTGAAGGGCTTACTTACGAAGAAATAGCCGAGGCCATGGATTGCCCCATCGGGACGGTGCGGTCGCGGATCTTTCGTGCCCGTGAGGCGATCGACAAGCGGCTGCGGCCGCTTTTGAGCGGTACAAGCGAGTAACCACCATGCACAAAGAACACAAAGAGCAACTGTCGGCGTTGGTTGATGGCGAGCTGGACAGTGAGGCGGCGGCATTCATGACACGACGGGTCGGCGCCGATGATGAGGCGCGGGCGCTCTGGCAGCGCTACCAGACCGTCTCGGCCGTCGCGCGAGGCGAGTATACCCGCGACGGGTCGTTGCTGGCCGATCGGGTCGGGGCGGCGATTGCCGAAGAGCCGGCCCACGGCGATGGCGAAGACAGCGCCCGTGGCCGCGAGCCGGGCGTGGTGGCGACGTTACTCAAGCCGGCCGCCGGGATGGCAATCGCAGCGAGTGTTGCCCTGGCACTGGTCTCGGTATGGCCCATGGTGGGCGAACAGCCCAGCGGAACCAGTCAGACTCAGGCGGTGGCGACCACACTGCAGGGGGCGCCCAGCGAAGGCCAGCTCTCCCGGGCACGGCTTGGCGCGCCCTCGACCAACGCGGCTGCGGGCGAACGGGCCATGGATGCCGAGGCTCGGCGGTGGCTCAATCCCTACCTGGTCAACCACAGCGAGCATGCCGCCAGCGGACAACTGGGCGGGACACTGAAATACGCCCGAATCGTTGGTCATGATGCCGAGGATTGAGCGACTGGTGCCGCTGGCCGCGGGCCTGGTCCTCGGTGCACTGGCGATGGCCCAGATGGCGGCAGCCAACGACGCGGCGCAGGCGAACGGTTCAATCCCTCAGACAGCTTCGGGCTGGATCGAGCGCGGCAGTGAGGCCCGCAGTCGCTACAGTTTCGTCGGTGATCTGGTGTATCAGCATGCCGACGAAATCGAGACCATGCGGATCTGGCGCTCGGCCAACCCGGAAACCGGGGTGCGGGAGCGGCTCCATGCGCTCTCGGGTGATGCTCGGGAAATCCTCCGCGGCGACGATCGGATCACCTGCATACTGCCGAACAGCGATTCCATTCTGGTCGACCGGCGGCGACTCGACCGGCCTCTGGGGGTACGGGTGCCGGCGAATGCCAGCCGCCTCACTCCCCACTATGCGTTGCGCCTCACCGGCGAAGACCGTGTGGCCGATCGGTCCGCGGTGGAAGTTCGGCTGGAGCCGCAGGACACCCAGCGTTATGGCTACGCGCTGTGGTTTGACAAGCAGACCGGGCTGATGCTGCGGGCCGAGGTGCTCAATCCGGCCGGCCGCGTGATTGAACGATTGATGGTGATGAACCTGGATCTGCGGGATGCAATGCCGGAAGCCCTTCTCGAATCGACACTGGATGATGCCGGATTCACCCGGGTCGAGAAGCGCTGGGACCCCGACACCGCCAGTACCACTCAAGCCCGTGGCCGCTGGCGGGTTAGCAACCCGCCGGCCGGGTATCGGGTGAGCATGGATCGTCTCCAGAGCCTGCCGGGGCGTGCCGCTCCGGTCCGGCACCTGTTGCTCACCGATGGACTGGCCAATGTGTCGGTCTACATCGAACCGGCCGAGCAGGCGCCCGGCGTTGACGGGGCCATGCGGATGGGGGCGATGAACGCCTATGGACGGCGGATTGGCCAGCATCAAGCGATTGTCGTGGGCGAGGTCCCGGCGAACACCGTCCGGCGGATCGCCGCCTCGCTCGTCTCGGAATCAACTCCCGAAACAACAGGACAGCGACCATGAGAGACCTTTATGCGCCCAGGCGCCGTGCGGCTCAATGGCTCACGGCAGTTGCGCTGATGCTGGCCACCGCCGGCATGGCGGCTGCACAGGATCTGCCGGATTTCACCGGTCTGGTGCGGGATAACAGCCCGGCGGTGGTGAACATCAGCACCACCCAGGAGGCACGGACCCAGCGCAGCCGGATGCCCGATATCCCGGGGATGCCGGATCCGGATCAGCTCCCCGAAGGCCACCCGTTCCGGGACTTCATGGACCGGTTCATGGACGAGGACGGCCAGCCGGCGCCACGGTTCGATTCGCGCTCGCTGGGTTCGGGATTCATCATCTCCGAGGATGGTTACATCATGACCAACCACCATGTGGTGGAGCAGGCCTCGGAGATCATCGTTCGCCTCAACGACCGCCGCGAGCTCGAAGCAGAGCTGGTCGGCGCCGATGACCGCACCGACCTGGCATTGCTCAAGGTCGAGGCCGATGGGCTGCCGACTGTCGATACCGGTGCCTCGTCGGACCTTCAGGTGGGCGAATGGGTGCTTGCCATCGGCTCGCCATTTGGCTTCGAGTATTCGGTGACCGCGGGCATTATCAGCGCCAAGGGTCGGAGCCTGCCGACCGAGAACTATGTCCCCTTTCTGCAGACCGACGTGGCCATCAATCCGGGTAACTCCGGCGGCCCGTTGTTCAACCTCGATGGCGAGGTCATCGGGGTCAACTCCCACATCTACAGCCGCTCGGGCGGGTTTCAGGGCATTTCGTTCGCCATCCCGATCGAGCTTGCCATGGAAGTTGCCGAACAGCTGAGAAGCGGCGGTGAGGTCAGTCGCGCCTGGCTGGGGGTGGTCATCCAGGATGTGACCCGGGATCTTGCCGAGTCCTTCGGTATGGACCGCCCCGAGGGCGCACTGGTGGCGCAGGTGCTGCCGGATAGCCCGGCGGCCAAGGCAGGGCTGGAGCCCGGTGATGTGATCGTCGAGTTCAACGGACGCGACATCCCCAGCTCTGGCTCACTGCCTCCGATCGTCGGCCGTGCCGGCGTCGGCTCCACCGCACCCGTGGTGGTGCTGCGGGACGGGGAGCGTCGCAGCATCGATGTCACCCTTGAGCAGTTGCCGGAGAGCGCTGGTCAGCCCAGTCGAGCACAGCCCGGCGGGCCCGACGGCGAGTTCGAGGAGCTGGGCATGGCGGTCGAGCCGCTCAACGATGAGCGCCGTGAGGCCCTGGAGCTGGACGATGCCGTCGAAGGGGTCGTGGTGACCGGTGTCAGTGGTGGTCCGGCTGCCGAAGCGGGGCTCGCGCCGGGCGATGTCATCACCCGGGTCAATCGCTCTCCGATCAGCGGGCTGGAGGCGCTGCAACAGGCGCTGGATGAGGCACCATCGGGCAGCAGCGTGCCCTTGTTGGTCTTGCGCGATCAAAGCCAGCGTTTTCTTGCCCTTCGGATGCCCTGATGGGTATCGTTAGCGGCTAGCCTATCCGACCGTCGGTCGGTGCGGCCGCAGCCGGTGCGTCCGGACTGCGGCCGCTGTTTTTTCCGCAGCCGGCACAGGCCGGGCCAGGATTTCATGGATCAAATCAGAAACTTCTCCATCATCGCGCATATCGATCATGGTAAATCCACGCTCGCTGATCGGTTGATCGAGCGTTCTGCCCACTACAACGCGCGGCAGTCCAGCGAGCAGATGCTCGACTCCATGGATCTGGAACGCGAGCGGGGCATCACGATCAAGGCGCAGAGTGTGAGCCTGGACTATACAGCGCGTGATGGTCAGACCTACCAGCTGAACTTCATCGATACCCCGGGGCATGTGGACTTCTCCTACGAGGTCAGCCGATCGCTGTATGCCTGCGAGGGGGCCCTGTTGCTTGTGGATGCCGCCCAGGGGGTCGAGGCCCAGAGCGTCGCCAACTGCTATACGGCCGTGGAACAGGGCCTCGAGGTCATTCCCGTACTCAACAAAATCGATCTGCCCTCCGCCGAGCCGGACCGGGTGATCCAGCAGATCGAAGAGATCATCGGCCTGGATGGCGCCGAGGTCGTGCCCATCAGTGCCAAAACCGGCATGGGTGTGGAGGATCTGCTCGAAGCGTTGGTGCACCGGATTCCCGCGCCACAGGGCAAGCCGGATGGGCCGCTCAAGGCCCTTATCATCGACTCGTGGTTTGACAACTATCTGGGCGTGGTCTGCCTGGTGCGCATTATCGATGGCACGCTCAACAAAGGCGATCGGATCAAGGTGATGTCGACCGGTCGGGAGTTCCAGGTCGATGACATGGGTATTTTCACGCCCAAGCGCACGCCCTGGTCATCGCTTACCGCCGGCCGGGTCGGGTTTGTGGTGGCGGGGATCAAGGATATCGACGGCGCGCCGGTGGGCGATACGCTGACCCAGGCCAGAGCGCCGACCGCTGAACCGGTACCCGGATTCAAACTCGTCCAGCCCCGGGTCTTTGCCGGGGTTTTCCCAACCAGCTCGGATGATTACGAGGCCTTCCGGGATGCGCTCGGCAAGCTGCGGCTCAACGACGCGGCACTGCACTACGAGCCCGAGAATTCCGAGGCGCTGGGTTTTGGCTTTCGCTGCGGTTTCCTGGGCATGCTGCATATGGAAATCGTCCAGGAGCGTCTCGAGCGCGAGTACGGGCTTGATCTGATCACCACCGCGCCGACCGTGGTCCACGAGGTCATCACCAAAGAGGGCGATTCACTGCGCGTGCACAATCCCTCCGAGCTGCCACCGGTCAGCGATGTTGAATCGATCCGTGAGCCCATCATCCAGGCCAGCATTCTGGTGCCACAGGCCTATGTCGGCGCGGTGATCAAGCTCTGCGAGGACAAGCGCGGCACGCAGAAGGGCATGCAGTATGTCGGCAATCAGATCTCGCTCGAATACGAGATGCCGATGGGCGAGGTGGTGCTCGATTTCTTTGACCGTCTGAAATCCGCCTCCCGGGGGTACGCCTCGTTCGACTACGAGTTCCGGCGCTTTCAGCCGGAAAACCTCGTCAAGCTGGACATTCTGGTCAACGGTGATCGCGTCGATGCCCTGTCGGTGATCGTCCACCGCGACCAGGCCGAGGGCCGGGGCCGCGAGTTGACCGAAAAACTCAAAGAGATCATCCCGCGGCAGATGTTCGAGGTGGCCATTCAGGCGGCGGTGGGTTCGAAGGTGATTGCACGATCCACCGTCAAGGCGTTGCGCAAGAATGTGACCGCCAAGTGCTATGGCGGCGATATTACACGCAAGAAAAAGCTGCTCGAGAAGCAGAAGCAGGGCAAACGGCGCATGAAGCAGGTCGGTCGGGTCGAGATTCCGCAGGACGCGTTCCTGGCCGTGCTGCAGGTTGACTCGGATCGCTGAGGGGGCGGGCAGACATGCTGGATTTTGAACTGCTGCTGGTGGTGGTGACGGCGATCAGCGGCATCATCTGGGTGTACGACCGCATTCGCCGACGTCGCCGGGCCGCCGATGCGCCGGTCAGCTATTGGGTGGATCTGGGGCGATCGCTGTTCCCGGTCATCCTGATCGTCCTGGTGGTGCGATCGTTTGTGATCGAGCCCTTCCGCATCCCCTCCGGGTCCATGCTGCCGACCCTGGAGTCCGGCGACTTCATTCTGGTGAACAAATTCGGCTATGGCCTGCGACTGCCGGTCTCCCACCAGCTGATTGCCCCGGTGGGCGATCCGGAACGCGGCGATGTCGTGGTGTTCCGCTACCCCCCCAATCCGGGACAGGACTACATCAAGCGGATTGTGGGTCTGCCGGGTGACCGGATCACCTATGCCAACCGCCGGCTTTCGATTAACGGCCGGCCGGTGCCCATGGAATCGCTCGGCGAATGGGCGAAAGACGATGCCTTTGCCCTGCTGCGCGAGCGCATCGATGATGACTGGCATGAGCTTTTGCTGCATCGCAATGGCAATCGCCGGGGGTTCTCGGCCCGGGTTCCGGAGGGCGAGTACTTTGTGATGGGCGACAATCGCGACCGCAGCAGCGATAGCCGTTTCTGGGGGACGGTGCCGCGGGATCACCTGGTGGGAGAGGCCTTTTTCATCTGGCTGAGCTGGAATGGTGGGCCCAATTGGTCAAGGATGGGGCAGCGCATTGACTGAGCACGGAGGTGCGGCGGCGATGATGGATCTTCAGCGCCTTGCCGAGCGCATCGACTGGTCCTTTGGCAACCCTGAGCTGTTGCGGCAAGCGGTTACGCACCGCAGCGCCGCCGGGCCAAACAACGAGCGACTGGAGTTTCTGGGTGATGCGATCCTCAATTTCGTGATCGCCTCCGAGATCTTCCAGCGCCGCCCGGATCTGCGCGAGGGCGAGCTCAGCCGTTTGCGGGCGGCGTTGGTCAACAAAAATGCCCTGGCCGGGATTGCCCGCGACATCGCCCTGGGCCCGCATATTGTCCTCGGCAGCGGCGAGCTCAAAACCGGCGGGCGTCGGCGCGACTCTATCCTCGCCGATGCGCTGGAGGCACTCATCGGTGCAGTCTATCTGGATGGCGGTTTTTCGGCCGGCGAGGCACTGATCCTCAGGCTCTACGAGGGGCATCTTGCCGAGCTGCCTGATATGGAGGCGCTCAAGGACGCCAAGACCCGACTCCAGGAGTATCTTCAGGCCAGGCATCTGGCGCTGCCGCATTATGCGCTGGAGGAAACCCACGGCCGCGCCCATGAGCAGACTTTTCGCGTGACCTGTCAATGCGAGGCCCTGGCGCCGGTGGGCGAGGGGGTTGCCGCCAACCGCCGTCAGGCCGAACAGGCGGCCGCCGAGGATTTGCTCGCACAGCTGCAGGCCGACGAACCAATGGACAGTGGAGACAAACGCCCGTGACTGCCTCGGATTCGAGCCACGTCGCCGGGTTCGTGGCCCTGGTGGGGCGGCCCAACGTGGGCAAATCGACCCTGCTCAACGCCATTCTTGGCCGTAAAGTAAGCATCGCCACCCGCAAGCCCCAGACCACCCGACATCGCATCCTGGGGATTCATCACCGGGACGATGCCCAGATTGTCTACGTCGATACCCCCGGCCTGCACCAGGGCGGGCGGACGGCCATGAACCGTTACCTCAATGACGCCGCCGGCAGCGCACTCGCCGATGTGGATCTGGTGGTGATGCTCAGCGAAGCGAATCGCTGGCTTGAGGCCGATGACGCGGTGCTCAGCCGCCTGGAGGGCCTTAACGCCCCGGTGATCAGCGTTTTGAACAAGGTCGATCGGCTGCGCGATAAAAACCGTCTGTTACCCAGGATCGCCGAGATGGCAGAGCGACGGTCATTCGCGGCGGTGGTCCCGGTCTCGGCGAGCCGCGCGGATAATCTCGACGGGCTCGAGGCCGAGATCGTCAAACATCTCCCCGCAGGCCCACCGCTTTTTCCGCCCGAGCAGGTTACCGATCGGGGCGAACGGTTCATGGTCGCCGAGCTGCTGCGCGAACAGCTCACGCTGATGCTCGGCGATGAGCTCCCCTACGCGAGCACCGTCGAGATCGAAGCCCTCGAAAGCGAGGGGCGCTTGCGTCGCATCGCAGCGGTCATCTGGGTCGAGCGACCCGGCCAACGGCGTATTGTCATTGGTGAGGGGGGCGAACGGATCAAGCGAATCGGTGCGGCCGCGCGCAAGGAAATCGAGCGCTGTCTGGGCGTGCGGGTCTATCTGAAGACGTGGGTCAAGGTCCGTGAGGGCTGGTCGGATGACGCCCGCATGCTCCAGGCGCTGGGCTATACCGAAGCGCAATGAGTGGCAGCGTCACTCGGGTTGAACTGGAGCCGGCCCTGGTGCTCCACACCCGCGATTACCGCAATACAAGCCTGCTGCTCGAGCTGATCAGCCGCGATCACGGGCGGGTCGGGCTGGTGGCGCGTGGGGTGCGGGGCCGGCGCAGTCCATCGGCCGGTCTGCTGCAGCCCTTCCAGCCGTTGGCCGTCTCCTGGCGCCGACGGGGGGACCTGGGCGCGTTGCAGGCGGTGGAATCGGCCGGGCGTCCGCTTGTCCTGCGCCATCGGCGCCTTGTCAGTGGCTTTTATGCCAACGAGCTGCTCATGCGACTGCTCCACCGGGACGACCCCCAGCCCGGGGTCTTTGCGATCTATCTCCAGTTGCTGGAAGGCCTTGCCGGTGATCAGCCCGAGGCGTCGCTGCTGCGCCGTTTCGAGCGTGATCTGTTGGCCCTGTTGGGCTATGGCCTGCCTCTGCAGCGCGACGTCAATGATCAGGCGCTGGTGCCGGATCAAGCCTACCGGTACGATCCCGCCATTGGTGCGATGCCCGTTGGCAGTCCGACGGGCCGGGATGTCGTCACCGGCCGGGTGCTGATCGGTCTTGCCGCCACACCCATCGAGGATTGGGTGGCCCGGCAGACCCGCGACATCATGCGATTGGCGCTACGTGCGCACATCGGTGAGCGCCCGCTCAAAAGCCGCGAGCTTTATGCCCGCTACACTGTCAAAGGAGATCATGACAATGGCGCATCATCAGGGCAGCCTTGAGCCCCTGCTTGGCGTGAACGTCGATCATGTCGCCGGCCTGCGTCAGGCGCGCGGCACACGCTACCCGGACCCGCTGCTGGCCGCGCACCTCGCCGAACAGGCTGGCGCCGATGCCATTACCATTCATCTGCGCGAGGATCGGCGCCATATCCAGGATGGCGATGTCGTGCGCCTGGCGGATTCACTGCAGACGCGCATGAATCTCGAGATCGCCATCACCGCAGAAATGCTGGATATTGCCGCCCGCACGGCCCCCTCGGACTGTTGTCTGGTGCCAGAGCGACGCGAGGAGCTCACCACCGAAGGGGGTCTGGATGTCGTGGGTGACCCGCAACGAGTGGCCGAGGCCTGTCAGCGGCTGGCGGATGCCGGCGTCCGGGTCTCGCTTTTTGTCGATCCCACCGCCGAGCAGGTCAAAGCGGCGCAGGCCGCCGGAGCGCCGGTCATCGAGTTGCATACCGGCGGCTTTGCCGATGCCCGGAGTGATGCCGACATCCACCGTGAATTCCAGCGTGTTCAACAGGCCGCCGAGCTGGGGCGCTCGCTAGGGTTGCAGGTGAACGCCGGCCACGGGCTGCATTATCACAACGTCGCACCGATTGCCGCGCTGCCATCGATCACCGAGTTGAACATCGGCCACAGTATCGTGGCGCGCTCGGTGTTCACCGGCCTTGAGGAAGCGGTGCGCGAGATGAAGCGCCTGATCCGCGAGGCGCGCCATTGAGCATCATCGGGATCGGTACCGATCTTGTCTCGATTCCCCGTATGGCGGGCATTCACGCCCGTTATGGCGCCCGGCTTGTCAGCCGCTTGCTCGCCGACAGCGAACAGGCCGCTTATCGGCGCATCGTTGCCTCGTCGCCGGGCGGGGCACTGGCCGATGCCTACCTGGCGCGGCGTTTTGCCGCCAAGGAAGCCGCCGCCAAGGCGCTCGGTTGCGGGATCGGGGCCGAAGCGGCGTTCCCCGAGCTGGTGGTCGGGCATGACCGTCAGGGCGCGCCGTTACTGCGCTTCTGCGGCCGGGCCGCGGCCCGGGCGAACCAGCTGGGGGTAGGCCGGGCCCATCTGTCCATCAGCGATGAGCGCGACCAGGCCCTGGCGTTTGTCGTGCTCGAGGCCTAGGACGCCGCCTGCTGTAGCACCTGCTCGAGCCACTGCCCGTTGAGCCGGTCGCTGAGACGATTTTGCTGCTGCCGGGCGGCCAGGTTGTCCAGATCGATCCAGGTCAATGGCTGATCCTGGCCGGCGCAGGAGAACACCGGCCGCGTGCGCTCGCCGGTCTCCGGGTCGATCTGCCACTGCAGGCACTGGGCGCAGACGCCCTGCATCATGCACTGCATCGGGCTGCCCACCGTGCCGAAGGCATCACAATCGGCGGCGAAGCGCGCCTTGAGCTCGCCCTGGACCGCCGACTGAAAGCCCTTCAGTAGCCCGGTGCCGCCCATGACCATGATCCGGTCGACGTCCGACAGCGGGATAGCGCCCTCTGCCGGTCCGATGTCGCCGTCTCCGTAACGGCGGACCACATCGATCATGTCGGTCGCCTGCAGGCTGATGTCCTGGGGCCGCCGGGGCTGGATGCACTCATCCTTGGCGGTGCACCAGATCACCTGGTCGGCGCCGGCCTCGAGTTCATCCTGGTGGTCGACGTCCCCGGCCGCGCCGAACGCGGCGACGTAGAGCACCCGGTTACCCGCCGCTCGCAGCGCGGCACCGATATCGAGCATCACCGCCGCACCCCAGCGGCCGGCCACCACCATAATGGTCCGGCCGGTGGGCATATCGGTCGGGGCACCGGTTGGCCCCATCAGCACCATTGGGTCACCGGGCTGGAGTCGACCCACAAGCCGTGGGCCTGCGCCCCACTGCAGGATCATCAGCCGGATACAGTCGTCCTTGACGCCGGTGCCCGAGACGGTGATGAGCGGTATCTGCAGCCGTGTGTCGTCCACCACCGGCGAGAGCGATTCGAATGTCTGCAGGCGAAAGAATTGCCCGGGGCGAAAGTTGCGCGCGGCCATCGGGGCACGCACCCAGAGCTCGACCATGGCCGGGTTGTCCCGTCGCACCTCCACCACTCGCGCGGTGAAAAGGTCATCCATTTCTTCGAGGAAATCCTCATGCAACCGGCCGGTGGCGGGTGGCTCGTGTGTCATCGCCGCCAGGACATAGGGGTAGGTGCGCATGCCCGATGCGATCGCCTTGACCACGCTGCCATGGAACGCCGGGTGGGTATCGCCGATAAAGCTCACCCGCCGTCCGCCGTTATCGTAAGAGGTCAAGGGGCCGAATACCGGGGTTTTGCAGTGATCGGCGTCGTCGACGGGCTCCAGCCCCGCCGCGGTGGGCTGATGGGGCAGAAAGTGATTGCCCTGGAGCTGGAAGGTGCCGGCGTGCTCGCGTTCGTAGATGGTATTGGGCACGGTCCCGGCGGCGATAAAAATGGCGCGGGCCGGCAGGCGACGCTCGGTGCCGGTGGCGGCCCAGTGACCGTCCTGCCTTTGCAGCTCGCGGCAGACCAGGGCGCTGACATGGTTGTGTTCATCCACCTCGGCCCGCAGCGGCTCAAGCCCCTCGGCGTAGAAAAGCGCCTCTTCGGTGGCCTTGGTGACCTCTTCGTGATTGCGCACATAGGCGGGCGAGTCGGTTATGCCCTTGCGATAGGCCACGGTGACACCGCCCCAGGCGCGCAGCAGGGGATTGAAATCGGGCTCGCGCTGGGCCCTGGCGGCCGCCTCGCGCTCCTGGCGAATGGCGCGGCCGTGTTCGAGAAACTCCGCCAGGGTGGCCGCGTCCTCGTCGTTGAGCCCGGCAGTTACTGCCTCGGTGCCCAGGCGTTCGCTCAGCCGCTCGTAGCGCTCGAGGATCTTCTCGACCTGCTTGATGTAATACGCCTGCACCTCGGTGGCGGTGTCGATGCCGGTCAGACCGCCACCGACCACCACGGCGGGCAGCCGGACCTGCAGGCTGGCCAGGCTCGATGCCTTGGCCGCGCCGGTCAGCTGCAATGCCATGAGAAAGTCGCTGGCCTGACGCATGCCGCGGGCGAGGCTGTTGCCCATGTGCACGACCCGCGGCAGTCCGGCACCGGTGGCGTTGACCACATGATCGAAGCCCAGTGACCAGGCATCCTCGAGGGTGACCGTGCCACCCAGGCGCACGCCCCCGAAGACCCGGAAGTTGTGCCGCCGCGCGAGCGTCAGATAGATGAGCTTGAGAAAGTTCTTGTCCCAGCGAACAGTGATCCCGTATTCGGCGACCCCGCCAAAGCCCATGAGGATACGCTCGTCGAGGTCTTCCTGAAGATCCGACCAGCGCTGGACGGGCTGTTGCAACAGCGCCTCGGGCAGGGGCTCGATCTTGAGTCCGTCGACGCCGACCACAGCGGTGCCCGACATGGTCAGATGGTGTGCCATGGTAAAACCGGCCGGCCCCATCCCGGCGACCAGCACACGCCGGTTGTTGTCCGGTTGCTGGATGTATTGCTCGCGACGCAGCGGGTTCCAGCGCGTGAGCAGGTGATAGAGCTCGACACCCCAGGTCAGATCCAGGCTGTCGGTCAGCACCCGGGTCTCGATCTGGGGGATATTGACCGGGTCCTGCTTTTGGTAGATGCAGCCTTTCATGCAGTCATTGCAGATCCGGTGGCCGGTGGCCGGCACCATGGGGTTGTCCACCATGATCATGGCAAGGGCGGCGAGGTTGTACCCGTCGCGCCGCAGCACGTGCATCTCCGAGATTTTCTCTTCGAGCGGACAGCCGGTCAGCGTCACCCCCAGTGGGTCTTTCTTGAAACCCTCATCCGGGCTGCCCTTTTTCTGCGGGAATCCCCGCGAGCAGAAATCGCCCTGGTGATCGTGGCAATAGATGCAGTAGTGCACCTCGCTTTGCACATCCCGTGGGGTCATGCGTGCATCGGTGAGTGAAAACCCGTCGCGTTGACGCCATTGCCCGGGGTCGGCCTGAAGGCGCGTCACCCCGTCGACCTCGACGGACTCGGTGGGCACGCGGTCGAAGTGATCCACCCGCTCGGGCAGTCGAAAGCTTGCCCAGCCGGCCACCCGGCGCTGGCCTTCGGGCGTCTGCCGGGCCAGCTTGCACCAGGCGGTCAGGGTCTCGATGACCTCGGCATTGGCGGTCTCGTCATCCAGCAACGCCATGGCAAACCGCGCCAGTGCCCGCTCTTCGTCGCCCTCTTCGATATGCCCCACGCCGGCGTGCACCGCGGCATCCAGCTCGGCAAAGCTGTATTCAATGGGTTTGCGGTACTTTTTGACGCGCTTCTGGACGTAGGCCTGCTTGAACTGCATGACCACGTCCTCGGCGAGGATGGATTCACGCAGTCCGGCAAGTTCGGACTCGATCCCGAAAAGCCGCCCCAGGAAGGCCTCGACGTGGGGGGCAAGGCTGATCAACAACTCGCTGTTCTGAGTGCCGGGTAGATCCTCGTCGCGTTGCCGATAGGCTTTCAACGCCTCGGCCAGGGCCGGCGCGCTGGCGGTCAGCTCGTTGACAAAGGCCTCATCCAGTCGAGCGAGGCCGGCGGGCGTCTGGATGGTGGCGAAGTCCAGATCGTAGCGAGAAAGCGCGGTGTTGAGATCCATGGGTTCCCTGAAACTGAGTTGGGAAAGTGGGCATGATGCGCGTGCCCTGTCGGGGCAACAAGCCAGCGCGCATACGGTTTTGTCCGATCACTCGGTTCGTTCGTCGTCATCGACTCGCTGCACGATGGCATCGAGCCGGCCACTGGCCAGTCGTGCATGGATCGCGGCGCCGGGCTGAAGATCGCTGGCTCGCCGCAGGATGTGCCCCTCGGGGCTTTGAACAATGGCGTAGCCCCTTTGCAGGGTCGCCAGTGGGCTCATCGCCTCGAGCGCCCGGGCGCTGGCGGTGAGTTGCGCCTGGCGGCGAGCAACGGCTTCGCGGGTCTGGCTGCCGAGGCGTTGTCGCAGTGTCTCGACCCGACGCTGGCCCTCGCGCACCCGTTGGCCGGGGTTGGCGGCCCGTAGGCGCCTGCGGGCGCTTACCAGTTGCTCGCCACGGCCTTGCAGCCGACGGTTTATCGCGTGGCGCAGCCTTTGATCGAGCTCATCCAGCCGCTGACTGCGGTCGCGCAGCCGACGTCCGGGGTGTTGCGAGTCCAGTCGACGACCGAGCTGCAAAAGCCGCTCCTCCTGACGCTGGAGCAACCGCTGCAGGGTGCCTGCCAGCCGCGCCGACCGATCGACGAGGCGCTGATGGATGGCCGTGCCATCGGGCGAGAGACGTTCGGCGGCCGCCGATGGGGTGGCAGCGCGCTCGTCGGCGACAAAATCGGTGATGGCCATATCCACCTCGTGGCCAACGGCACTGACCACCGGCAGCTGCGAGGCGGCGATGGCCCGGGCGAGATGCTCGTCGTTGAAGGCCTGGAGGTCTTCCAGTGATCCCCCGCCGCGGGTGATCAAAAGCACATCCACTTCGGCGCGCTCGTTGGCAAGGCGAATTGCCGATGCCATCTCGGCCGCGGCGTGATCGCCCTGGACCGCGGTCGGGTAGATCAGCACGGGCAATGCCGGAAAACGTCGCTTCAAAACGCTCAGCACATCCCGAATGGCCGCCCCGGTGGGTGAGGTGATGACCCCGATGCGACGGGGCAGGGCAGGTATGGGTTGTTTGGCCTGTTCGGCGAACAAGCCCTCGGCCGAGAGCCTGGCTTTCAGCGCCTCAAAGGCGCGTTGCAACTCGCCGTCGCCGGCCGGTTCCATATGCTCGACGATCAGCTGATACTCGCCACGCGGGGCATAAAGACTGATCCGCGCACGCAGCCGCACCCGCTGGCCGTTGTCGGGGCTGAATCGAAGCCGCTGGGCACGGTTGCGAAAAAGCGCACTGCGAACCTGGGCGGCTTCATCCTTGAGGCTGAAATAGCAGTGTCCCGACGCCGGTCTTGCCAGGTTGGAGATTTCTCCTTCGACCCAGATCAGCGGGAAAGCCTGTTCCAGCAGCTGCCGGACGGCCTGGTTGAGGCGGCTGACGGTGTAAATCTCTGCTTCAGCGGGCGCGTCCATGGCGACAAGGGTATCAGTCCGAGTACAATGATCGGTTAATCAATCGCTGCCAGATGAGGACGTCCCCATGCAGATTGCCCAGGAAGCCCTGACATTCGACGACGTCCTGCTGCTGCCCGACTACTCCGAGATCCTGCCCAAGGATGTCGATCTGACCACCCGTATCACTCGCGAGATCGCGCTGAACATCCCGTTGCTCTCGGCGGCCATGGACACGGTCACCGAGGCCCGACTGGCCATTGCGCTGGCCGAGCAGGGCGGCATCGGGGTCGTCCACAAGAGCATGGACATCGAGGCCCAGGCCCGCGAGGTGCGCACCGTCAAAAAGTTTGAAAGCGGCGTGATCAAAGAGCCCATTACCGTGGGGCCCCAGGCCAGCATCCGCGAGGTGCTGCTGCTCATGGGTCAGCACGGCATCTCCGGCGTCCCGGTGGTGGAGGGTCGTCGACTCAAGGGGATTGTCACCAGCCGCGATCTGCGGTTTGAAACCCGACTGGATATGCCCGTGACCGAGGCGATGACGCCGGAAGGCCGGCTGGTGACGGTCCAGGAGGGTGCCGAACGCGACGAGATCCTCACATTGCTGCACCGTCACCGCATCGAAAAGCTGCTGGTGGTCAACGGCGATTTTCAGCTGCGCGGCATGATCACCGTCAAGGACATCCAGAAGGCCGAGGACTTCCCCAACGCCTGCAAGGACGAGCAGGGACGGCTTCGGGTCGGGGCTGCGGTCTCGACCGGGGTTGGCACCGAGGAGCGGGTTGAGGCACTGGCCGAAGCGGGGGTGGATCTGCTCGTGGTCGATACCGCCCATGGTCACAGCCGTGGGGTGATGGATCGGGTGGCCTGGGTGAAAAAACACTTTCCGGATGTCCAGGTGGTTGGCGGCAACATCGCCACCGGCGACGCCGCGACGGCGCTGGTCGAAGCGGGCGCGGACGCCGTGAAAGTGGGCATCGGTCCGGGATCGATCTGCACCACCCGGGTTGTGGCAGGCGTGGGCGTGCCGCAGATCAGTGCCATCGACAATGTGGCCACCGCGCTGCAGGGCCGGGATGTGCCGATCATCGCCGATGGCGGGATCCGCTATTCGGGGGATATGGCCAAGGCCATCGCCGCCGGGGCCCACTGCGCGATGATGGGCAGCATGTTCGCCGGCACCGAAGAGGCACCCGGTGAGGTGGAGCTCTACCAGGGACGCAGCTACAAGTCCTATCGCGGGATGGGGTCGATCGGCGCCATGGCCGGCAGTCAGGGGTCATCGGATCGCTACTTCCAGGAAAACGCCGATGATGTCGAGAAACTCGTACCCGAGGGCATCGAAGGCCGGGTCCCCTACAAGGGGCCGGTTGGTGTCATCATCCACCAGCTTCTGGGCGGGCTGCGGGCGAGCATGGGCTATTGTGGCTGCGCGAGCATCGACGCCTTCCGTACCCGGGCGCGCTTTGCCCGCATCACCAACTCCGGCGTTCGCGAGGGCCATGTCCACGACGTGAGCATTACCAAAGAAGCGCCTAACTACCGCAGCGATTGAGGCCATGACCCGCGACATCCATGACGAGCGGATCCTGATACTGGACTTCGGCTCGCAGTACACCCAGCTGATCGCCCGGCGCGTCCGAGAAGCCGGCGTTTATTGCGAAATCCGTCCCTGGGATGTGGATGGTGCGGCCATCCATGACTTCGCCCCCCGCGGCGTGATCTTGTCCGGCGGGCCGGAGTCGGTGCACGAGGACAACGATGAGACCCCGCGGGTGGATGATGCGGTTTTCGCCACCGGGGTGCCGGTGCTGGGGATCTGCTACGGGATGCAGGCACTGGCCCACCAACTGGGCGGCGCGGTCGAGGCCTCGTCCACCAAGGAGTTCGGCTATGCAGAGGTGCGCGCCCGGGGGCATTCGGTACTGCTCAGGGACATCGAGGATCGCACCAATGCCGAGGGCCACGGACTGCTTGATGTCTGGATGAGCCACGGCGATCGGGTCGCCGAGCTTCCTGACGGGTTCAAGGTCATCGCCAGCACGCCCTCGGCGCCCATTGCCGGGATTGGCGATGATCAACGCGGCCTCTACGGGCTGCAGTTCCATCCCGAGGTGACGCACACCCGGCAGGGTCAGCGGATACTGGCACGCTTTGTCCACGAAGTCTGTGGCTGCAAGGGCGATTGGACGGCCGGCAACATCATCGACGATCTGGTCGCCCGCGTCCGCCAGGAGGTGGGCGACGAGAATGTGCTGCTGGGGCTTTCCGGTGGTGTCGACTCCTCGGTGGTGGCGGCGCTGCTTCACAGAGCCATTGGCGATCAGCTCACCTGCGTTTTCGTCGACAACGGGCTGCTGCGACTGGCCGAGGGTGACGAGGTCATGCAGACCTTTGCCCGCCACATGGGCATCCGGGTCATTCGGGTCGATGCCGAGGATCGCTTTCTCGACGCCCTGGCCGGTGAGGCCGACCCGGAGGTCAAGCGCAAGATCATTGGCCGGACCTTTATCGAGGTCTTCGACGAAGAGGCCGGCAAACTCGATGACATCCAGTGGCTTGCCCAGGGCACCATCTACCCCGATGTCATCGAATCGGCCGGCGCCAGCACCGGCAAGGCCCACGTCATCAAATCCCACCACAATGTCGGCGGGCTGCCGGCGCGCATGAACCTCAAGCTCCTCGAGCCGTTGCGCGAACTTTTCAAAGACGAGGTACGCCGCATCGGCCTCGAGTTGGGACTGCCTGCCGAGATGATCCACCGCCACCCCTTCCCCGGCCCGGGCCTGGGCGTGCGCATCCTCGGCGAGATCCACAAGGCATATGCCGATTGCCTGCGACAGGCCGACGCCATCTTCATCGAGGCGCTGCGCGAGAGCGGCTGGTACGAAAAGACCAGCCAGGCCTTCGCGGTCTTTCTGCCGGTGAAGTCCGTGGGAGTGACCGGCGATGGCCGGCGTTATGAGTGGGTGGTGGCGTTGCGCGCGGTGGAAACCATCGACTTCATGACCGCTCGCTGGGCGCATCTGCCCTATGATTTTCTCGATCATGTCTCGCGGCGGATCATCAACGAAATCGAGGGCGTCTCGCGGGTGGTCTACGACATATCCGGCAAGCCGCCGGCGACGATCGAGTGGGAGTGACTCGTCTGAAAGGCCTGGCGCACGGGGCCTGGCCGGCCAGTTGACGGCCTCGGGGGGTGCGGGTGGCGAACACTGGCCAGACACAAGTAACTAGAGCCGCCGAGGATC
>UEZJ01000013.1_pt1 | contig 35547 bp, 39 predicted proteins | sample 1903791 | NCBI WGS metagenome assembly UEZJ01 (sample SAMEA4776353, study PRJEB27445) | saltern metagenome | biome: Hypersaline environment; feature: solar saltern; material: Pellet | place: Spain | collected 2012-08 | depth 0 m | reverse complement strand
GCGCTACGAAACCGCCGAGGGCGAGAGCAACTACTACGCGCCGGACGGACGCAGCATGCGCAAGGCCTTTCTGCGCACCCCCACCGATTTCACGCGGGTGAGTTCGGAGTTCAATCCCGATCGCCTGCATCCGGTCCTGGGCACCCGCCGACCCCATCGCGGCACCGACTATGCCGCGCCGCCGGGTACACCGATCAAGGCCGCCGGCGATGGCAAGATCGTCCACCGCGGCACCAAGGGGGGTTACGGCAAGACCGTGGTACTCAAACACGGCGGCCGTTACACCACGCTCTACGGTCATATGAGCAACTACGCCAACGGCCATTCCGTGGGTGATCGGGTCAAGCAGGGTGAGATCATCGGCTATGTGGGCAGCACCGGGTTGTCCACCGGACCGCACCTGCATTACGAATTTCGGGTCAACGGCGTCCACCGCAACCCGCGCACCGTCGACCTGCCCGAGGCCGAACCCATTGCCGAGCGGTATCGCGCTGATTTCGAGCGCACCACCGCCGCACTGATCACCCGACTGGACACCTTGAGCGGCACCCGGCTGGCGCGGGCCGACGACTAGGGGCATGGACATCATCGGCCTGATGTCCGGCACCAGCCTGGACGGGGTGGATGCAGTCCGGGTGCGGTTTGAGGACCATGGCCGCATGCAGGCGATCGGCCGACACCATCAGGCCTATGATGCGACGCTGAGACAGGCCCTGGCCCGCGTCGACGCGACCACGCCACTGAGGGAGGTCCTGCGCCTCGACCAGGCCGTGGCCGACGCCTGTGCCAGCGCCGCCCAACCGCTGCTCCGGCCAGCCGACGACCCCAATCTGCCCGACGGGATTGCCCTGCACGGCCAGACCATCTGGCATGCCCCGGACGACGACCCGGCCACCACCTGCCAGATCGGCAACCCGGCCCGGGTGGCAGAACGCACCGGGGTGGCGGTCATCGCCGATTTTCGCCGCCGTGATATGGCCGCCGGCGGCCAGGGGGCGCCGCTCGCCCCATTGTTCCACCGCGCCCTTTTTGCCGGCGACCAACCGCGGGCGGTGGTCAACCTGGGCGGTATCGCCAACCTGACCGTGCTGGATGGCCGGGGAGGCATCCGGCAGGGCTTTGACTGCGGGCCGGCGAACACACTCATGGACCGCTGGATCGCCAGCCACCGTGGCGCCGCCTATGACCGGGACGGGGCCTGGGCGGCCAGCGGGCGCTTGCTACCGGAGCTTTACGAGCGCCTGCTGGCCGACCCCTACTTCAAGCGGCCGCCGCCCAAGAGCACCGGCCCTGAGCATTTCAACCTCGAATGGCTCGCCGGTCATCTTGGCGGCCACGAAGCCCCGGCGGATGTCCAGGCCACCCTGGCGGATGTCACCGCCGGCAGCATCGCCGATGCGATCATGGCATGGGCGGACGATGCCCGGGACGCAGTGCTTTGCGGTGGCGGGGCGTTGAATACCTACCTGATCGGCCGGATCCGTCAGCGGCTGCCGGGATGGCCGGTTCGGTCGAGCGATGCGCTGGGGGTGCCGGTCACGGATGTCGAGGCCATGGGCTTTGCCTGGCTGGGCCGCGCGGCGATGCAAGGCGAGGCGCTGGATATGCAGGCGATCACCGGTGCGACGCACCCCGTGCGTTTGGGCGCGATCTATCCTGCGTAAACCCCGACTTCAGACGCCGAACGACGATCCACATCCGCATGTGGTCGTGGCATTGGGGTTGCGGATGACAAACTGCGCCCCTTCGATGCCTTCGACGTAGTCGATCTCGGCGCCTTCGAGATAGGCCGAGCTCATGGGGTCCACCAACAGCGTCACCCCACCGTTTTCGACCACCGCGTCGCCGGGCTCTTCGTTTTCGTCGAACATAAAGCCGTACTGAAAACCGGAGCAACCGCCCCCGGTGATATAGACCCGCAGCTTGAGCGCGTCGTTGTGCTCTTCATTCAGCAGCTGACGCACCTTTTCGGCGGCGCTATCGCTAAAGACCAGCAGGTCTTGCGCTTCGGCTATCTCGGTCATCTTCAGTCCTCCTGCCGTTGGGGCGTGATTCATTCTCGATCCCCGCTGCGGACAACGTCAATGCGCGGTCATGGCAGGACCGCCGGAGCCAGCAACCCCTCGGTCTCGGGCCGGGCGAACATCAGGTTCATGTTTTGTACCGCCTGGCCGGCCGCGCCCTTGACCAGATTATCCTCGACCGCCAGGACCAGCGCCATGTCACTGTCCTCGGGCCGATGGACGGCGATGCGCACCATGTTACTGCCACGAACGCTGCGGGTCTCGGGATGGCTGCCCGGCGGCAGCACATCCACAAAGGGCTCGTCGGCATAGCGGGTTTCAAAAACCGCCTGCAGATCCACCGCCGGGTCGCGGAGCGGCGCATAAAGCGTGGCATGGATGCCGCGGATCATGGGCAAAAGATGCGGGACGAACACCAGCCCGACCTCGCCGCCGGCGGCCTCTTCCAGGCCCTGACGGATCTCGGGCAGATGCCGGTGGCCGCCTGCGCCGTAGGCATGGAAGTTCTCGCCGGCTTCGCACAAAAGGGTGTGCTGCCGTGGCTGACGCCCCGCACCGCTGGCCCCGGATTTCGCATCGGCGACCACATGACGGGTATCCACCAGCCCGGCCTCGAGCAACGGGATCAGCCCCAGCTGCACCGCGGTGGGATAACAGCCCGGGTTGGCCACCAGCCGCGCTGCGCGAATGGCCTCGCGGTGGCGTTCGGGCAAGCCGTAGACCGCTTCGGCGGCCACCGCCGGGCAATGATGGGTCATGCCATACCAGCGCGACCAGAGCTCGAGATCGCGAATGCGAAAATCCGCCCCCAGGTCGATCACCCGCACCCCTTGTTCCAGCAGCGCCGGGGCCATCTCCATGGCCGTGCCGTTGGGGGTGGCAAAAAAGACCACGTCACACTCACCCAGGCCGGCCTCGTCCGGCTCGACAAAGGGCTGATCGACATGACCGCGCAGATTGGGAAAGACCTCGCTGACCGCCACACCGGCTTTGCCCCGGGAGGTGATGACCGCCAGATCCACCCCCGGATGCGCGGCGAGCAGCCGCAGCAGCTCGACGCCGGTATAGCCGGTGCCGCCAACAATCCCTGCACGAATCGCCATAGGTTGCCTCTTGCCATGGATCGGTCGCCTTATGATGCCAGAGACGGCGGGCAATGGCCGTCCCCCATCGGATCATGGCTTGCTAGACTGGATCAGTCGTCATCCCCGGAGGATCAAGCCAATGCGCAAGGAGTGGTTCGGCGCTGTCATCGCCCTGGCCGTTGTCGCCATGGTCAGCTATGTCTGGTTGGCCCCGCCGGCCCGCGAACCCGCGCCAGCCGTCACACTGCCCACCCTCGAGGGCGAGTCGGCGGCGCTCAGCGACTACCGGGGCGGGCCGGTGATGGTGGTCTTCTGGGCCACCACCTGCACCACCTGCATTGCCGAGATGCCGGATCTGGTCGCGTTGCATCAAAAACTCGCCGACCGTGGCCTGAGCATCCTGGGCGTGGCCATGGCCTACGACCCGCCGGATCAGGTGCGGGCCCTGGTCGAGCGTCGGGCGCTGCCCTACGAGATCGTGCTCGATAACGAAGGCGCCATTGCCCGGGCCTTTGACAATGTCCGGGTCACCCCCACCACCGTGCTGATCGACCCGGCCGGGCAGATCGTCTGGCAGCGCATCGGGCATCTCGATTTTGACGCGGTTGAGTCGCAGATCCGCGGCATGCTCGATGAGGCGCAGGCATCGTGATCGCGCTCTGGGTCAAGTCGTTTCATATCATCAGCGTGGTGACCTGGTTTGCCGCGCTTTTCTATCTGCCGCGGCTTTATGTCTACCACGCCATGGCCGAGGACGCGCCCAGCCGCGAGCGATTCAAGGTCATGGAGCGCAAGCTCTACCGCGGCATCATGAACCCCAGCGCGGTGGTCGCCGTCGGCCTCGGGGTGTTGTTGATCGTGCTGCAGCCGTTCTGGCTGGAACAGGGCTGGCTGCATGTCAAAATCCTGCTGGTGGCGGCGCTGGTGGGCTATCACTGGTACTGCGGGCGCTTGCTGCGCGCCTTTGCCGAGGACCGCAACACGCGCAGCCACGTCTGGTATCGGTGGTTCAACGAGCTGCCGGTGATCGTGCTGATCGCAGTGGTGTTGCTGGTGGAGTTAAAGCCCTGGGCATGATGGACTACCACCGACGGGGATGTTCCGGTAAAGTGTACTTAATTGGTCCTGTATTAACGGAAGTATGGCCATGACACGCGAGAAAAGCACAGCGGATATCCGCGACCTGCTCCAGGGGGCAGGGCTGCGGGCAACCAGACAGCGCATGGGGCTTGCCGAGCTGATCTTTGGCGCGGGAGAACGCCACCTCACCGCCGAAGAGCTCTACGCCGAGGCCATCAACGCGGGCATGCGGCTTTCACAGACCACCGTCTACAACACCCTGCATCAGTTTACCGAGGCGGGGCTGTTGCGCGAGATCCTCGCCGACCCGCGCCGCATCTACTTTGACACCAACGTCCACCCGCACCATCACTTCCTTGATGAGGATACCGGCGAGATGGAGGACATCCCGGCCGATGGCGTGGCGGTGGGTGCCCTGCCGACACCGCCGTCCGGCAAGTCCATCGAAGGGGTGGATGTGATCGTGCGGGTCAGCTCCCGGGCCTGATCGCGTCCACCGCCGGTGGCTGCCCCGGCCCGGGATCGGCGGGCGGGCGCGGCGCCCCCTGCGGAAAGAGCACCGGCGCCAGTTCCTCCAGCGCCTTTTGATAGACATCGCGTTTGAACGCAACGATCTGCGATAACGGGTGCCAGTACGAGACCCAGTTCCAGGCATCAAACTCAGGATCCGCGCAGGCATCCAGCTGCACCCGGGCCTCGTCGGCGACCAGCCGCAGCAGAAACCAGACCTGCTTCTGGCCAATACAGGTGGGCCGCTGACGCCGCCGGATCAGATGAGGCGGCAGTCGGTAGCGAAGCCACCCCCGGGTGGCGCCCAGCACCGCCACGTCGGCCGGCCGCAGACCGACCTCTTCATGGAGCTCGCGATAGAGGGCCGCCTCGGGGCTTTCGTCGCGCTGAATGCCCCCTTGCGGAAACTGCCAGGCGTTCTGGCCGATACGACGCGCCCACAGCAGCTCGCCCGCATCATTGGCGAGAATGATGCCGACATTGGGGCGAAAACCCTGCGCGTCAATCACTTATGAAACCCGTGTTGCCCATTGCTTGTGCCTCATTCTTCCACATAGGACAATCCAGCGGCAATTTCATCACCCCGGACCGACCGTGCAACTGGCGATCTTTGACCTCGACAACACCCTCCTCGGCGGTGACAGCGATTACCTCTGGGGACAGCACCTGATGGACAAGGGTGCGGTGGCCCGCGAAGGCTTTGAAGCCGAAAACCAGCGCTACATGGATGCCTACGAGCGCGGCGAGCTGGATATCGATGCCTTCATGCGCTTTGCCCTGCGCCCGCTGGCTGCCACCCCCCATGACACCCTACTGGCCTGGCGGGCCGAGTTCATCGACACCCACATCCGCCCCCGGGTGCTGCCGGCCGCCCGGCGATTGGTCGAAAGCCATCGGCAGGCCGGGCACGGGCTGATGATCATCACCGCCACCAACCGCTTTGTCACCGAGCCGATCGCGGCGCTTTTCAACATCCCGGTACTGCTCGCCACCGAGCCGGAGTTTGCCGATGGCGCCTTCACCGGCCGACATCAGGGCACGCCGACCTTTCGCGAGGGCAAGATCACCGCGCTGCAGGACTGGCTGGACCGCGAATCGGCCATGCTCGAGGCGGCCCATTTCTACAGCGACTCGCGCAACGATCTGCCATTGCTCGAGCATGTCGACCATCCGGTGGCCGTGGACCCCGACCCGGTGCTGGCCGCCGAGGCCGAGGCCCGCGGCTGGCCCATGCTGACCCTGCGCCAGGGCGACACCCCCCAACCGCTTAACCGCACTTCGAAGAGGCATCCATCATGAAAGCCACACTGGCAACGCCACTGCGACTGATCACCCTGATCCTGCTGGCGGGCATGGCCACGGCGGTCAGTGCCGAGATACGTGTCGAAGGCGCCTGGTCCCGGGCCACCGCCCCGGGCCTTGGCACCGGCGGGGCCTATTTTCATCTGATCAACACCGGCGAGCGCGGCGACCGACTGATCGGCGTGCGCAGCGACCGCGCGCCGCGGGTGGAGTTGCATCGAACCATCGAAGAAGGCGGTAACGCCCGCATGGTGCACACGCCAACGGTGCGCGTGCCGGCCAACGGCGAACTGGTGTTCGAACCCGGGGGCCGTCACGTCATGCTCATGGGCCTGGAGCGGGCTCTGACCGAGGGAGAGACCTACGAAATCATCCTCGAGCTCGAGCGCGCCGGCGATCTACCCATCACCGTGGAGGTCCGCTCGCCCACGGCCATGGGCGCCGACCATATGGGGCATGACGCCCATGGGATGACGCACTGAGCAAGCGGGCTTTTCGCCGTATCGTGGTGTCCTCGGGCGATTTTGATCCGCCGATCCGTATGTTCACGAGCCGGTCACCGACCAGCGGATCTCATGAGCCCGAGGACACCACGATACGGCAGGCCTGCGTGCTAGTGGCCGGCGTTCGTTAGTGGGTCTCAGATGACCCGCGAGAAGCGCCGTTCGCCACGGGCTTCGGCCAGATAGGCGTCGAAGGGCATGGCGACGTTGCGCAAAAAGAACCGGCCCCGCTCGGTGACCGCCAGCTCGTCCCGGCCGATCGTCACCAATCCATCATCGACCAGCGGCTGCAGCGCCATCAGGGCATCGGCAAAGTACTGCCGAAAAACGATGCCATGGCGTGCCTCGATGGCGGCAAAATCCACCCGCCCCCGGCACATCACGGCCTGGATGACATCCCGCCGCAGGCGATCATCGGCCGACAGCTCCACGCCCCGCCAGATGGGTAGACGACCAGCGGCCAGCGCCTCGGCATGGCCTTCCGGGTCGCGTTTGTTCTGCATGTAGGCATCACCGATCTGTCCGATGGACGATGCCCCGAGCCCGATCAGATCCAGATCCGGGCGAGTGGCATAACCCTGGAAGTTACGATGCAGCGTCCCGTCGCGGGCGGCCCGGGCCAGTTCATCGTCGGGCAGGGCGAAGTGGTCCATGCCGATATACTGGTAGCCATCGCGGGCGAGTCGCTCCATGGCCTCGATCAAAAGCGTGAGTTTGACATCCGCCGGCGGCAGCATGTCCTCGCGGATCTGGCGCTGGATACGGAACATCTGCGGCATATGGGCGTAGTTGTAGAGCGCGATCCGATCGGGCCGAATGGCCATGACCGCATCCAGCGTGCGGGCCAGCTTGGCCGGTGTCTGCAGCGGCAGTCCGTACATCAGATCGAGGTTTACCGAGTGAAAGCCCCGGGCCCGGGCTTCGGCGACCACATCGGCGGTATCTTCAACCCCCTGGATGCGGTTGATGGCCTTTTGCACATCATCGTCAAAATCCTGCACGCCCAGACTCAGCCGATTGAAGCCGAGCTCGGCGAGGCCGGCGATCCGCGCCCGATCCACCGTGCGCGGGTCCACCTCGATGGAGAACTCGCGCCGCGACGGATCGGCCAGGGGAAAACGCTCGGCGATGGCATCGATCAACCGGGCGAGATCATCATCGCTAAAGTAGGTCGGGGTGCCGCCGCCCAGGTGCAGCTGCTCCACCGGTCGGTCGTCGTCAAACAGCGCCGCCTGCAGGTCAAGCTCGTCGATGAGTCGGTCGAGGTAACGCTCGGCCCGGCGGTAGTTGGCGGTAATCACCTTGTTACAGGCGCAGTAAAAGCAGACCGTCCGGCAGAACGGCACATGCACGTACAGCGATAACGGCCGCGGCATCGGATCGCCGTTGCTGGCCTCGACCCGTTGGCGATATCGCTGGGCGTCGAAGACCTCGGTAAACTGCGCGGCGGTGGGATACGAGGTATACCGCGGGCCGGTGACGTCATAGCGCTGCAGCAGCTCGCGGTCGAGCATCAGATTGTCGGCCATGGCAGCCTAACCCTGTTGTGTTGCAATGGTCAGACGATACCGGGTATGGGCACAGCGCCCCTTGATATGGATCAGCCACCGGGCCCGTTGGGAGCAGACAGGATTGAGTGAGCACGGCAAAAGGCCAACCACCGGGCCGGACCGGCCCGGGGCGGGGCTGCGACAGCAGTTGATACGGCGGTTCTGGCTGGCGCTGGCGCTTTTCTTTGTCGGCCTGGGCAGCGTCGGGGCGGTGCTGCCGCTGCTGCCGACCACGCCATTTCTGTTGCTGGCGGCGTTCTGTGCCTCGCGCAGCTCGCCGGCGCTTCACGCCTGGCTCTACAGCCATCCGCGCTTTGGGCCGCTGCTGCGGGACTGGCGCGACCACCGCGCCATCCGGCCACGGGCCAAGGTCACCGCGCTGATCCTGGTGGCACTGAGCTGGGTGTGGATGTGGGTCAGCGTCGAACCGCTCTATGCCCGACTTTCCGCATCAGCGGTGATGGCCGGCGTGGTGGTGTTTCTCGCCACCCGTCCCCATGGCCCGGGCGGCTCAGGCGCCGGTGAGCGCCGCGACGATGAATAACCCCACCACACAGGCAAACGCGGCGGTCCACAACAGGCTGCGCAGCATCGGCCGATCGGCAATGTAGGCCAGTCCATAGCCGACCCGCAGGACGACAAAGGCCACCGCCAGGCCATCCACCCAGCCCTGGCCGGCATCCAGCTGCTCGGCCACCAGGACCGCGGCGGCAAAGGGCGGGAAGGCCTCGAAACTGTTCATCTGCGCCCAATTGGCCCGCTGCCGCCAGCCCTCGAGGTTGGCAAGCCAGGCCCGGGGCCGGGCGTTGTCGAACTGCCCGGCCGATTTGGCCGCACCGGCAAACCCAAAGGGGATTAGCGCCGCGGCGAGGATGCACCAGTAGGCAAGGGTCATGACGAGCCTCCTTGGAGGGCGGCGGTCACCGCCCGATGGCCGATGTCGGTGCGCACGAAAGCGCCCTCCCAGTGGATCTGCCCGGCCAGGTCGTAGGCCGCCTGTTGGGCGGCGACGATATCCTCGCCCAACGCACAGGCGCAGAGCACCCGACCGCCAGCGGTCACCACCTGGCCCTCGGCGTTCTCGGCGGTGCCGGCATGAAAGACCTTGCGATCGGGGATCGCCGCATCGGGCAGCCCGTGGATGACCGCGCCCTTGTCATAGACCCCGGGATAGCCGGCTGCCGCCATCACCACCCCCAGGCACGGCCGCGGATCCCATGTCACCGACTGCGCCGCGAGCCGGCCCTGCAGGGCGGCTTCGAAAAGCGCCACCGGGTCGCTGGCAAGGCGCATGACAATGGGTTGGGTCTCGGGGTCGCCGAGCCGGACGTTAAACTCGAGCACCCGGGGCGCCCCGTCGGCATCGATCATCAGCCCGGCATACAGAAACCCCTGATAGCCCCGTCCCTCGGCCACCAGGCCCCGGACGGTGGGGTGGATCACCTCGTCCATCACCCGCGCGTGGACGGCGTCGTCGATCACCGGGGCCGGCGAATAGGCGCCCATGCCACCGGTGTTAGGCCCCTGGTCGCCGGCGTCCCGGGCCTTGTGATCCTGCGAGGTGGCAAGCGGCAGCACCGTCTCGCCATCCACCAGGGCGATGAAACTCGCCTCCTCGCCCTCGAGGTAATCCTCGACCACGATGCGCTCACTGGCCGCGCCGAAGGCGCCCGAGAGCATCTCCTCGGCGGCGAGCAGCGCCTCGTCCAGGGTGCGCGCCACGGTGACCCCCTTGCCCGCGGCCAGACCGTCAGCCTTGACCACCAGCGGCGCACCGCGCGCCTCGATATAGGCCCGCGCCTCGTCCAGATCATCAAAGGTCTGATAGGCGGCGCTGGGGATGTGGTGACGGGCAAAGAAATCCTTGGCGAAGGCCTTGGACGACTCCAGCTCGGCGCCGGCCCGGCCGGGCCCCAGGCAGGGCAGGCCGGCGGCGGCAAAGGCATCCACCACCCCGGCGGCCAGAGGCGCCTCGGGGCCGACCACGGTCATGGCCACCTCCAGACGCTGGGCAACGGCGCGCAGCCCGTCGATATCCTCGACACCCACATTGACGTTGCTCACCCCCGGCTCGAGGGCCGTGCCTGCATTGCCCGGGGCCACATGCACATGGTTGACCCGCGGCGAGCGGGCCAGCCGCCAGGCAAGCGCATGCTCGCGCCCGCCGTTGCCGATCACCAGAATATCCATCTCCCCTCCCGGTTCCGTGGACCGTTAATCAGTGGCGAAAATGCCGCATGCCGGTGAACGCCATGGCGATGCCATGCTCGTTGGCCGCGGCAATCACCTCGTCATCCCGCATGGAGCCGCCCGGCTGCACAATGGCCCGGACCCCGGCCTCGGCGGCCTGATCGACCCCGTCCCGAAACGGAAAAAAGGCATCCGAGGCAAGCACCGCCCCGGCCAGCGAGAGACCGGCATCGGTGGCTTTGCGCACGCCGATGCGGGCGCTGTCCACCCGCGACATCTGCCCCGCCCCGATCCCCAGCGTCCGACCGTCACGACCATAGACGATCGCGTTGGATTTCACATGCTTGGCCACCCGCCAGACAAAATCCAGATCCGATCGAAGCGAGTCGTCGATGGCGGCCTCGGTGACACAGCGAAGGGACGCATCGTCGCCGTAGAGTGCGGCATCCTGGGACTGTACCAACACCCCGCCGCCGATGGGCTGCAACCGCCAGCCCCCGGGCGTCGATGGGCCGTGGGGGATTTCGAGCACCCGCAGATTCTGCTTGCGGCCGGTAATGGCAAGCGCCTCGTCGGCCACCGCCGGGGCCAGGATCACCTCGACAAACTGCCGGGCGATAATGGCCTCGGCGGTGGCCGCATCCAGCGGCCGGTTGAACGCGATGATCCCGCCAAACGCCGAGGTGGGATCGGTGGCGAAGGCGGCCTGGTAGGCCGGCTCGAGGCTGTCCGCCACCGCCACCCCGCAGGGGTTGGCATGTTTGACGATGACACAGGCCGGGGCCTCGAAGGCCGCAGCACAGGCCCAGGCGGCATCGGCGTCGGCGAGGTTGTTGTAGGAAAGCGCCTTGCCCTGACATTGCCGGTAGCTGGCAAAGCTGCCGGCCGGCGCGGCCGCCTCTTGGTAGAAGGCCGCTTGCTGATGGGGGTTTTCGCCATAGCGCAGGGTATCGACCCGCTGCCAGTGGGCGTTGAGCTGGGCGGGAAAATCGGCGCGCTCACCATCGGCCGATCGGGCCGAGAGATGATTGCTGATCGCCGCGTCATAGCGGGCGACATGGTTGAACGCCGCCACCGCCAGCTCATAACGCAGTGCGACACTGAGCCCCTCACCGCCCAGGGCGTCGATCACCGCCGGGTACTGCGACGGATCGGTCACCACCCCGACACCGGCGTGGTTCTTGGCCGCCGCCCGCAACATCGCCGGGCCGCCGATGTCGATATGCTCGATCGCCGTGGCCAGACTGCAGTCCGGGTCGGCGGTCACCGCCTCGAAGGGGTAGAGGTTGACCGCCAGCAGATCGATGGGCGGGATGTCCTGCTCGGCCATAACCGCCTCGTCCTCGCCGCGACGGCCCAAAAGCCCCCCGTGCACCCGGGGGTGGAGGGTCTTGACCCGGCCGGCCATGATCTCGGGAAACCCGGTGTAATCGCCCACCTCGGTGACCGGAATGCCCGCCTCGGTCAACAGCCGGGCGGTGCCCCCGGTGGAGAGGATTTCGGCGCCGGCGTCATTCAGCGCCCGGGCCAGGGTTTCGATATCGGTCTTGTCCGAGACGCTCAAAAGCGCCCGGCGCACCGGTATCGGGCGATCGACAGTCGTCATGGGGACTCCCCGGGTCATGACCCGCGCTAGTCTTCGAGATTGTAGTGCCGCAGCTTCTTGCGCAAGGTCCCGCGATTGATCCCCAGGGTCTCGGCGGCACGGGTCTGGTTGCCCTCGCAGATCTGCATGACCACCTCGAGCAGGGGCCGCTCGGCCTCTTCGATGACCATGCGGTGGAGATCGCGGCAGTGGTGGCCATCCAGCTTTTCAAAATAATCACTCAGGGTGTCACGAACGCAGGCCCGGATGGGGCCGACATCGGCACTGTGTTTGGGTGATTGGTCCGACATGGCGTTCATTCCTCGCGCGAAGCCGGGATCATAACCACAACCCCCGCTGCGTTAAAGCGCATGGGTCAAGACAACCGCCGGTGTCCACGCAGACAAATCCAACCGTCGCGCCGGGTGTCATCGACAAAATCAATGGCCGGGGTGTAGGCCCGGCGTACGGCCGCGGCCTGATCGGCAAGGACCCCGCTCATGAGCAAACGCCCGCCGGGCGTCAGTGCATCGGTCAAAACCGGCGCCAGCTGCTTGAGAATCCCGGCCAGGATATTGGCCACCACCGCGTCGGCCACCGGCAGATCATGGCCCGGCAGACCGGTCTCGATGGCCCCGGCCACCTGGTTGGCCCGGGCATTGTCCCGGGTGGCGGTCAGCGCCTGGGGATCGTTATCAATGGCAATGACCCGGCGGGCGCCCAGCTTGAGGGCGGCGACGGCCAGGATGCCGGATCCGCAGCCATAGTCGATCAGCGTTTGCCCCACAGGCGGTGCCGCCGCCAGCGCCTCGAGGCAGAGCGCCGTGGTGGGATGGGTGCCGGTGCCAAAGGCCAGCCCCGGATCCAGCCGGACGGGGATGGTCGCCGACGCCGGCGGTGTCATGCCGTGGGGCACCACCCAGAGGCCATGGCCAAAATCCAGCGGCTTGAAGTCATCCAGCCAGACCCGTTCCCAATCGCGCGCTTCGATGGGTGCCCACTTGAGCTCGGTAGGCGGCAGATCGAGGGCCCGGGCGATGGCATCGGCCACCGACGCCTGGTCGACGTCCGCGCCGAACAGCGCCTCGGCCCGCATGGCATCCCACAGACGGGTCTCGCCCGGGGCCGGTTCGAGCACCGCCGTCGCCCCGGCCGCCTCACAAAGGCTGATCGCCGTCGCGCCATGGGCTTCGAGCACCGCCTCGGCCCGCTCGGCATCGGCCGCCGGCAGTGGAAAGCTCAGTTGCCAGTCACTCACGGCCCGCGATGTTCGCCGGGCTGCCAGAGGACATCACCGCCGGCTTCGCGGTTGGCCTCGCGGGCGAGGACAAACAGATAATCCGAGAGCCGGTTGAGATAGCGAAGGACCGTCTCGTTGATGGGCGCGGCGGTGGCCAGCGCGGCCGAATCCCGCTCGGCCCGACGTGCCACGGTGCGGGCATGATGCAGGTGCGCCGCCGCCGGGCTGCCGGCCGGCAGGACAAACGAGCGCAGCGTCTCGAGGCCGGCGTTGATGCGATCGATCTCGGCCTCCAGCCATTCCACCTGGGGCTCGGTCACCCGCAGCGGCTCGAAGGGCGGATCCTCCTGCTCGGGGGTACAAAGATCGGCCCCCACGTCAAAAAGATCGTTCTGGATGCGCATCAACGCCGCATCCAGATCACCACCGGCATGCAGCCGGCAGATACCGAGCAGGGCGTTGAGCTCATCCACCGTGCCGTAGGCATTGACCCGCAGATCGGTTTTGGCCACCCGGCTGCCGTCGCCCAGCGCCGTGTGACCGGCATCCCCGGTTCGGGTATAGATTTTGGTGAGCTTGACCACGCGGTTAACCGTTGAACCGCTTGACCGAATCCTCGATCTCGGCGACCGCCGCGTCATGCCCCTTCCAGCCGTTGACCTTCACCCACTTGCCGGGCTCGAGATCCTTGTAGTGCTCGAAGAAATGACTGATCTGCTCGAGCAGCAGCGACGGCAGGTCCGCGGGGGCCTGGACGTGATCGTAGATGGGGGTGAGTTTGCTGATCGGCACGCAAAGCAGCTTGGCATCCTCGCCGCTTTCGTCGGACATCTCCAGCACCCCCACCGGACGACAGCGGATCACCGAGCCCACCGCCAGCGGAAAGGGGGTGACCACCAGTGCATCGAGCGGATCCCCATCGCCGCAGAGGGTGTCCGGGATGTAGCCGTAGTTGGCCGGGTAGTGCATGGCCGTGCCCATGAACCGGTCCACCATCACGGCGCCCGAGTCCTTGTCCACTTCGTACTTGATCGGATCGGCGTTGGCCGGGATCTCGATGATGATGTTGATGTCTTCCGGCAGATCCTTGCCGGCGGTGATTCCCTCAAAGGCCATGCTTCGCTCTCCTCGTTGCTGGATGCAGGCTTGGTTCGTCAAAAGGCGTGATTATACGCAGCCCCCGCCCCCGGGTCAGGCACCGAATGCCGGCAGGCGTTTTTCGACCATCCGACCGGCCAGACGGGCATAGTCCGGCAGGCCGTTGCGGTAGGGCGGATAGTCTTCACCGGCAATTAGCGGGCGCAGATAGCGCAGGCAGGATTCGGTGACGAAAAGACCGCTTTCATCGATGTACTCCGCCGGCATCCTGGCCTCGACGTTGGCCACCTCGGCCAGCGGCACCCGGCCGATGTGCCAACGATAGGGACTGTCGGATTCGCGCACGATCGTGGGCATGACCGCATCCTCGCCGGCGATTGCCAGCTCCACGGCCGCCTTGCCCAGGGCATAGGCCTGTTCCACGTCGGTGGCCGAGGCGATATGCCGCGCCGCGCGTTGCAGATAATCGGCGATGGCGTAGTGGTATTTGTAGCCTAGATGGTTTTTGACCATGGCCGCCACCGTGGGCGCCACCCCCCCCAACTGGACGTGGCCGAAGGCATCCCGCGTGCCCTGGTCGGCCAGGAACTGGCCGTCGGCGGTTTTCACCCCCTCCGAGACCACCACCACGCAGTAGCCGAACCGCTCGACACTCTCGCGGACCCGATCGAGGAAACGCTGCTCATCCAGCGGCACCTCGGGCAGCAGAATGACATGGGGCGGGTCGCCCTCGCCCTCCCGCGCCAGGGCCGAGGCCGCGGCAATCCAGCCGGCGTGTCGCCCCATGGTCTCGAGGATGAACACCTTGGTCGAGGTCTCGGCCATGGAGGCCACATCCAGCCCCGCCTCGCGGGTCGCCACGGCAATGTATTTGGCCACCGAGCCGAACCCCGGGCAGGTATCGGTGACCGGCAGGTCGTTGTCGACGGTCTTGGGCACGCCAATGCACTGGATCGGATAGCCCATGGCCTCGCCGAGCTGCGAGACCTTGTGGGCGGTGTCCTGCGAATCACCACCGCCGTTGTAGAAGAAATAACCAATGTCGTGGGCCCGGAAGACGTCGATCAGCCGCTCGTACTCGGCGCGGTTTTCCTCCAGCCCCTTGAGTTTGTAGCGCGCCGAGCCAAATGCACCCGCCGGGGTGTGGCGCAGCGCGGCGATGGTCTCGGCCGACTCGCCGGCGGTGTCGATGAGCGCCTCGTGCAACGCCCCCAATATGCCGTGGCGGCCGGCGTAGACGGTGCCAATCCGCTCGGGGTGGGCGCGGGCGGTCTCGATCACCCCGCAGGCGGTGGCGTTGATCACGGCGGTCACCCCCCCGGACTGGGCATAAAAAGCGTTTCTGGCGGTCATGAATGGCTCTCCCCTGCAATCCGGGGCCGATTCTAACAACTGACCGGTTGGCCTTGCTGCCAGAGATAATCCCGGGTTCGCGGCACGGCATGCTGATCCCGCGCGAGCTGGAAGTGAAAGACCACCAGCCCGCGGTGGCGGAAGGCCATCTCGCTGGCCGCCAGATAGAACTCCCACATTCGGCAGAAGCGCTCGCCCTTCTCGCGGCAGACCGCATCGCGGACCGCCTGGAATCGGGCGAACCACGCCGCCAGGGTGTAGGCATAGTGCATGCGCAGCACTTCCAGGTCGCTGCAGAGCAGTTGCTGGCGCTCCACCGCCGAGGCCACCTCGGAGAGCGCCGGTATGTAGCCGCCGGGGAAGATGTAACGACGAATCCAGGGGTTGGTCACCCCCGGCCGGCCGGTCCGGCCGATGGTGTGGACAAGGGCGATGCCATCGGCGCTCAGGTGACGGTGGACGGCGTTGAAGTAGGTGTCGTAGTAACGCGCCCCGACATGCTCGAACATGCCGACACTGACGATACGATCAAACCGCTCGGGCACATCGCGGTAATCCTGCATGCGGATCGCCACCCGGTCGTCGAGCCCCCGGTCGGCCACCCGTTGCCGGGCCACCCGGGCCTGCTCCCGGGACAGGGTCAACCCCACCACCCGGGCACCGGCCTGTTCCGCCAGCTCGATGGCGAGCCCGCCCCAACCGCAGCCGATATCCAGCACGGTCTGTTCGGGCGCGAGGCAGAGCTTGCGGCGGATGAGCGCCCGCTTGGCGGCCTGGGCGGCCTCGAGGTCGTCCACCCCGTCGTCCCAATAGGCGCAGGAGTACTGCAGATCGCGGTCGAGAAACCGCCTGAAAAGCGACTCATCAAGATCGTAGTGATGAGCGACATTGCGCCGGCTGGCCGCCCGTCGGTTCCACTGCTGCAACAAGCGAAGCACCGGCTGCAACACCCGCTGGCCCTGCCCCGGCGCCTGTCGGGCGAAGTTGCCCATCAACACATCCAGCAGTGTGCGCAGATCCGGCGTGCTCCAGGCCCCTTCCATGTAGGTCTGGCCGAGCATGAAATCCGGGTCGGCCACAAGCCGCCGCTCGATGGCGGGGTCATGCAGTGTCACCTCGGCCACCGGCTCGCCATCGCCATAACGGCCGCGGCGGCCATCGGCGGCCTTGAAATCAAGCGAGCCGTTACGAACCCCTTCTTCGAGGACTTTGTCCAGCATCCCTGACCTCCGTGGCGACGGCGGCGCGGTGAACCGTTACCATGCATGCAACCGCAACACCGCCGGCGGGTTCAACCCCGCCCGCAAGAGCGCAAAAAACCATGGCCGAGACATCCGCATCGTCACTGCAGCGCCTGCTGGGCATCGCCCTGCTCCGTGCCGGACCCGACGAGTTGCCCTGCTCGAATGCCCTGCTGGGTGGGACCATCGCCGCCACCGCGGCCATCAACTACCCGGTCATCCAGCGCTACACCCCCGAGGTGGAACCGCTGGTGCAGATCCTGCTGTTGATCGCCTACAACGCGGCGTTCCTTGCCGTTGCCCTGTGGCTGCGGGGCGTGCCAGCGCGTTTCACCCAGACCGCCACCGCGGTTTTCGGCACCGATGCGATCATCTCGGCGGTGGCCCTGCCGGTGCTGCTCGGGCTTGGCCAGCCCAATGAGACCAACGGCCTGGCCGCGGGGCTTTTCCTGGCGCTGCTTTTGTGGAATGTCGCCGTGGTCAGCCGCATCCTGCGCGCGGCATTGTCCATGACCACGGGCTTTGCCGTCGGCCTGGCGCTGGTCTATCTGTTTGGCGCCAGTGTCTTTGTTCGCGGGCTGACCGGCGCATGAGCCACGTTCATATCCTGGGCATCGGCGGGACGTTCATGGCCGGGCTGGCGCTGATCGCCCGAGAGGCCGGCTACCGGGTGACCGGTCAGGATCAGCCGCTCTACCCGCCCATGAGCGAGGTGCTTGCCCGCGCCGGGATCGACGTCGAGACCGGTTACACGCCATCGCCCAGTGCCGAGGCCGCCGACGAGGTGATCATCGGCAACGCCCTTGGCCGCGGCAACCCGGCGGTGGAGGCCATTCTGGCGATGCGCCGCGACTACACCTCGGGCCCGGCCTGGCTGGCCCGCCACATCCTCCACGACCGCTGGGTGATCGCGGTGGCCGGCACCCATGGTAAGACCACCACCGCGGCAATGCTTGCCTGGATGCTGGAGTCCGCCGGCCTGGCACCGGGGTTTCTGATCGGCGGCCGGCCGGCCAACTTCGACGTCCCGGCGCGGCTTGGTCAGGCGCCGTTTTTTGTCATCGAAGCCGATGAGTACGACACCGCCTTTTTCGATAAACGCGCCAAGTTCGTCCACTTCCGCCCCCGGACCCTGGTGCTGAACAATCTTGAGTTCGATCATGCCGACATCTACCCCGATCTTGCGGCAATAGAGCGGCAATTCCATCATCTGATCCGTACAGTCCCCGGCAACGGCAGCCTGGTGGTCAACGGCGATGAGCCCGCCCTCGAGCGGGTGCTGGCCACCGGCTGCTGGACCGACCGGGTGGTGTTTGGCCGGCATCCCGACCACCCCTGGCGCCTCGACGGCACGGCCGGGGCGTGGCAGTTGGGGCAACACCCCCTGCCCCTGCCACAGCCAGGCGCCCACAACGCCATGAATGCCGCCGCCGCCACCCTGGCGGCCCGCCACGTAGGCGTTGCCATCGAAAACGCGACCGAAGCGCTGGCCGACTTTCGGGGCGTGGCGCGGCGTCTTGAACTGCGCGGCGAGGTCAACGACATCCGGGTGGTGGATGATTTTGCCCACCACCCCACCGCCATCGCCGCCACCCTCGAGGCCCTGCGGACAGCGGCATCCGATCGGCGGCTGGTGGCGGTGGTCGAGCCGCGGTCGAACACCATGCGCGAAGGCGTCCATGCCGATCGCCTGGGCGGCTCGCTGCAGAAAGCCGACCGGATCCATCTGCTGGCCGACCCGTCCCTTGACTGGGATGTCCGGGCCGCGGTGGCCGATCTTGGCTCCCGCGCCCGCGTGGCCGACGGACTGGATGCGCTGGTGGCGGGCATCATGCAGGACAGCCGACCCGGCGATACCATCGCGGTCATGAGTAACGGGGCCTTCGGTGGGATCCATGAGCGACTCATCGAGGGATTGACCCGGCAGACACAGGACAATGCCCAATGAACAACGCACCCATCACCCTGGCGATCACCGGCGCCTCGGGCGCGATTTACGGCCTGCGACTGCTGGAATGCCTCCTGGGCGCCGGTGTCCCGGTCTACCTAATGGTCTCGGAGGCCGGGCGGCTGGTGCTCAAAATGGAGCACGATCTCAGTCTGCCGGCGCGAAGCAGTGACATGGCAGCCACACTGGCCCGGCGCTTCGGCGCCCATGACGGGCAGTTGACGGTGTTTGGCGCCAAGGCCTGGTCGGCGCCGGTGGCCTCGGGCTCAGGTGCGCCCAGGCAGATGGTGATCTGCCCGTGCACCACCGGCACCCTGGGCCGGATCGCCGCCGGGACCAGTGAGGCACTGATCGAGCGGGCGGCGGATGTGGTGCTCAAAGAACGCGGCCAGCTCATCGCGGTGCCCCGCGAGACCCCCCTATCCGAGATCCACCTCGAGAACATGCTCCGGCTCACCCGCATGGGGGCGGTCATGCTGCCCGCCAACCCGGCCTTCTATCACCGGCCGACGGCGATGAACGAGCTGGTGGACTTTGTCGTCGCCCGGGTCCTCGACCGCCTGGGGCTTGATCAGTCGCTGATCCCGCCCTGGGGCCAGGACTCGCTCGCCGGCGAATAACGAGGCGGCCGGATCCCGGCGATCGAGCGCCGCTCGGCCCGCTCGGCCGCGGCGTCCAAAAGCCGCCTTACCGCCGTCCGGTCCGGGCGTTGCCGTTCGAGACGCGGGAGCAGCAAGCCACCGGTAATACGCTCTTGCTCGAGTTGCAGCAGCCACACCCGACCGCGCTCGACACGCGCCACCGGCCAGCCCCGCAACACCCAGCGCCGGGTCGGGTCGTCGCCCAGACGGATACGGACAAAGGGGGCTATCCGGCCCGCGTGCCAGCGCGGCAGCACCGGCAGACGCGCGGGTGTGGGCCGCGGACTGACCCAGCGCAGCAGGGTCTGCCAGCGCCATTCCGGCGGTTGTTGCCAGTCGGGTTGAAAACCCGCCGGTGGCGTTGCCGCCGACCACCAATGGGCGTCAAACGGCGCCTCAAGCCCCAGAATGGCCAATCGCCGCTGCGGCAGGGGGCCATCGCCGGCCAGCCAGTCGGCCGCGGTCATCACCGGCGCGCCCGGCGGTTCGGGATAATCCGCCAACGGATCCGGCCACTGAAGCTGCCGGGTGAGCCCGGCGGTGGCGAGCAGCACCACCATCGAGACGGCCACCGCCGTCATCGACCCATTGCCCGAGCCCCGAGGGCTGCGGGCTACCACCGGGAGCGCGCCCAGGGTGACGCCCAGGCCGATGCCGGCGAGGACATCCAATGGCCAATGCACCCCCAACGCCAGACGACTCACGGCAACGGCGGCGGTCAGCAGCCCGGCAATAGCCAGCAGAAGATTGCGCGAGATGGGCCGCGCGGCCGGCCACAACACCACCCAGAGCGTGACCAGCACCGCAATACCCGCGGCGTGGGCGCTCGGCAACGCCGCCCCGAACGCGGGGGTCTCGGTCAGCGAAAGCGGCCGGGCCAGACCAATCCAGCCCTTGAGGCCGTAGGCGATGGCCTGGGTGGCGGCCATCGCCAGCAGCGCCAGCAGCGCCCGCCGTTGCCCCTCGACCCACCACACCACCCCGACAAGGGCCAGCGCCGCCAGCATGACCGGCAATACACCGCCCAGCTGGGTGACCGCCCAAAAGGCATCATCAAGGCCGGACGCCGAGACCCGGATGACGGCGGCCATGCCGCGCTCCCAGTCCATGGGCGCGGGTTCGAGCAGCGCCCGGGCGCTGCTTGCCACCAGCACGGCCAGCATCAGCCACCAGAACCAGCCACGCCGGTATCGCAGCGCCCGGGTGGCGGCATGCAATGGCCGCAGCCAGGCCCACTCCACGCCCCTGGGCGGTTGTCGGCCCACCGCGCGGGCCAGGCGATGGCCGGCCAGCCGCAGTGGCCGGTCGATGCGCGGCAACAGCCAGCGCAGCAGCAGGAACAGGGTGATCACCAGCACGATCCAGGCCACCAGGCGGCCCATGACCTCGAGCGCCAGGGCCAGCGAGGCCCCGAACACCACACCGGGGAGGAGATACGCCGGGGCCCAGATCACCGCCGAGCCCAGGTTGGCGAGCAGAAAACGCCCCGGCGGCATGCCCAGCATACCGACCACGGCGGGAATCACCGGACGCACCGGGCCAACAAACCGGCCAATCACCACGCTCTTGCCGCCGTGGCGGTGGAACAACGCCTCGGCCCGGTTCACCGCCCCCGGATAGCGGCGGATGACCGGCAGCAGACGGAGCTCGCCGCGAAAGCGCCGCCCCAGATAGAAACTCAGCCCATCCCCGGCAATGGCACCGGCCATGGCCCAGAGCAGAATCGGCAGCACCGGCATGTGACTGCCGCCGACAAGCGCCCCGGCGGCGAACATCAGCACCGCCCCGGGAACCAGCAGCCCCACCAGCGCCAGGGACTCGGCAAAGGCGATGACCGCCACCGCCACCCCCACCCAGTCGGGGTGAGCGGCGAGGAAGTTCAGGATGGGTTCAACAAATCCCCAGGGCCCGTTCACAGATGGGCAAAGACCCGCTCGGCGGCATCCAGGGTATGGGCTAGCGCCGCCTCGTCATGGGCGGTCGAGACAAAACCCGCCTCGAAAGCGGAAGGGGCCAGATAGACCCCGGCCTCAAGCATGCCGTGGAAAAAGCGCTTGAACCGATCGGCATCACAGCCGGCGACATCCTCAAAGCCGACGATCTCGTCCTTGTCGGTAAAGAAAAGCCCGAACATGGTGCCGGCCTGGGTGGTGGTCAGCCCAACGCCGGCGGCCTCGGCCCGAGCCTCGAGCCCGGCGAGCAGACGCCCGGTCCATGCCTCGGCCCCGGCATGCACACCGGGCCGGGTGAGGTTGCGCAACGTCGCAAGGCCGCTGGCCATTGCCAGCGGATTCCCCGACAGGGTGCCGGCCTGATAGACCGGACCGGTGGGGGCGAGGTATTCCATGACATCGGCCCGTCCACCCAGCGCCGCGGTGGGCAGGCCACCGCCGATCACCTTGCCCAGGCAGGTGAGATCCGGGGTCACGCTATAGGCGGCCTGGGCTCCGCCGGGGGCGGCACGGAAACCACTCATCACCTCGTCAAAGACCAGCAGCGCCCCGCTGTCATCGCAAAGGCTCCGCAGCCCCTCGAGGAATGCCGGCATGGCCGGCACGCAGTTCATGTTGCCGGCCACCGGCTCGACCAGCACCGCCGCAATGGTCTCGCCATACTCGGCAAAGAGCTGGCGGACCGCATCGATGTCGTTGTAGGGCGCGGTCAGGGTGGTCTCGGTGACCGATGCCGGCACCCCGGGAGAGCCGGGGATCCCGAGGGTCAACACCCCCGAACCCGCCTCGACCAACAGCGCATCGACATGGCCGTGGTAGTTGCCGCGGAATTTCAACACCCGGTCACGGCCGGTATAGCCCCGGGCCAGCCGCACAGCGCTCATGCAGGCCTCGGTGCCGGAGTTGACCATGCGAAGGCGCTCGATGCCCGGCATCAGGGATTTGACCTGGACGGCCAGCTCGGTCTCGAGCTCGGTGGGGGCACCAAAGCTGGTGCCCCGGGCGGCGGTATCGGCGATGGCCTCCACCACTTCGGGATGGGCATGGCCGATGGCGAGCGGCCCGTACGAGAGCACATAGTCGACGTAGCGCTTGCCATCCACATCCTCGATCCAGGCGCCCTCGCCGCGGCGGATGAAAACCGGTGTCCCGCCCACCGAGCGGAATGCCCGCACGGCAGAGTTCACCCCGCCCACCAGATGCTGCTGGGCCTGGGCAAAAAGATTCTCGGATCGGCTGCTCATGATGATGGCGTCCCTTGTGTTGAAAAGCCGCGATGGATCAACGCCGCCGTGGCGGACCGCGGGTCGTCGGCACCGAATACGGCATCCACCACCGCCACCGCATCGGCCCCGGCAGCGGTCACCTCGCCGATGTTATCGGCCGTGATCCCGCCAATGGCCACCACCGGCAGGGCAAAGCGTCGCCGGGCCTCGGCCAGGATATCAAGCGGCGCCAGCCCGGCCTGGGGCTTGGTGGGCGAGGGGTAGACACTGCCAAAGGCCAGATAGTCGGCACCCGCCTCGACCGCTGCCCCGGCCCGGTCGAGATCGGCGTAGCAGGAAACCCCCAGCACACGGCCGGGCCCCAGCGCCGATCGTGCCCGGGCGACACCGGCATCGTCGCGACCGACGTGCACCCCGTCGGCGTTGGCCTGCAGAGCCAGGTCGACATCGTCGTTGATGATGAACGCCGCACCATGCTGCCGACACAGGGCCGCCAGCGCGGTGGCTTCGGTCAGTCGCCGATCGGCGTCATCGCTTTTGTCGCGATACTGCAGCACCCGGGCGCCGGCCCCGAGGGTGGCGGCCGCGGCGTCGAGCAGACCGGACTGGCCGGCCCGACGCGGGGCGGTGATCGCGTAAAGCCCGGTGATGGAACCCGCGGCGGTCAAATCTCGATCATCTCGAAATCCGACTTGCCGGCGCCGCATTCCGGGCAGACGAAGTCATCCGGGATATCTTCCCAGCGCGTCCCGGGGGCGATGCCCTCCTCGGGCAGGCCATCCTCTTCTTCATAGATCCAGCCGCAGACCACACACATCCACGAGCGATATTCCATTGCCATCTCCGTTGATCAGGTCGAAGTCAGAACGTTTGCAGATCCCAACCCTAAAGCCTGCCGCGTCCACGGGAAAGGGCTTTAGCCGTGGGTGGCCCAGACCACACCGGTGTCGATTTCACCGCCCGGGCCCAGATCCAGCCAGCGGAAACCCGGCGGCGCCTCCCCCCGGGTAAAGTCGGCGGCACCGGGGCAGAAATCGGCGGCGGTGGAGGGGGCGCTGATCACCCGCGCCCCGCACCAGGGCCGGTCCACGGGGTGATGGATATGCCCGACCAGCACCGCACGAATGCGCGACTCGGCCTCGATCCGGGCCTGCAGCGCCGCCGGCCGCTGCAACGCGATGGCATCCAGCCAGGGGGTACCCACCGGGATGGGGGGGTGGTGCATGGCCACGATGACATGGTCGGTGGTCAACGCCTCGAGCGCTTCATCCAGCGCCGCCAGCTCGCCTTCGGCAAGCGCCCCCGGGACAGCGCCGGGGATCTGGGTGTTGAGCATGATCACCGTCCAGTCCCTCACCACCAGACTGCGGCCGGTGGTGATCAGCGGCCCGGCAAACGCCCGCGCCATCTGCCGGGGGTCATCATGGTTACCCGGGATGACCCGGCCGGGCAGCCCCAGGGTCGCCAGTTGCGCGGCCAGATCGTCATAGCCGGCGGCGCTTTCGTCATGGACCAGATCGCCGGTATGCAAAAGCCCGTGGGCATGAGCCGCCCAGGGCTTCATGGCGGCCAGCGTCCGGTTGAAGCGGTCACGGACGTTGACCCCGGCCTGCCGCTTGTCGGGGTCGGCAAAAAGATGCGTATCGCTTAGCTGCAGCAGACGCACCGGGCCCGCTGGGCTCATGTACCGGCCTCGCCGTGGATCCACAGCTGGCTGTACCAGTAAAAACGCCCCTCACCGGCCGGCGCGGTGCAGTTGTAACGGCTGCGGCCGACGGGCAGACGGCCGGTGGCCTGCACGGCGAAGCGCCGCCCGGGCTCGAGCCAGCGTGGCTCGAGGCGCTGGTCCTGGTAGAAACAGGCGAGCCGGGCTTCGGGGATCGCCGCGTCGGGCGCCAGGGTCACGGTCAGGGTGGGCAGTTCGTCGGCCTCGCGCACCGGATCGAGGGGCGTCTGCGAGACCACCGGCAGGGGCAGGGCATCGACCTTGACGGCAAATCCGTCCATGTCGGCGTAACGCTCATTCATCGGAAAGCGCGGCAGCGCCAGCGAGTTGCTGTGGCGGCCGATGGCGCCGGAGTGCTGACCCAGGCCCACATAGCCGAGCTCGGCGACGACATCCATGAGCTCGATGCTGTATTCGCCAAACGGATAGGCCAGCAACGGCGGATCCTGGTGGACGGCTTCGCCCAACCGATCGACCAGCCGGCGCTGCGCGGTCTGGATGTCATTGACCACCCGCTCGCGCCACTGAGGTCGGGCCTCATTATCCCGCCGCAACTGAAGCGGCACGTGGCGGTGGGAGTGGTTGGCGAACCGGGCGCCCTCATCGGCCATGGCCGCCATCTCGGCCCAGGTCAGATAGCCGCTGTAGCCATCCGCCACCGGCCGGGTGTTGACGAAAACCGTATACGGCCAACCCCGCTCGGCCAGCATCGGATGCGCGACCCGGCCAACGCTTTCGTAGCCGTCATCAAAGGTGATCGCCACCGTGCGATCGGGCAGCGGCTCGCGGGTGCGCAGCGCCTCGACCACCTCGCCCAGGTCGACCACGTTGAAGCCGTTGCGCGCGAGATAGTCGAGATGCGCCGCGAACTGGGTGCGGGTGACACTGGTGCTGGGCGTCTCGGCGTTGCCGACGTGGTGGTACATCAACACCGTCGCGGCCAGATCCGGTGCCGAGGCGCCGGCCGGCCCGGCCAGCAGCACCAGCCCCAGCAGCCACCCCGGGACGCCGCCGGCGCGCCGGCGCGCCGGGTTAGAAGTTGATGTTGAACCCGGCATAGACGCCATCGTCGAAATCCCGGTCACCACCGCGGGAGCGGCCGTCGTAGCTCAGCTCAATATTGCGGTAGCCAACAAAGACATTGGCCTGCTCGAGGACCTGGAACTCGCCGCGTACGGCATATTCCTGATAGCCGTCGATATCGCTGAAACTGGTGGCCGAGGGCGCGTAGTAGAGGTTGCCGGCCACTGCGGCACGGTTGTAGTGCGGCAGCGTCCAGCGCAGCTTGCCGCCGATGGCAAGCGCGGCGCCGTCGGCGTCACGTCGGTCGTCCATGATCACCGGCAGCTTGCCGCCAATGCCGAGCACCAGCGCGTTGCGCCCCGGCTCGGGCCGGTCGACCAGATGGAGGTCGGCCTCGATGATCTCGCCGTCGTCATCGTGGATCATCAGCCCCCCGCCGGCCTCCAGCCCCTCCGGCGGCAGAGGCCGCAAAAACGACAGCTTGGCAGCGTCGCTGCTCAGATCCACACCCAGGGTATCCGCGCCGGCGGTGGCGGCGGCGAAGACCACGGATAAAAGCGCCCAACGGGCAGTCCTGAACCTCATGACCGGCACTCCTCAAAGCCAATGATTGACCCGGCTCATGATACACGCTCACCGCCGCGACGGCAGGCCGGTCCACGCCGTACAATGGAGCGAATCGGCAACGGGAGAAAACATGACCAACACCGCGGTCACCCAACTGCTCAAGACCCTCGACGCCGAATCGGTGGTGACCGATGCCCGGGCGATGGCGCCCTATCTCACCGAACAGCGGGGTCGGTTTGGCGGACACCCGGTGGCGGCGGTGATCCGGCCGGATACCCCCGAGGCGGTGGCCCGGGCGGTGACGGCGTGCCACGGGGCCGGTCTGGCTGTCATCCCCCAGGGCGGCAACACCGGGCTTTGCGGCGGCGCGGCGGCGCGGCCGGACGAGCAGGCCATCATCCTCTCGCTGGAGCGGCTCGACCGCATCCGCTCGGTGGATGCCGAAGATTTCAGCCTGGTGGCAGAGGCCGGCTGCCGGCTCAGCGCCGTCCAGACCGCCGCCGCGGCCGTCGATCGGCTGTTTCCGCTGAGCTACGCCGCCGAGGCGGATTGTCAGATCGGCGGCAACCTGGCCACCAACGCCGGCGGCATGAACGTGCTGCGCTACGGCAACGCCCGGGACCTGACCCTGGGCGTTGAGGTGGTCCTCGCCGATGGCCGGATCTGGCATGGGCTCAAGCGTCTGCGCAAGGACAACAGCGGCTTTGACCTTAAGGATCTTTTCATCGGCGCCGAGGGCAGCCTGGGGATCATCACCGCCGCCAGCCTCAAGCTCTTTCCGGCCATCCGGCAAAGGGCCACGGCCATTGTCGGACTGGACAGCGTCGAGCGCGCCATCGCCCTGTTCAGCCAGCTGCGCCAGGCAAGCGGCGATGCGTTGAGCAGTTGCGAACTCATGGGTCGTCGGCCGCTCGAGTACGCCCTTGCCCATGACGCGCATTGTGTCGACCCGCTGCCGGCGCCCCATGCCTGGTATCTGCTCGTCGAAGCCAGCAGCAGCGCCGAGGACGTGGACCTGGCCGGCCGGCTGGAACAGGCCATGGCCGCTGCGGCCGTCGGCGACTACCGCATCGCCGGTGATGCCCCCACCGCCGCGGCGTTCTGGCGGCTGCGCAACACCATCCCGGCGGCCCAGAAAGTGGCCGGGGCCAGCATCAAAAACGATATCTCGGTGCCCATCAGCGGCATGGGCGAGTTCATCCAGCGCGCCGGCGAAGCGGTCATCGCCGCCTGCCCCGGGACGCGGATCTGTGCGTTTGGCCATCTGGGCGATGGCAACATCCATTTCAACCTCACCCGCCCCGAAGCCAGCGACGACGACGAATTTCTGGCTCGATGGGCCGATCTGACCGCGGTGGTGCACGACGAGGCGGTCCGGCTAGGCGGGTCGTTCGCCGCCGAGCATGGCATCGGCCAGTTAAAGCCGGCCGAGGTGCAACGGCTCAAGGACCCGGTGGAACTGGCGCTGATGCGCAATCTCAAAGCCGCACTGGACCCGGCCGACACGCTCAACCCGGGCAAGGTGGTGCCGCTGCGGGATCAGTCGGCCTGACGGGCCTCGCGTCGGCGCAGCAGGTAGGCGGCGTAGAAGCTGCCGATGGCCGGGGCAAAGGTCAGCGCCGTGGTCAGCCAGATGGTGGCGTTGGCCGGGTCGAGCAGCAGATCCACTGTCGCCGGGCCCAGCTTCATCCACAGCGCGCCCACGCTGATGCCGACGATGTTGACCGCCAGCGCCAGAAAGACCCAGCCCAGGATGCGAAAGACCTTTGGCAGGTCACCCATGGTTTGTCTCCTCGCCAAGGCTTGTCCCGCGCATCATAGCGCGGCGACACCGTCGGTGTGCGCGGCGGCCAGATCGCGGGCCAGACCAGCGGTGACCGCCGGCGGGATCGGCCCGATGGGCGCGAGGTTGACCCCCAGCCGGGGCACCGGCGGGGCAATGGTCCGGGCCTCATCAAGGATCGCCTGCCAGGTCCGATGGATCTGCTCGACCGAGCGCCCGGTGATCTTGGTCTCGTCAGCAACCAGCCAGGCCTCGAGGTCCTCGGGTACCCCCACCCCCAGCCACTGCAGAAAGCGCAGGTTGCGCACGCTGCGGATTGGACAGAAAGCCACCAGCACCTCGGCCGGTGCCTGGCCCGCCGCCGACAGCGCCGCGAGCATCTGCGAGAAGCCATCCGACTCGTAGAGGATCTGCGTGGTAAAGAAATCGGCCCCGGCGCCGACCTTCTCGGCCATGCGTGCGGCCTCATCCCGCCGGCTGGGGATGCAGATATTGCCGATGCGAAGCCCCGGCACCCCATCGGCGTCGCGCAGCAGCGCGTTGGCCCGGGCCACCCCGGGGCCGGGGTAGCGCACCGATCGGCGGCCACCGCCTACCAACACCATCTGCCGGACGCCGCAGCGCTCCCAGGTCTCGCGGGCCCAATCCACCAGGGCCTGCTCGGAGTGATGGTGGACCACCACGTGGTTGATCATGCACTCGATACCCAGCCGCTCGCGGATGATCTGCGCCAGATCCCGGGGTGCCATGCGCGGCGCGAAGGGCTGGCGGCGCTCGCCCTTGTCGCTGCGCGCCGGCTCTTCGTGGATCTCGGGGATATTGACCAGATCCACCGGTGTGTCGGCCTGCACCGCGGCGACTTTCTTGAGCACCTTCTCCAGCGCGGCCTGGCCCCGGTGGCGTTCCGGCGGAACGGCTTCAAGTACGGTTTTCACGGATAATGGCTTCCGAAGCGGGTCATCGTCGAAAAGACTCGGCAGTCTCTGATGCGGCCCCGAGCGCGTCAAGTGCCGGCAGCCGCCGGCGCGAGGATGTTAATCTTGGTGCTGGTCAGCCGGAGGACGCCATCGATGAGACATCTACCCAGACTGATCCTTCTGGCCGCAACCGCGGTCATCCTCACCGCCTGCGCCCAGGGCACGCAGACCCTGCGGTTATCGCCCACGCCGGCGGCGGTGGAATCGCTGGTCGGCTCGGGACAGAGCCTGGGGCTGAGCGTCGAGGACGCGCGCACCGATCGCGACCTGGGCATGCTGGAAAACCCCGATGGCAGCATCGCCCGGTTGATGCCGGCCCAGCAGATCACCTACACACTGCAACTGGCCGCCGCCGAGACCCTGCGCGGCTACGACTTCGAACCCAGCCTCTGGGACGAGGCCCGCACCCCCCGGCTTGAAATCCGCATCGAAACCCTCGACCACCAGGTCACCGCCGGGGTGCCCTATGAGCTGGCCACCGAGGTGGCGCTGACCGCCACCGGCTACGCCGACGGTCAACGCTACACCACCCGCTCGGGGACCACCCTCACCCGGCAACGCCCCCTGCCCCCCACAGCGGATGCCAACGCCGATGCCATTAACACCGCCCTCAGCCGCGCCCTGGGGCAGCTGCTGGACGACGAACTGGCCCGATTCCTGGCCACAGGCCGATAACCACGACGATGCACTCCGGCGATGCACGAATGAACGCCCTGCCCCAGCCGGCCAGCGACTGGGCGCTTTTTCTGGATTTTGACGGCACGCTGGTGGAAATCGCCGACCACCCCGATGCGGTGGTGGTGCCCGAGACCCTGCCGGGGCTTTTAAAGCGACTGGCCGCGACCCTGGACGGCGCAGTCGCCATCGTCTCGGGACGCAGCCTGGCGGGCCTGGATGCCCTGCTTGACGGGGCACTGCCGGCCATGGCCGGGGTCCACGGGCTGGAGCGCCGGGATGGACGCGGCCAGACCTACGCGCCGCTTGATCGCACCCCGGCATTCCGCCAGGCCCGGGCGGCGGTCCAGGCCTTCGTCGAAGACCACCCGGGCACGGTGATGGAGGACAAGGGCAATGCCATCACGCTGCACTTCCGCGGCGCCCCGGCGGCAGCCGACGCCGCGCGGGCCATGCTGAGCGCGCATTGCCACGCCATGGGCGATGAGTTCGTGCTCATGGACGGCAAACAGGTCCTCGAGCTCAAGCCGGCGGATCAACACAAGGGCACGGTGGTCCAGACCTATATGCGCGAGCCCCCCTTCGCCGGTCGGGTGCCGGTGTTCATGGGCGATGATGTGACCGACGAGTACGCCTTCGCCGCGGTCAATCAACTGGGCGGCCATACCATCCGGGTGGGCGATGGCGATCGCGCCACCGCCGCGCACCACACCATCGACTCTGTTAACGAGGCACTGCAATGGCTGAACCGTCTGGCGAGACAACTGGCCGACCACCGCTAGATCTGGAGCTGGGGGTCATCGGCAACTGCCAGGTGGCCGCACTGGTGGACGAGCGGGGCAGCATCGTCTGGTCCTGCCTGCCCCGGTTTGACGCCGAACCGGCCTTCTCGCGGCTGGTGGACACCCAGGATCGGGGGCAGTTTGCCATCGAGCTCTGCGACCCCTGCCATACCCAGCAGTACTACCGACGCAATACCGCGGTGCTCTGCACCGAGCTCACCGACCGCCACGGCGCGGTGCTGCGCATCACCGATTTCTGCCCCCGCTTTCGTCAGTACGGCCGTTTCTATCGGCCGGTGATGATCATCCGCCGGCTCGAGGTGCTGCGGGGCAACCCCGTGATCCGCGCCCGGCTGCGCCCGTCGATGGGCTGGGACGGCGAAGCGCCGGCCGCCACCCGGGGCAGCAACCATGTCCGGTTTCTGCGCAACGACCAGGTGTTGCGGGTCACCACCGATGCCCCGCTCACCCATGTGCTCGATGAAACCCCTTTTGTGGTGGATGGGACCATGACCTTCGTCCTTGGCCCGGACGAGAGCGTCAAGGAGTCGGTGGATGCCATGGGCCGGCGCTTTCTCGAGCTGACCGAGGACCACTGGCGCGAGTGGTCCCGCTCGCTGGCCATTCCCTTCGAGTGGCAGGCCTCGGTGATCCGGGCGGCGATCACCCTCAAGCTCTCGGCCTACGAAGACACCGGCGCGGTGATCGCCGCGTTCACCACTTCGATCCCCGAGGCGGCGGCCACCCAGCGCAACTGGGACTATCGCTACTGCTGGCTGCGGGATGCCTATTTTACCGTCCATGCCCTCAACCGCCTGGGCGCCACCCGCACCATGGAGGGCTTTCTGCGCTATATCATCAACCTGGTGGCCGGCACGGATGACAGCCGCCTGCAGCCGCTCTACGGCATCGGCGGCGAGCGCCGCATCGAAGAGACCACCGCCGATGCGCTGGGTGGCTACCGCGGCATGCAGCCGGTGCGCGTGGGCAATGCCGCTTACCGGCAAAACCAGCACGATGTCTACGGCACGGTGGTGCTCGCCGCCACCCAGGCGTTCTTTGACCAGCGCCTCGACCGTCCCGGCGATCGGGCGCTCTATCATCGCCTCTGCGCCCTCGGCGAGGAGGCCGCCCGGCTCTATGACCAGCCCGACGCCGGCATCTGGGAGTATCGCGGCCGGACCCAGGTGCATACCTACTCGGCGATGATGTGCTGGGCGGCCTGCGATCGGTTGGCCCGCATCGCCGGCCAGCTCGAGCTCGACGCCGATGCCCGGCGCTGGCGCGATGAGGCCGATCGCATGCACGCCGATATCTGCCGCCAGGCCTGGAATGCCACTGAAAACGCCTTCACCGAGACCTTCGGCGGCGAGACCATGGACGCCAGTCTGCTGCTGATGCACGAACTGGGGTTCATGGCCGCCGATGACCCCCGCTTTGTCGGCACCGTCGAGGCCATCGAGCGGCACCTGCGACGCGGCGATCACCTCTTTCGCTACGCCGCCGAGGATGACTTCGGCCTGCCCGAGAACGCCTTTAACATCTGCACCTTCTGGTTCATCGACGCCCTCGATGCCATCGGCCGGGGCGATGAGGCGCGGGCCCTTTTCGAGAACATGCTCGGCCACCGCACCCGGCTGGGGCTGCTCTCGGAAGATCTCGACACCCAGAGCGGCGAGCTGTGGGGCAACTTCCCGCAGACCTACAGCATGGTGGGGTTGATCAACTCGGCCATGCACCTGAGCCGCCCCTGGGAGGAGGCGCTATGAGCCGTCTAGTGGTGGTCTCCAACCGGGTCCCCAATCCCGGCTCGGGCCAACCCCAGGCCGGTGGACTGGCGGTGGCGTTGACCGATGCCCTCAAACGCCGGGGTGGGCTTTGGTTTGGCTGGAACGGCCAGCTCAGCCAGTCGGCGGTGACCCGCCCGCGGGTGGCGCATCACGAGGGCATCGACTACGCCACCCTGCCCCTTGCCAAGCCCGACTACGACGACTTCTACCTGGGCTACGCCAACGCGGTGATCTGGCCGGTGTTTCATTTCAACCTGGGGGCCATGGATTACCAGCGCCGCTACGGCGAAGCCTATCGCCGGGTCAATGCGCTGTTCGCCGATGCCCTGGCGCCGCTGATCGAGCCCGATGACATCCTCTGGGTCCACGACTATCACCTCATGCCCCTGGCGCGGGAGCTGCGCGAACGCGGCATCGGCAACCGCATCGGCTTTTTCCTGCATATCCCCTTTCCCGACTACGATGTGCTGCGGGCGATGCCCGGCCACCGCCAGCTGCTCGAGGATCTGTGCCGGTTTGATCTTCTGGGTTTCCAGACCCGTAACGACCAGCACGCTTTCGAGGAATCCGCCGGCCGGGCCATCGGCGCGCTGGTCCACGCCCCCGGGGCGTTGCGGCACCGCAATCACCCCTTTGGCACCGGGGTCTATCCGGTGGGCGTCGCCGTGGACGAGCTGGCCCGCACCGCGGCGCGCACGCTGACCACCAACCGTGTCCGCCGGCTGCTCAACGGCCTGGGCGAGCGCGATCTGATGATTGGTGTCGACCGGCTGGACTACTCCAAGGGCCTCGAGCAGCGGTTCCGGGCCTTTGAGGCGCTGCTCGAAGACTACCCCCACCGCCGCGGTCACACCGTGCTCATGCAGATCGCCAGCCCTTCGCGCAGCAGCATCAGCGAATACGCCGATCTGCGCCAACGCCTGGAGGGACTGGCCGGGCATATCAACGGCACCTACGCCGACCTCGACTGGGCACCGCTGCATTATCTCAACCGAACCTTTGCCCGGGGCTCGATCATGGGGCTCTACCGCGCTGCCCGGGTGGGCCTGGTCACCCCGCTGCGCGATGGCATGAACCTGGTGGCCAAGGAGTTTGTCGCCACCCAGGATCCGGACAACCCCGGCGTGCTGGTGCTCTCGGAGCTTGCCGGCGCCGCCGCCGAGCTCACCGATGCCATCCGGGTCAACCCCTACGACATCGATGCCATCGCCGCCGGCGTCAACCAGGCGCTGGCCATGCCGCTGCCCGAGCGGCGCCGGCGGCACGAGGCGATGATGACCACCCTGCGGGAGAACGACATTGGTGCCTGGGAACAGCGCTTCCTCGACGACCTTGGCGTTGCCCGGGCTTGATCCGGCCACGCCCGCCCGGCGTCGGATCATGCACCTGGACATGGATGCCTTTTTTGCCGCTGTGGAGCTGCGCCGGCGGCCCGAGCTGCGCGGCCAGCCCATGGTCGTGGGCGGCCGGGGTGATCCGTCCCGGCGGGGCGTGGTCTCGACCTGTACCTACGAGGCCCGAGTCTATGGCATTCACTCGGGCATGGCCCTTCGCACCGCCGCGCGCCTCTGCCCCGATGCGGTCTTTCTGCCCGTGGACATGGCCGCCTACCGCGAGGCCTCGGAGGCGGTGTTCCGGCATCTCCACCGGGTCACACCGGTGATCCAGGCGGTGGGGCTGGACGAGGCCTATCTCGATGTCAGCGACCGGACCGGTGATGCGGTGGCGCTCGCCCGGGCGCTCAAGCAGTCGATCCGCGAGGATACCGGCCTGGTGGCCTCGGTGGGCATCGGCCCCAACCGGCTGCTGGCCAAGATCGCCTCGGATCTGGAAAAGCCCGACGGGCTGACCTGTCTGGGCCCGGACGATCTTGAGGATCGGGTCTGGCCGCTCAACGCCCGGGTGCTCCACGGTGTGGGGCCCAAAACCGGCGCGCGTCTCGCCGGCCTGGGCATCGAGACCGTGGGAGACCTGGCCCGGACACCGCTTACGACCCTGGGTAGCGAGTTCAGCGAGCGCCACGCCCGGGCTTTGCATGACGCCGCCCACGGGCGCGACGAACGGCCGGTCCAGTCGCAGCGGGTGCGCAAATCCATTGGCCGCGAGCGCACCTTCCAGACCGACTGCCGCAGCAGTGCCCGACTGGCCTGGGAGGCCGAGCAGATGCTCACCGAGGTCCACACCCGGCTGTGCCAACGCCATCTGCTGGCCCGCACGGTGACGGTCAAGATCCGCTATCGCGACTTCACCACCCATACCCGCTCGCAGAGCCTGACCGGCCCTACCGATGACTTTGCAACGCTGGCACAGACCACCCGCGCCTGCCTCTATGCCCATCGCCTGCACCGGGCCGTGCGCCTGCTGGGCGTCCAGCTCGCCGGCCTTGAGGACAGCCACCCGGAACCCGCCCGACCATGAATACCCTCGCCGCCATCCTCGGGGCCCTGGTCCCGCTTTTTGGCCTGATCGTGATCGGCGCCGCCCTGGCCCGGGCGGATTTCCCCGGCGAAGGGTTCTGGCCGGATCTGGGTCGATTGATTTATTTCTTTCTCTTCCCCGCGCTGCTTATCGAGAGTCTGGCCACCGCCGATGTCGACCCGGCCCGGCTGGTCCCGGTGTTCCTGGCCGCCGGCGGCACCATCGCTCTGGGCAGTGCGCTGACCTTTGCCCTGCAGCCCCTGCTGCGACTCAACGGGCCCGATCTGACCTCGCTCTACCAGGGCGGGATCCGCTTTAACACCTACCTGGGGATCGCGGTGGTGCTGGCGGTCTACGGCGAGCCGGCGATGGCGGTGACCGCGGTGGTGATCGCCATCATGGTGCCGCTGATCAACCTGGGCTGTGTGCTGGTGCTGAGCCGCTTCAACAACACCCCCACCACCGCCGCCTATATCGCCGGCAGCCTGGTGAAAAACCCCCTGATCATCGGCTGTGTGCTCGGGCTGCTGCTCAACGTCGGCGGCATCGGCCTGCATCCGTGGCTTAGCAGCCTGCTCGAGATCGCCGGCAGCGCCGCCGTCCCGCTGGGGTTGATCAGCGTCGGCGCCGGTCTTCGCATGGGCGCACTCCGGCGCACCGGCGCGCCGATGGTGGGAGCGGCCGCCGTCAAGCTCATCGCCATGCCGGCCATCGCCTGGGCTCTGGCGGTGGGCATCGGCCTGAGCACGCTCGAGACCCAGGTCCTGGTGCTTTTCGCCGCGCTGCCCACCGCCACCTCGGCCTACATCCTGGCCCGTCAGATGGGTGGCAATTTTCGCCTGGTCGCCGGCATGCTGACGCTGCAGACGGCCATCTCGGCGCTGACGCTGCCGCTGGTACTGGCTTTGCTTGCCCGCCACCTGGGCTGATCCCGGCTGTCACAACGCAGGCGCTGATGTTCGTTACACTGGGTATGTTGCTATGCAGCATGCCAGGAGCATCCGATGACCATTCGCAACCTCAACGCCCTTTTCAAGCCCCGGTCGGTCGCCGTCATCGGGGCCAGCCGCCGTCCTGGGTCCGTGGGTGCGGTGCTGGCACGCAACCTCTTTCGCGGCGGGTTCGACGGGCCGATCATGCCGGTCAACCCCAAGCATGACGCCATCGAGGGGGTTCTGTGCTATCCCGATATCGATGCCCTGCCCATGACCCCGGATCTGGCGGTGATCTGCACGCCGCCGGATACCGTGGCGGGCATCGTCGAGGCGCTGGCCCGTC
>UEZJ01000012.1_pt1 | contig 38737 bp, 38 predicted proteins | sample 1903791 | NCBI WGS metagenome assembly UEZJ01 (sample SAMEA4776353, study PRJEB27445) | saltern metagenome | biome: Hypersaline environment; feature: solar saltern; material: Pellet | place: Spain | collected 2012-08 | depth 0 m | reverse complement strand
ACGGGCAAGACCACCACGGTGTTAAAGCTTTTGGTGCTGCTGCAGGCCACCGCCCATGCCCAGGGCGAGCCCGCCCCGCGCATGGGGTTGGCCGCGCCCACGGGCAAGGCCGCCGCCCGGCTGGACGAATCCATCCGCGGCCGGCTCGAGGCGCTGCCGCTGGCCGAGGTCAGCGATGACCCCGGCGTGATCCAGGCCGGTATCCCCAGCCGGGTCCATACCCTGCATCGATTGTTGGGCGTGACCGCCGGTGGCGGCCGGCCCCGTTATCATCCCGACCGGCCCCTGCCGCTGGATGTGCTGGTGGTCGATGAGGCCTCGATGGTGGATCTGCGCATGATGGCCGCGCTGCTCGCCGCATTGCCGGCGTCGGCTCGGCTGGTGCTGCTGGGTGATCGGGATCAACTCGCCTCAGTGGAGGCCGGTGCGGTGCTCGGCGAGCTCTGCGCCCGGGCCGAGGCCGGCCACTACAACGATGCGACCTGTCAGTGGCTAGCGCTTGCCACCGGCGAGGCGCTCCCCGCCGAGCAGCTCGACCCCCGGGGCGAGCCGCTGGATCAGGCGGTGGTCATGCTGCGGGACAGTCATCGGTTTGCCGGCGACAGCGATGTCGGCCGGCTGGCCCGGGCCATCAATGACGGCCGGGCGGACGCGCTGGATGGCGTCGCCGGGGGTGAGGGCGGCATCGACACCCGCTATCCGGAAACCCCGGATACCGCGGCCCTGCGCGAGCCGGTGGTCGCCGGTTATCGGGCCTATCTCGAGCAGGCGGCCGCCGCCCCGCCCACGGCGGCCGAGCGCGACCGATGGGCGGGCCGGGTATTGGCCGAACACCGGCGGTTTCAGGTGCTCGCCGCGGTGCGCCACGGGCCCTGGGGCGTGCTGGGGCTCAATGAGCAGATCGAGGCCTGGCTGATGCGCGCCGGGCTGATCCCTGCCGGATCGGTCTGGTACCCGGGCCGGCCGGTGATGATGACCCGCAACGACTATGCCCTGGGACTGATGAATGGTGATGTGGGCGTCACCCTGAGCGTCGATGGACGCCCCCGGGTGGCCTTCCCGCCGGCGGCCGGGGGGGCGACGGTCCGCTGGGTCAGCCCGCTGCGGCTTGGCAGTGCCGAGACCGTCTATGCCATGACCGTGCATAAATCCCAGGGCTCGGAGTTTGACGCCGTGGCCCTGGTCCTGCCGCCGGGCGACAGCCCGCTTTTAACCCGGGAGCTGCTCTACACCGGGGTAACCCGGGCCCGTCAGCGGGTCACGCTGGTGCTCCCCGGCGGGCGGCGGGGCTTTGATGCCGCGGTCCGCCGCCGCATACGCCGGGCCACCGGGCTTAGTGCAGGGCTCTGGCGCGAGTGAGCCGCGCCAGCGAGGTGATCAGCAAAAACGCCACCGTGGCGACGCAGACAATGGTCGGGCCGGTGGGGGTATCCAGCTCCCACGAACCCCAAAGCCCCAACAGGACCGATCCCACACCCACCACCGCCGCGCCGCCGGCCATGGCCTCCGGGGTGGTGCTAAAGGCCCGGGCGGTGGCGGCGGGGATAATCAGCAACGCGGCGATCAGCAACACCCCGACCACCTTGATGGCCACCGCCACCACCACGGCCAGGGCCACGGTCAGATACAGGCTCTCGCGCCGGGGGGTGCCGCCCTCGGCATAGGCCAGATCCTCGCTGACCGTGGCCAGCAGCAGCGGTTGCCAACGCCAGGCCATGAGCGCGAGCACCAGCAGCGAGCCGCTCCAGATCACCGCCAGATCGCCCCGGCCCACCGCCAGGATATCCCCGAATAGATAGGCCATCAGATCGATGCGCACATCGGTGAGAAACGACACCGCCACCAGCCCGAAGGCCAGCGACGAGTGCGCCATCACCCCCAGCAGGGTGTCCATGGCATAGCCCCGGCCGCTGGTCAGTGTGACCAGAATGGCCATGAGCAAAGCCACCGCCAGCACGCCGGCAAAAACCGAGATCGACAGCGCCAGCGAGATCGCCACACCCAGGACCGCGGCATGGGCCGTGGCGGCGCCAAAAAAGGCCATCCGGCGCCAGACCACAAAACAGCCAAGCGGTGCCGCCGCCAGGACCACGCCCAGCCCGGCCAGGGCCGCGCGCACCATAAAATCATCCAGCATCCCGCACCTCGTCGTCATGATCGTGGGGGTGCTGGTGGGGATCGTGGCGAAAGATGGCGAGTGCGGTCTCGTCGTCGGTGCCAAAGAGCGCGCGGTATTCCGGCGCGGCGGTCACCGCCTCGGGCCGGCCCTGGCAGCAGATGTGGTGGTTGATGCAGATCACCCGGTCGGCGGCCCGCATCACCACGTGCAGATCGTGGCTGACCATGAGGATGCCGCAGCCAATCTCATCACGGATGACTTCGAGCTGTCGGTAGAAATCGGCGGTGCCCGTTTGATCGAGCCCCTGCGAGGCCTCATCGAGCATCAAAAGATCCGGCTCGTCCATCAGCGCCCGGGCCATCAATGCGCGCTGGAATTGCCCGCCCGAGAGCTGGGTCATGGCGATGTCCCCCTGTTGCGGGATGCCCGCCCGAGCCAGGGCCTTGTCGACCTGCGCGCGGGGGTGACGACCGGGCAGGTTGAGAAACCGCCGCACACTAAGCGGCAGCGTCGGGTCGATGTGCAGTCGCTGGGGGACATAGCCGATGCGCAGCCCCGCCGCCTTGCGCACCTGCCCCCGGTCAGGATCAATGGCGCCGATGAGGGCGCGCAGCAGCGTCGATTTGCCCGAGCCATTGGGCCCCACCACGGTGACGATTTCACCGGGGTTCAGGGCGAGGTCGATATGCTCGAGCACCGAGCGACCGCCAAACCCCACGCAGAGGTCGGTGGCTTCGATCAGCGCGGTGGGTGAGTGGGTCGGGTGCATGGCGGCGCCGGTATCCATCTGTGAGAGCCCGTGGACGATAACGCAATCGATAGTGTTATAGTATAACATAACGTTTTTGGCAGGAGGTCATGATGTCAACCACCAACCGATCGCCCCGAGCATTGATCAGCCGGCTTGTGGGCGCTGCAACCGCCCTCACGCTGGTGATGGGCCTGTCGGCGCAGGCCGCGCCACAGGTCGCCACGGATATCACCCCCGTTCACTCGCTGGTCAGCCAGGTGATGGACGGCGTCGGCGAGCCCGCGCTCGTCATCCAGCGGGGCGCCTCACCCCACAGCTACTCGCTGCGCCCCTCCGAGGCCGCGGCGCTGGAGGATGCCGAGATCGTTTTCTGGATCGGGCCGGCGCTCACCCCCTGGCTTGCCAACGGACTCGACAACCTGGCCGGCGACGCCCGGCAGGTTGGGTTGCTGGCCGCCTCGGTGACCGATCAGCGGATGTTCCGTGAAGATGGCCACGATCACGCGGATGCCCACGATCACGACGCCCACGACCACGAGGCGCATGAGCCCGAGGGAGACGAAGCCCACGATCATGACTCGCACGACCATGAGACTCATGACTCGCACGGACACGAAGCGCACGATCACGATGATCACTCGGATGCACACGCCCATGATCACGATCATGCCCACGACGGCGTCGACCCCCATGCCTGGCTGGATCCAGGCAATGCCCGGGCCTGGCTGGGCCTAATCGCTGATACCCTCGCTGACGCCGATCCGGCCAACGCGGCGGTCTACCAGCGAAACGCCCGCGCGGCCCAGTCCCGGTTAACGGAACTTACCGCGACGATCGACCAGCAGTTGGCGCCGGTCCGCGACACGCCCTATATCGTTTTCCACGACGCCTATCAGTATTTCGAGGCGCGCTTCGGGTTAAACCACGCCGGCGCCATTGCGCTGAGTGATGCCAGCGACCCCAGCCCCGCGCGCATCGCCCGGGTGCGCGACGCCGTCGCCGAGGCTGACGTGCGATGTGTGTTCGCCGAGCCCCAGTTCAATCCCGGACTGGTGGCCAGCGTGGTTGACGGCACCGATGCGGACACCGGGGTACTCGACCCGCTTGGCAGCGACATCCCAAGCGGTGCGTCGTTCTACCCGACGCTGTTGCGTGATCTCGCCGACCGCATGATGGATTGCCTCGGCAATTAACGATTGCGGCTCGCGGATTGGCGAAGCCGCCAAAAGACCCGGTCAGCGCGCTAGACTATCGGCTTTTCAAGTCGGCGTGGCCGGGTCATGCATATCGTTGCCCTGCACAATCTAAAAGGCGGCGTCGGTAAAACCGCCGCGGCGGTCAATCTGGCCGACCAGGCGGCTCGTGGTGGGTTGCCGACGCTGCTATGGGATCTCGATCCGCAGGCTGCTGCGACCTGGTGTCTGAACGCCCGCCCGGGGCTTGGGCGGGCACCCAAGAAGCTGTTCCGCCGCAACGCGCCGATTGGCAAAGAGCGTCAGCGCACCCGCTGGCCCTATCTGGATCTGTTACCCGCCGACGAGTCGCTGCGTCATCTCGATGCGCTGATCGAAAAGGGCAAGGATGGCGGGCGGCTTTTGCACGGGCTGCTCGAGCCCTTCTCCGAGAGTTATGGCTTGTTGCTCCTGGACTGCCCGCCGAGTTTTTCGCGACTGGCCGAAGCGGTCGTCCGGGCCGCCGACCGGGTCCTTTGCCCGTTGATCCCCGCCCCGTTATCGCTCAATGCCTGGCGGCAGATGGAGGGGCATTTTGACCGGAGGCGCTACGGGCGTGACAAACTGCGGGCGTTTTTAACCATGGTCGACCGACGGCGCCGGCTCCATCGTGACTGGGTGGCGGCCAGGCCCACCTCGTTGCGCCGGTGCTACGAGACATGGATTCCCTACTCGACGGAGGTAGAGAAGATGAGTCTACGACGTGAGCCGCTCATGGCATTCGCACCGCGTTCGCCGGCGAGTGTGGCCTATGCGCGGTTGTGGTCCGAACTCGCACGGGAGCTCTAAGCGGCATCATGATTCAGGTGAACTTCCGTGACCTGCGCTATCTGGTGGCGGTGGCCGATCACCAGCACTTCGGCCGCGCCGCCGCGGCCTGCTATGTCAGCCAGCCGACGCTCAGCACCCAGATCAAAAAGCTCGAGGACTACCTCGAAGTCCAGCTGGTCGAGCGCACCAGCAAGAAGGTGCTGGTCACCCCCATCGGCCGGGTGGTCACCGAGCGGGCCCGGCAGATCCTCGCCGAGGTGGACGATCTGGTGCATGTGGCCCGGGCCGCCGGTGATCCGATGAGCGGTGAGCTGCGCCTGGGGATCATCCCCACCCTGGGGCCCTACCTCATCCCGCATCTCTTCCCGGTGCTGCGCGAGCGCTACCCCAAGCTGCGGGTGCTGCTGCATGAAGAGCGCACCAGTGGACTCACCCAGCGGCTGCAGGAGGGCACCCTGGATGCCGCCATCATGGGCGCCCCGGTACCTGATGAAGGCTTGATCGCCCAGTCGCTTTTCCGTGAGCCTTTCGAGGTGGCCATGCCGGCGGACCACCCCCTGGCCCGGCAGCGCAAAATCCGGCGGGCTGATCTGGACGCCGCCCCCATGCTGTTGCTCGAGGAAGGCCATTGCATGCGCGATCAGGCACTGGATTTCTGCTCACGGGTGGGCGCTCAGCAGCAACAGGATTTTCGCGCCACCAGCCTGGAGACCCTGCGGCAGATGGTCGCCTCGGGCGCCGGGGTGACGCTGTTGCCGGCGCTGGCGGTGGACCCGCCAGGCACCGCCACCGAGGGGTTGGTGGTACGACGCTTCGCCGGCGAGCCACCGGTCCGTGAGCTTGCCATCTACCGCCGCCGGGGCTGTGCCCGCGAGCCGGTGATCAACGCCCTCGCCGACCTCATTCGCGAGCTGCCGCCGGTGCGTGATCTGCCCGACACCCTGCCCCGGGCCGGTTGATATACTCGCCGCCCATGGATGTCTCTGATCTCATCGACCCGCTCAACACCGCCCAGCGCGAGGCGGTCTCCGCCCCGCTCGGCCACGCCCTGGTACTGGCCGGCGCCGGCAGTGGCAAAACCCGGGTGCTCACCCACCGGGCCGCCTGGCTGGTCCGGGTAGAGGGTGCCACCCCGTACAACCTGCTGGCGGTGACCTTTACCAACAAGGCCGCCAGCGAGATGCGCGGTCGCATCGAGTCACTGCTGGGGGTCTCCGGCTCAGGCATGTGGGTGGGGACCTTTCACGGGCTCAGCCACCGGCTGTTGCGGCTTCACTGGCACGAGGCCGGTCTGCCCCAGGGCTTTCAGATCCTCGACAGCGAGGATCAGCGCCGGCTGGTCAAACGGGTCATGCGCGATCTCGAGGTGGATGAAAACCGCTGGCCGGTCCGCCAGGTCCAGGGCTTTATCAACGCCCGCAAGGATGCCGGCGAACGGCCCGAGGACCTGGACCTGGATGATCCCTACAGCGGCCAGATGGGCCGGGTCTATCAGGCCTACGAATCCGCCTGCCGCAGCGCCGGGGTGGTGGATTTTGCCGAGCTGATGCTGCGCACCGTCGAGATGCTGCAAAACCACCTCGAGCTGCTCGGCCACTACCGTCGGCGGTTCCGCCACGTGCTGGTGGACGAGTTCCAGGACACCAACGGCATTCAGTATCAGTGGCTCAAGCTGCTCGCCGGCCCCGAGGCCGATGTCTTTATCGTCGGCGACGACGATCAGTCCATCTATGGCTGGCGGGGCGCCCGGGTGGAGAACCTGCAGCGCTTTCGCAACGACTACAGCCACACCCAGGTCATGCGGCTGGAGCAGAACTACCGCTCCACCGCCACCATCCTCGAGGCGGCCAACACGCTGATCGCCCAAAACAGCGACCGGTTGGGCAAAAAGCTCTGGACCGAGGGCGAGCGGGGCGAGCCCATCGCCCTTTATGCGGCGTTCAACGAACAGGACGAGGCCCGCTTTGTGGTCGAACGGCTGATGCGCCAGGTCGAAGAGGACAACCTGCGCCGCAGCGACATCGCCATCCTCTACCGCAGCAATGCCCAGTCGCGGACTTTTGAAGAGGCGTTGCTCGCCCGTCGTATCCCGTATCGGGTCTATGGTGGGCTGCGCTTTTTTGAGCGCGCCGAGATCAAGGACGCGCTCGCCTACCTGCGGTTGCTTGCCAACCGGGATGACAGCGCCGCGCTGGAGCGGGTCATCAATACCCCCACCCGGGGCATCGGCAATCGCACCCTCGAGGCCATCCGCCTGACCGCCCGCGAGCAGGCGGTCAGCCTCTGGGTGGCCGCCCGGGGGTTGATGGAAAACCGCGGCAGCCTCTCGGCCCGGGCGGTCAATGCCCTGGGCGCCTTTGTCGGGCTGATCGACCGGCTGGCCGCCGAGACCGCCGAGATGACCCTGCCCGATCGCATCGAAACCGTGCTCGAGCGAACCGGTCTGCGCGCCCATGTGGCCAAGGACCGCTCCGAACGTTCCCAGGACCGGCTGGAGAACCTGGATGAGCTCATCACCGCCGCTCGCAGCTTTGAGCAGGACGGCGAAATCGAGGAGGGCATGGACACCCTCACCGCCTTTCTGGCCCACGCCGCACTCGAGGCCGGCGAGGGTCAGGCCGACGCCTGGGAGGACTGCGTCCAGCTGATGACGTTGCACTCGGCCAAGGGCCTGGAGTTTCCGGTGGTCTTTCTGGTGGGCGTCGAGGAAGGGCTTTTCCCCCATCGCATGTCCGTCGAGGAGCCCGGCCGGCTCGAGGAGGAACGGCGGCTTGCCTATGTGGGCATCACCCGAGCCCGGCGCCAGCTGGTCATCACCTACGCCGAGCGTCGCCGGCTACACGGCCGGGATGACTTTGGCATCGCCTCGCGCTTTATCCGCGAGCTGCCCGCCGAGCTGGTGGACGAGGTCCGGGCCCGGTTCTCGGTGACCGGCCCGGGCGCGGCCGGCGCCGGCGATGGCCTAGGGGCCGGCGCGGTGGCCGAGGCAGCGTTCGGCCTGGGCGAGCGGGTCCAGCACAGCCGTTTTGGCCAGGGGGTGGTGCTCGATTGTGAGGGCAACGGCCCCAATGCCCGCATCCAGGTCAACTTCGATGATGTCGGCGCCAAGTGGCTGGTGGCTGCCTACGCCAACCTCGAGCGGCTCTAGAGATCGAGCTGGCGCTCGCGCTCTTCCTGCGAAGGCTCGATCCCCCGGCCGCGGTAATGATCAAGCACCGCTTCGAGGACCGCCTCGGGCCGGTCCACCAGGCAGAGCAAATCCAGATCCGTGCGGTCGATGCTGCCCTCGGCCACCAGGCTTTGCGCCATCCAGTCCAATAGCCCCTGCCAGTAGGACTGGGTGACCAGGATCACCGGGATGCGGCGGCTCTTGCCGGTCTGGATCAGGGTGAGGATCTCGCCGAGCTCATCCAGCGTGCCAAAGCCGCCGGGGTAGACCACATAGGCTGAGGCGTATTTCACGAACATCACCTTGCGGGCAAAAAAATGCCGGAAATACAGCCGGATGTCCTGATAGGCGTTGGGGATCTGCTCGCGGGGCAGCTGGATGTTGAGCCCCACGCTGGTCGCCCCGCCCTGCTGGGCTCCCTTGTTGGCGGCCTCCATGATGCCCGGCCCGCCACCGCTGACGATGGCAAACCCGGCCTCGGCCAGCCGCCGGGCGGTGTCCTGGGCGCTTTCATACCAGGGATGATCCGCGGCCACCCGTGACGAGCCAAAGAAGCTCACCGTCGGCCCCAGCGCCGCCAGCCGCTCCGAGCCTTCGACAAACTCGGCCATGATCTGAAAGATCCGCCAGGACTCGCCCTTGAGCAGGCCACCGTCCGGGTCGGGGTTGGATGGATGTCCGGGTTCGACGCTCATTGCTGCGCTCCTCACACCTGTCAGACCCCATGATCGCATGGGCGTTGCCGGCGATGGGCAACCCACCTGAGCCGCTTGCGCGGTTATCATGCCGATACAGTCAGCAGGAGGCGCTCATGGTTGATCCCGACAAACGGTTATTGCTGGTGGATGGCTCGTCCTATCTCTACCGGGCCTACCACGCGCTGCCACCGCTGACCAACCCCGCCGGTGAGCCCACCGGCGCCATTTATGGTGTCATCAGCATGCTCCGGCGGCTGATCCAGGACTACCAGCCGGTGCACATGGGGGTGGTCTTCGACGCCCCGGGCAAGACCTTTCGCGATGAGCTTTTCGCCGAATACAAGGCCAACCGCCCGGCCATGCCCGAGGATCTGGCCTGCCAGATCGCGCCGCTCAAATCGGTGGTCGAGGCCATGGGGCTGCCGCTGATCGAGGTCGGTGGCGTCGAGGCGGACGATGTCATCGGCACCCTGGCGGTGCACGGTCGCGAGGCCGGCCTCAGTCTGCTGATCTCGACCGGCGACAAGGACATGGCGCAGCTGGTCAACGGCGATGTCACCCTGCTCAACACCATGTCCAACACGGTGCTCGACCACGATGGGGTGGTCGAGAAATTCGGCATCCCGCCGGGGTGCATCATCGATTATCTGGCCCTGGTGGGGGATAGCGTCGACAACATCCCCGGTGTGCCCAAGGTGGGGCCCAAGACCGCGGTCAAATGGCTCAACCAGTATGGTTCGCTGGCGGGCATTCGCGAGCACGCCGAGGAGATTGGCGGCAAGGTGGGCGAAAACCTGCGCGCCCATCTCGACGAGCTGGCCCTCTCGCAGCAACTGGCCACCATCCACTGCGATGTCGACCTGCCCCTGGCGCCGCTGGATATCCGCCTGGGCGAACCCGATCGCGAGGCCCTGGTGGGGTGGTTCAAGTCGCTGGGGTTCAACACCTGGCTGCGCGAACTCGCAGGCGATGACGCCGGTGACCCGCCCGGCCAGCCGGCCGTGGACCGGCACAACAGCGACTGCCCCGATGCCGATTATGTCGGCATCCAGGATCAGGCAAGCCTCGATGACTGGCTGGCGCGCCTGGCAGAGGCCGAGTGCTTTGCCCTTGACCTTGAGACGGACAGCCTCGAGTACATGAAAGCCCGCATCGTGGGGGTGTCGTTTGCCGTGAAAGCCGGCGAGGCCGCCTACCTGCCGCTTGCCCATACCGGCCCTGACCAGCCCGAGCAGCTCGACCGCGATGCCACCCTCGAGCGGCTCCGGCCGCTGCTCGAGGACCCGGACCGGCCCAAGCTGGGGCAGAACCTCAAATACGACATGAGCGTTCTGGCCAACCACGGCATCACCCTGCGGGGCGTGGTCCACGACACCATGCTCGAGTCCTATTGCCTGGACGCCGCCGCCTCGCGGCACGACATGGACACCCTGGCCGGTCAGTATCTCAACTACCAGCCCATCGCCTACGAGGCGGTGGCCGGCAAGGGCGCCAAGCAGATCACCTTCGACCAGGTGGCGCTGGACCAGGCGGTGGACTATGCCGCCGAGGATGCGGACATCACCCTGCGGCTGCACCAGGCCATCTGGCCGCAGCTCGCCGACCTCGAAGGCCCACGATCGGTGTACGAAGACATCGAGATCCCTTTGCTGCCGGTGCTCTCGCGCATCGAGCGGACCGGAGTGCGGGTGGATGCCGATCGGCTGCGCCAGCAAAGCCAGGAGCTGGCCGAGACCATGCAGCGCCTCGAGGGCGAGGCTCACGAAGCCGCCGGCGGGGCGTTCAACCTGGGCTCGCCCAAGCAGATTCAGGAGATCCTCTACGAGCGCCAGGGCCTGCCGGTGCTTGCCAAAACCCCCAAGGGTGCGCCATCCACCGCCGAGTCGGTGCTCGAAGAGCTCGCCGCCCAGGGCCACGAGTTGCCCCGGCTGATCCTTGACTATCGCGGGGTCTCCAAGCTGCGCTCGACCTATACCGAAAAACTGCCCCAGCTCATCAACACCGAAACGGGCCGGGTGCATACCTCGTATCACCAGGCGGTGGCGGCCACCGGGCGGCTTTCCTCATCCGACCCCAATCTGCAGAACATCCCCGTGCGCTCGGCCGAGGGCCGGCGTATCCGGCGTGCCTTCGTCCCGGCCGCCGGCCACGTGCTGATGGCCGCCGACTACTCCCAGGTCGAGCTTCGGATCATGGCCCATCTCTCGGGGGATGCCGGGCTGCTCAAGGCCTTCGAGCAGGGCGAGGACATCCATGCCGCCACCGCCGCCGAGGTCTTCGGCGGTGAGCCCGGCCAGGTCGGCGACGAGCAGCGCCGGGCGGCCAAGGCCATCAACTTCGGGCTGATCTACGGCATGTCCGCCTGGGGACTGGCCCGGCAGCTGGGCATCGAGCGCGGCGAGGCCCAGACCTATGTGGATCGCTACTTCGAGCGCTACCCCGGGGTGCGGGATTTTATGGACCGAATCCGCGCCCAGGCCCGCGAGCAGGGCTATGTCGAGACGGTCTACGGTCGGCGGCTCTATCTGCCCGAGATCCACAGCCGCAACAACCAGCGCCGTCAGTACGCCGAGCGCACGGCCATCAACGCCCCCATGCAGGGCACCGCGGCGGATATCATCAAACGCGCCATGATTGCCGTGGACGCATGGATCGAGTCCGAGGCGAGCGATGTGGCGCTGGTCATGCAGGTCCATGACGAGCTGGTACTCGAGGTCCCGGCCGATCGGGCCGAGGCGGTCGGCGAGCGCATCCGCGAGTTCATGACCCACGCCGCCGAGCTGGATGTGCCGCTGGAGGTGGATATCGGCGTGGGCGAAAACTGGGACGCCGCCCACTGAACTCATCGCCACCGGCTGCTGTCATTACAGTTGCGCCAGTGCCCGGCGCGGCCCGCTACTCCCTCCCTTGCTAGCGGGCCACTCGGGGCCGGTTCTGCCCCCAAGGCCGGCCCCAAGGTCCCCGGGGCCCACTCCCCATGGGCTCCGGGGTTTTTTATGCCCGATCATCGGCCAAAAGCCACTCGTCCAGACGGGCCCGGGCCTCGTCCACGCCCTGCCGGGTCGTCGCCGAGAAAAGCTGCACCGTCGCACCGGGACAAAGGCGCGCCGCTGCCGGGGCGATGCGCGCGGCGGTGTTGCCCGCCGGGCCGCGGCGGAGTTTGTCGGCCTTGCTCAAAAGGATATGCACCGCCAGCCCGGCGGCTTCGCACCAGGCGAGCATCTGCTCGTCCAGCGGGTTGAGGGCGTGGCGGATATCGCTGATCAGGATCAGCCCGCGCAGGCTTTGGCGGCATTCCAGATAGGCGGGCAGGGCCTGCTGCCAGTGCTCGCGGACCGCTGGTGGTGCCTTGGCATAGCCGTAGCCCGGCAGATCGATCAGCCGGTGGGTCGCATCCAGCGGAAAGACATTGATCTGCTGGGTACGGCCCGGGGTCTTGCTGACCCGGGCCAGCTGCTTTTGATCGGTAATGGCATTCAGTGCACTGGATTTGCCGGCATTGGAGCGCCCGGCGAAGGCCACCTCGGCCCCGGTGTCCGCCGGCAGCTGTTGCCTGTCCGGTGCAGAGAGCGAGAAAGCGGCCTGACGGTAGTCCAGCGACACGGCAAAATCCCCGATTCAAATTGACCCCTCGAGGGGTCGTTGGTATAAATCCGACGATTGTACTCGAGAGTTGTGCCGACCATGACCAAACATCTGATCCCCGCGCTGTTCGCCTTTCTGCTGCTGACCCCGGTGGCCTGGGCGCAACTGGACAATGCCGATCCCAAGCGCGGCGAGAACGCAGCGGCGGCCTGCGCGGCCTGTCATGGCCAGCAGGGCAACAGCATGTCGCCGGAATGGCCGAACCTGGCCGGGCAGCATGCCGATTACATCTTCGAGCAACTCAAGTACTACAAATCCGGTGAGCGGGCCAACGCCATCATGCTGGGCCAGGCCGCCGGCCTGGACGAGCAGACCATGGCCGATCTGGCGGTGTATTACGAAGGCCTCGAGGCCGAGATCGGCGAGACCCCCGAAGAGCTGCTGGCCACCGGGCGGAGCATCTACATGGGCGGGATCGCCGAAAAGGGTGTACCGGCCTGTGTCAGCTGCCACGGGCCGGCCGGCATGGGTTTGCCCAGCAGCGGGTATCCGCGCCTCAGTGGCCAGAAAACCCAGTACACCATGGATCAGCTCATGCTCTACCGCTCGGGTGAGCGTTCCGGTTACGGCCAGGCCTCGGTGATGAACGGCATCGCCGCCAATCTCACCGATGACGAGATCCAGGCCGTCTCCGCCTATGTCCGTGGCCTGTATCCTGCGGAGATGGCCGCCGAATAACCGTTGGCCGCCCGGTTGATCCCGGGCAAGAATTATCGCCTCGGTTTGTGGTCTATTTAATCGATCAGTCACGTTGGTCACGCCCAGCCTTTAACCACATCGAGCGCCATGGTCCAGACAGCCGCCACCCTATCCCAGACGGAATCCCCGGCGCGCCGCCAGACGCGCCGCGGGCTGGCGGGGGTGTGGCTGGAGTTTCTCGGCTCGATGAACCTGGCCATCACCCTGTTGGTGGTGGTGAGCATCGCCTCGGTCATCGGCACGGTGTTGCCGCAGAACCAGGCCTATACCGAGTACCTGATCCAGTTCGGGCCGTTCTGGTTCGAGGTCTTCCGGCTGCTCAACCTCTACGATGTCTACTCCGCCTGGTGGTTTCTGGCCATCATGGGCTTTCTGGTGCTCTCCACCGGGGTGTGCATCTCGCGGCACATCCCCTCGGTGTGGCGCGAGATCACCCGCTACCGCACCCACGTGCGTGAACAATCCCTCATGGCGCTTTCGCAAAAGCGCCGCTGGCGTCTTGCCGAGGGCCCGGATGACGCCGAGAACGTCGCCGCTGCCGCGCTCCAGGGGCATGGCTTTCGCACCCGCACCGAGCGGCGTGGCGATGCGGTGATCGTCGCCGGCATGAAAGGTGCTGCCACCCGCATGGGGTATGTGCTCACCCATGTGGCGGTGGTGGTGATCGCCCTGGGGGCGCTTGCCGATGGCAACATCGGGCTTAAGATCCGCGAGATGACCGGCAACCTCGCCGTCGAGACCCGGGATCTGCCCCTCTCGCAGGTGCCGGGGGACAGCTGGCTGCCGGTGGGCAGCGGCTCGTTCCGCGGCAATGTCACCATCCCCGAGCAGAGCAACAGCGGCGTGGTCTTTTTGCAGCTGCGCGATGGCTATGTGGTCCAGGAACTGCCCTTTGAGATTGTCGTCGAGGATTTCCGCATCGACCACTACCCCAACGGCATGCCGCGGTCCTACGAAAGCGATCTGGTGTTGCACGACCCGGCCCTGGATGAACCCATCCGGCAGACCATTTCGGTCAACCACCCGCTCACCCACCGGGGGCATACCATCTATCAGGCCAGCTTTACCGACGGCGGCACCCAGCTTGATCTCACCGGCCATATCCTGGATGGCTCGGGCCAGACGCTGCCCATCGACGGCCGGGTCTTCGAAGACATGCGGCTGCAGCTCGGCGGTGTTGAGCGGGTACTCGAGATCAATGACTTTCAGTTATTCAACGTCAACCGCGATCCGCGCTCGGTCGAGCGCACCGGGGCGCGAGATGAGTTTGTCAACGTCGGCCCGTCGTTCAACTACAGCCTGCGCGACGAAGCCGGCCAGGCCCGCGATTTCCACACCTACATGGCCCCGGTGGAAGTCGAGGAGCGCTGGTACTACCTCCACGGCATGCGCACCGACGCCAGCCAGCCCTTCCGCTATCTGCATATCCCCGCCGATGAGAACGCCTCGATGGATACCTTCATGGCCTTCCATCAGGCCCTCCACCAGCGCGACCGGGTCCGCCGGGCCGGACAGCGGGCGGCGGATGCGGTGCTCGCCCAGATGGGGGTGGCCAACCCGGATCTGGCAAGCCGCGTGGCGGGGACCACCGATGACATGGTCGCCACCCTGGTCGAGGCCGGCCTGGGGGCGGTCAACGCCCGGCTCGAAGCGCGCCTCGCCGATGCTTCGCGGCCCGAGATGCTGCGGCAGTTCTCGCAGGCGGTGCTGCAGCGAACGCTCTTCGAGCTCTATCGCGAATCGCTCGCGACCCGCCGCGGTGTGAGCCCGGATCAGCTACAGATCGGTGCCGACGAACAGGCGTTTTTCGAGGATGCGGTGAATGCGGTCTCGGGCGTGGCCGATTACGGCGCGCCCATCATCTTTGAGATCGATCATTTCAACCACCGCCAGGCCACCGGGCTTCAGATCACCAAGGCACCGGGCAAGAACGTGGTCTACGCCGGCTCGGCGATGCTGGTGGCGGGGCTTTTCATGCTCTTCTACGTCTCGCAGCGCCGGGTCTGGGCCATGGTCCGGCCCGGTGAGGGGGGCGGCAGCGAGCTCATCATGGCCGGGGTCAACCAGCGAAGCCCCGAGGCCTTCGAGCAGGAATTCGAGACCATCGCCAACGCGGTGGACGGACAGATCGGCCGGCCCGAGGCGGGATCGGCCCGAACCGAGGATCAGTGAGGGATCAGGCATGGTGGCTTCCCGTGAAGAGATGATTCGGCAGATGCGGCAGCCCTCGCTCTGGCAGCGGCTGGGCGTGCTGGACTGGGCCTGGGCGGCGCTGGTGGTGGCCGCCACCGCCGGCACCTACATTGTCCTGGGCGATGTCATGAATGGCTACGAGGTGGTGATCACCGCCTTTACCGCCGCCACCATGATCGGCCTCGGGTGGCACTGGCCGGCCTCGCGGGGCTACATGATCGCCGTGTGTGGCCTGAGCCTTTTTGCCATCAGTCGTTATCCCGACCTGGCCGCCGCCGAGGCGGATTTCTTTTTGAAATACCTGCTCTCCAGCCAGTCGGCGATCATGTGGATGAGCGCGCTTTTCCCGGCAGCGACCCTGGCCTACGGGGCGGCGCTTTTCACCGGCAACGACTTCATGGGCCGGCTGGGCAGTCGCTTTACCTGGCTGGCCGCCGGCGCCGGGTTGATCGGGCTGCTGGTGCGCTGGCACGAGACCCATCTCTATGAAGGCGGCATCGGCTATATCCCGGTGAGCAACCTCTACGAGGTGTTCGTGCTCTTCGGGGTGATCACCGCGCTGATCTACCTCTACTACGAAAGCGCCTACCGCGCCCGGACCATGGGCTTTTTTGTCTCGCTGGTGATCGCCGCGTCGGTGGGCTTTTTGCTGTGGTACCACTTCGACCGCCAGGCCTATCAGATCGAGCCCCTGGTCCCGGCGCTGCAGAGTTACTGGATGAAAATCCACGTGCCCACCAACTTCATCGGCTATGGCTGCTTTGCCATCGCCGCCATGCTGGGGGTGGCCTATCTCATCCGCGCCCGGGTGGCCGATGACAGTCCGTGGGCGGCGCGGTTGCCAACGCTCAAGCAGATCGATGACGTCAGCTACCGGGCCATCGCCCTGGGGTTTGCCTTTTTCACCGTCGCCACCATCCTGGGCGCGCTGTGGGCCGCCGAGGCCTGGGGCGCCTACTGGTCGTGGGACCCCAAAGAGACCTGGGCGCTCATTGTGTGGCTGAACTACGCCGGCTGGCTGCATATGCGCTTTACCAAGGGACTGCGCGGCAAGCCCATGGCCTGGTGGGCCATCATCGGCCTTTTCGTCACCACCTTCGCCTTTCTGGGGGTCAACATGTTCCTCTCGGGACTGCACTCCTATGGCGAGCTCTAGATAACGGAGACAAGGCATGCCAATGGCACAACCCATCCGGCGGTGGCTGATGCTCGCCGCCGTGCTGCTCACCGCCACCGCGGCCCAGGCCCAGCCCTACACCGTGCTCGAGGTGCCTCAGTCCACCGGCGGCGAGGGCGTCGAGGTGCGCGAGTTCTTCTCGTACGGCTGCCCCCACTGCCGGGACTTCGAGCCGCAGTTCAGCCGCTGGGCCGAGGGCATGGGCGAGCGCATCGAGGTGGTCCACACCCCGGTGACCTTTGGCCGCGACAGCTGGCGGCTGCTCTCGAGGGCGTACTACGCCGCCGAAGCGCTGGGGATTCTGGATACCACCCATGGGGCGATGTTCGAGGCCATCCACGACCAGGGCCGGCGCTTTCGCCGTCCCGAGGATGTTGCCGCCTTTTTTGCCGAGGTGGCCGATGTGGCCGAGGCCGATGCGCTGGCGGCCATTAACGGCTTTGCCGTCGGCGCCAGCGTCAACCGCGCCGAGCGGCTGGTGGCGGCCTACGGAGTGCGGGGCACCCCGGCGGTGGGCGTGGCCGGGCGCTATCTGATCGATGTCCGCGCCGCCGGCGGCCAGCAGGGCATGCTCGAGGTGGCCGAGGGCCTGGTCGAAGAGGCCGGCGACGCCCCTTAAGTGACCGCCACCGCCGCCGATCCCGGCCCGGGGCTGCCGCCGCGCCTGCGGCTGATGAGCTACAACATCCAGGCCGGGATGGAGACCCGTTTTTACTACCAGTACTTCACCCGCGGCTGGCGGCATGTGCTGCCCGACGCCGGGCGGCTGCCCAACCTCCAGCGGATCGCCGATTTGATGAGCGGCTACGACCTGGTGGGGCTGCAGGAGCTCGACGGGGGCAGCCTGCGCAGTGGCTTTGTCGAGCAGACCCGGTTTCTGGCCGAGCAGGGCGGGTTTCCGCACTGGTATCAGCAGACCAACCGCCCCCTGGGGCGACTGGCCCAGCACGCCAATGGGGTGCTCAGCCACTTTGGCGCCTATCAGGTCACCGAGCACCGCCTGCCCGGACCGGTGCCGGGCCGCGGGGCGCTGGTGCTGCATCTGGGCGCGCCCGGCGCCGAACTGGTGGTGGTGCTGTTGCATCTTGCGCTCGGCCAGCGGGCGCGGCTGCGGCAGCTGGCATTCGTGGCCGGCCTGGTGGCGGAGGCCGAGCATGTGATCGTCATGGGTGACATGAACTGCCACGCCGACAGCCCGGAGCTGCGTTATTTTTGCGCCGAGGCGGGGCTGAGCGAGCCCCACCACGACCAGCCCACCTATCCGAGCTGGCGGCCGCAGCGCAACATTGACCACATTCTGGTGTCTCCTCACCTGGCAGTGGAGTCGGTGGGGGTGCTCGATGCGCCGCTTTCGGATCATCTGCCGCTGACCATGGCCATCCGCCTGCCGGCGGCGTTGCGGGTCTGATCAGCCGGCGTGCTGGGTGGCAAGCATGGGCGCGAGCGCCTGCCAGATGTTGTCGAGGATAATGGGCTGGGCATCGGCATTGGGATGAATGCCATCGTCGAGCATCAATGCCGGGTCGCCGGCCACGCCCTCGAGAATGCGGGGGACAAAGGCGACACCGGTTGCATCGGCCACCTGTTGAAAGGTGGCCAGAAAGCGGTCGATGAACGCCGGGCCGTAGTTGGTGGGCAGCCGCACCCCGGCCATCAGGACCCGGGCGCCGGCGGCCCGGGCCTGGTCGATCATGGCGGTGAGGTTGCCCCGCAGGGCCGCCAGCGGGATGCCGCGCAGGCCGTCGTTGCCGCCCACGGCAATGATGACCACATCCGGGGCATGGGCGTCGAGGGCTCGGGGCAGCCGCGCCCGGGCACTGGCCGAGGTATCGCCGCTGATGGCGGCGTTGATGACCTCGGCCCGCTCGCCCAGCCGCTCATCCAGCAGCGCGACCCAGCCCTGCTCGGTGGGCATGTCGTAGGCGGCGGAGAGGCTGTCGCCGATGACCAGTACCCGGGTCTCGGCCGCCGTGCCGGCACCGCTTGCAAGCAGTAGAAACAAAAGGATCAGGAGTCTCATCGCCATGGCCACGCAACCCAATGGGGCAAATCCACAGACCGCCGTCCTCGAGGCGCGTTCCCTGACCATGCAGTTCGAGGCACCGGAAGGTCGCATCAGTCTGTTCGAAGATCTCGATCTTAGCATCGCATCCGGCGATTCTCTGGCCATCCTGGGCACTTCGGGGTCGGGCAAATCCACCCTGCTGGGGCTGTTGGCCGGCCTGGACCTGCCCACCGGGGGCGGTGTCACCCTGGATGGCGCCGATCTCAATGCCCTCGATGAGGATGCCCGGGCCCGACAGCGGGCCGGTCGGGTGGGCTTTGTCTTTCAGGCCTTTCACCTGTTGCCCGGGCTGACCGCGCTGGAGAACGTCATGCTGCCGGCCGAGATCGCCGGCGACAGCCGCGCCCGCACCCAGGCCCGGGAGGCGCTCGAGCGGGTGGGACTGGCGCATCGCACCGCCCACTATCCGGCCCAGCTCTCGGGGGGTGAGCAACAGCGCGTGGCCCTGGCCCGGGCCTTTCTGGGCGAGCCCATGATCCTCTTTGCCGACGAGCCCACCGGCAACCTGGACCACCAGACCGGCGAGCAGATCATCGACCTGCTTTTTGCCCTCAACCGCGACCATGGCACCACCCTGGTGCTGGTCACCCACGACCGGGCGGTGGCCGGCCGGTGTCAGCGTGTGGCCTATCTCCGGGAAGGCCGGCTGGTCGAGGACGCAAGCTGATGCTGGCGCTCAAACTGCTCTATCGGGACTGGCGCGGCGGCGAGCTGCGGCTGCTGGCATTGGCGGTGGTGATTGCCGTGGCGGCGGTGACCGGTGTGGCCTGGCTGGCCGATCGGGTGGCCGGGGCCACCGAGGCCCGGGCCGCGGATCTGCTGGCGGCGGACCGGGCCGTCGAATCCACCGAGCCGATCCCCGCCGAATGGATCCAGCGCGCCACGGCCCAGGGCCTCGAGACCGCCCGTACCGCGGTGTTCCCCACGGTGGTGCTCACCGAAAGCGCCAATCGGCTGGTCTCGGCCAAGGCGGTCAGCCCGGGTTACCCGCTGCGCGGCGAGCTGCGTATCCAGCGCCAGCCCGGCGGACCGGAACAGCGCGCCCCCCAGGGCCCGGCGCCGGGCACCGCCTGGGTCGAGTCGCGGCTGCTGGGGCTTTTGGATCTGGCCGTTGGGGAGATCCTGACCCTCGGCGCCCGCGAGCTGCGGGTGGCGGCCATCCTGAGCTTTGAACCGGACCGCGGCCAGGGCTTTGGCAACCTGGCCCCAAGGGTGATGTTCAATCAGGCCGATCTGGCGGCCACCGAACTGCTCGGCCCGGGCAGCCGGGTGCGACACAAGCTGCTGCTGGCCGGCCCGCTCGAGACGGTCAATGCCTATACCGATGGCATTGCCGAGGCGCTCGGCAACCAGGTCGAAATCGAAACCCCGGCCGAGCAGGGCCGGGGAACGGCCGAGATCATCAACCAGGCGAAGCGTTTCCTGGGCCTGGCGGCGGTGTTGACGGTGATTGTCGCCGGGGTGGCGGTGCTGCTCACCGTCCGTCACTATGCCGAGCGCCAGATCACCGGCGTGGCGGTGATGCGGGCGATGGGTGCCACCCGAAGCCGGGTCATGGTGCTATTCATCGGCAAGCTGGTCTGGCTGGGCCTTTTTGCCGGGGCGCTAGGGGCGGCGCTTGGCTACGGGCTGCATCTCGCCATGCTGGCGCTGGTGGCGGATCTTCTGGGTGGCCAGCTGCCGGCGCCGGGTTGGCAGCCGCTTGCCACCGGCTGGTTGACCGCCGCCGCCGCATTGCTTGGTTTTGCCCTGCCCACGCTGGTCCGCCTCAGGCACGCCCCGCCCATGCGGGTGCTGCGCCAGGACCTGGGCGGCGGGCTGCTGCGGGCAGGCTATCCGCTGCTCGCCGCGGTGGTGATCATCGTCGCGCTCATGGCCTGGCAGGCCGGAGACTGGCGGGTGACAGGCAGTGTGTTCGCCGCCGTGGTGGCCACACTGGCCCTGTTGGGGGCGGGCGCCGCGGCGCTGGTCTATGGCGCCCGGCGGTGGTCGCGGCGCAGCGACAGCGGCCGGCTGCTCTGGCTCACCGGGCTCACCCGCCGACCGGTGACCGCCATCATCCAGACCGTGGCCGTCGGGGTCGGGCTGATGAGCCTCTTTTTGCTGGCGGTGGTGCGCAATGATCTGCTCAGTGCCTGGCAGGCCGAAATCCCCCCGGATGCCCCTAACCAGTTTTTGATCAATATCCAGTCCGACGAGGTGGACGGGGTTCGTCAGACCCTTGCCGATGCCGGCATCGAGACGGTGTTCTACCCCATGGTCCGGGCCCGGATGACCGAGTTGAACGGCGATGCGGTGGACCCCCGCGACTACGATGACCCCCGGGCCCGGCAGCTGGCCACCCGCGAGTTCAATCTCTCATGGACCGATACCCTGCAGCCGGACAACCGCATCGCCGCCGGTCAATGGTGGGGCGGGCAGCCGGATCCGGCCCCGCAGCTGTCGGTGGAGACCGACTTTGCCGAGGAGATCGGCGTCGGCCTGGGCGATACCCTGACCTTCAGCGCCGGGGGGCAGTCGGTGACCGCGCCGATCACCAGCCTGCGCGAGGTCCGCTGGGAGAGCTTTAACGTCAATTTCTTTGTCCTCGCCTCGCCGGGTACCTTCGATGATCTGCCGCGGACCTGGCTGACCAGCTTTTATTTGCCCGATGACCAGACCGGGCTTTTGAACCAGCTGATCCGCGACTTCCCCAGTGTCACCCCCATCGATGTCACCAGCGTGTTGCGCCTGGTGCGGGATATCATCGACCAGGGGGTGCGGGTGGTCGAGTTGATGGCGTTGTTGACCCTGGCCGCGGGGGTGCTGGTGCTGCTGGCGGCGTTGCAGATCACCGGCGAGCAGCGCCGCTTTGAAAGCGCCCTGCTGCGGGCGCTGGGCGCGCCGGGGCGGCGCATCCGCGGCATGGCCCGGCTGGAGTTTCTGCTCATTGGCGCCCTCGCCGGAGGGCTCGCCGGTGGGGCGGCCACCGCCGCGGGGGCGGTGGTGGCCGAGGTGCTTTTCAGCCTTGATTACCCGTTCCGGCCGTTGACGCTGATTGTCGGCGCCCTGGTGGGAGTGGTGACCGTCTGGGCGGCGGGGAGCCTGGGAGCGAGGCGCTACTACCGCGCCTCACCCATGCGTCTGTTGCGCGAGGGCGGATAGATTCGGTTAGAGCGCATGAGGAACTGAGGTGCGGGCGACGCAGCCCAATAGGCATCGCGGGTTGGAGCGGAGCCGCCATGACGCGCCTCGAGCATGCCTTTGAAGAAAACGTCGCCGGTCCCGTGCCCTGGGACCGGCTCTTTCACGCCGGCATCGGGCGCCTGACCGGCGGGCTGTCACCCACCGCGCTGCAGCTCGCCTTTTTTGACTGGACCGCCCATCTTGCCCTCAACCCCGGCCGTCAGCTGGCGTTGGTGGAAAAGGGCATGCGCAAGGCCATGCGGCTTGCCGCCTACTCCGGCCACTGCATCGCCGGTGACGCCGGGGGCCGCTGCATCGAGCCGCTCGCCAATGATGACCGCTTCGAGGATCCGGCCTGGCAGCAGTGGCCTTTTTCGCTGCTCCACCAGGGGTTTTTGCTCCAGCAGCAGTGGTGGCATGTGGCCACCACCGGGGTCCCCGGGGTCGATCCCCACCACGAAGAGGTGGTCAATTTCACCGTCCGGCAGATGCTGGATATCGCCTCGCCGTCCAACTTTCTGCCCACCAACCCCGAGGTCCTGCATCGCACCGCCGAGGATGGCGGCTGGAACCTGCTGCGGGGCGCTTCCAACTGGCTGGAAGATGCCCAGCAGACCCTGGCCGGCGGCGATGAACACCCCACCGGGGCATTCCGCGTGGGCGAGGATCTCGCCACCACCCCGGGCCGGGTGATCCATCGCAACGCGCTGATGGAGCTGATTCAGTACGAGCCGGCCACCGGCGCCGTCCACCCCGAGCCGGTGTTGATCGTCCCGGCCTGGATCATGAAGTACTACATCCTTGATCTGCGGCCGACACGCTCGCTGGTGGAATACCTGGTCAACCAGGGCCATACGGTGTTCATGGTCTCGTGGAAAAACCCGGATGCCCGCGACCGCGAGATGGGGATGGCCGATTACCGCCGCCTGGGGGTCGAGGCGGCCCTGCGGGCGGTCAACGCGGTCTGCCCCGGCCAGCGGGTCCACGGTGTGGGTTACTGCCTGGGCGGGACGCTGCTCACGCTCGCCGCCGCGGCGATGGGCCGCGACCGGGACGAGCGGCTGGCCAGCCTGTCGCTTTTGGCCACCCAGACCGATTTTACCGAGCCGGGCGAACTCGAGCTTTTCATCGACGAGTCCCAGGTCTCGTTTCTCGAAGACGTGATGTGGGCCCGGGGCTATCTGGGTCGTGACGAGATGGCCGGCGCCTTTCACTTGCTGCGCTCGCAGGATCTGATCTGGTCGCGTCACATTCGGCACTACCTCATGGGCGAGCGCGAGGCCATGTTCGATCTCATGGCCTGGAACGCCGACGCCACCCGGCTGCCCTATCGCATGCACAGTGACTATCTGCGCGATCTTTTCCTGCACAACGACCTGGTGGAGGGACGATACGACATCGACGGCCGGCCGGTGTCGGTGGGCGATATCGATGTGCCGATCTTCTCACTGGCAACGCGGCGCGATCACATCGCCCCCTGGCGGTCGGTCTACAAGATCGTGCGCCTGGCGCGAATCGATGTGACCTTTGCCCTGAGCGCCGGGGGCCACAACGCCGGGGTGGTCAGCGAGCCCGGCCATCCGCGTCGGGAATACCAGCTGGCCCATTTCAGCCCGGATGATCCGACCTGCCCGGCCGAGCGTTTCGAGCGCGAGGTGGTCGCCGAGCCGGGCTCGTGGTGGCCGGCCTGGCAGCAATGGCTGGCCGATCTCAGCGGCGAGCCCGTCGACCCGCCGGCCATGGGCGCGCGCGAGGCCGGCTACGCGCCCTTCGCCGATGCCCCGGGCGAGTATGTGCTGATGCGCTGAGCCGGGCTCAGCGTCGCTCCACTGGCAGGCCTTCGAGGTAGTCCATCCAGCGCCATTGCGGGTCGCCCACCACCACAAAGTTGGGGTTGAGGATCGAATCCTGGGTGTTATAGCAAAGCGCCGTCCCGTCCGGGCTCATGACCTTGCCGCCGGCCGCCTCGACCACGCACTGCGCCGCGGCGCTGTCCCACTCTGAGGTGGGCCCGAATCGCGGATAGCAGTCCGCCGCCCCCTCGGCCACCAGACAGAACTTCAGCGAGCTGCCCATCGAGACGGTCTCGAACGCCGGCAGCCGCTCGAGCAGGGCTTCCACCTGGGGGTGGCGGTGCGAGCGGCTGACCACCAGTCGCAGCGGCCCCGCGTCGATCCTGGCGGTGGCAATCGCCGCCCGCCCCTCGCTGTCCTGTCGCTCGGCCACCGCCGGGGCATCGGCGGGGATCATGCCGGTGTAGGTGCGGCTCAGCACCGGGGCATGCACCACCCCCAGCACCGGCCGGCCCGCCTCGATGAGCGCGATATTGACGGTAAACTCGCCGTTGCGCTTGATGAACTCACGGGTGCCGTCCAGCGGGTCCACCAGCCAGTAGCGCGGCCACTGCCGGCGCTCGGCAAAGGCGGGGATGCCGCCTTCCTCGGAGAGCACCGGGATGGCCGGGGTCAGGGCCTGGAGTTGGGTCTGGATCAAGCGGTGGGCGGCGTTGTCGGCGCTTGTCAGCGGCGAGTCGTCGGTTTTGGTCTCGACCTCGAAGCCGGCGGCATAGATCGACAGAATCTCGCGGCCGGCGGCCTCGGCGATTTGAACGGCCGGGTCGAGCAGGCTCGGTGTAGCGGTGGCGGACATGGGGTGTGCCTTTGGCCTTTCAATCAGCCCATCATCCTACCTTGGCGGGGGGTCAGTTGACATGCCCGGGCCAGGGGGCTATCGTCCGCACATCGCGCCCCAAGGGGCGGATTCCCCCGTCATGATTTCAGCCATAGCGCCGCAGCCAAGGCGGGCACTCCACCCCCGACACTCACAAGCTTGTTTCCCCTGGAGGGTTGTTCCGTGAGCGACAACATCGTCCATGTCTCCGATGCCGATTTCGAGACCGAGGTCCTGCAATCCGACGCCCCCGTGCTGGTTGACTACTGGGCCGAGTGGTGTGGGCCGTGCAAGATGATCGCGCCCATCCTCGAAGAGGTGGCCGCCGGTTACGACGGCAAGATCAAGATCGCCAAGCTCAACATTGATGAAAACCCCGAGACGCCGCCCAAGTACGGCATTCGCGGTATCCCGACCCTGATGCTGTTCAAGAACGGCAATGTCGAGGCCACCAAGGTTGGCGCCCTGTCCAAGGCCCAGCTCTCTGCCTTTATCGACAGCAATCTGTAGCGACAGGGCCCTATCCACCCGTGTCACGGTCGCCCGCCGGGCGGCCTGGAACCAGCGATGAATCTCACCGAACTCAAACAAAAACCCGCTGCTGAACTCGTCGAACTCGCCCAGTCCTTTGGCATTGAGAACATGGCCCGCTCGCGCAAGCAGGAGGTCATCTTTGCGCTGCTCAAGGCCCATGCCAAAAACGGCGAGGATATCTGGGGCGATGGCGTACTCGAGATCCTCCAGGACGGCTTCGGCTTTCTGCGCTCGACCACCAGCTCGTACATGGCCGGGCCCGACGATATCTACGTCTCGCCCAGCCAGATCCGGCGCTTTTCGCTGCGCACCGGCGATACCATCTCGGGCAAGATCCGCCCGCCCAAGGACAGCGAGCGCTACTTTGCCCTGCTCAAGGTCGATGAGATCAACTTCGAAAAGCCCGAGGCGGCCAAGCACAAGGTGCTTTTCGAAAACCTCACCCCGCTGTTCCCCAAAGAACGGCTGGTGCTCGAGCGGGGCAACGGCTCCACCGAAGATCTCACCGCCCGGGTGATCGATCTCTCCGCGCCCATCGGCAAGGGCCAGCGCGCGCTCATCGTCTCGCCGCCCAAGGCCGGCAAGACGATGCTGCTGCAGAACATCGCCCAGTCCATCACCGCCAACAACCCCGAGGCCTACGTCATCGTCCTGCTCATCGACGAGCGGCCCGAGGAAGTCACCGAGATGGAGCGCACCGTGCGCGGCGAGGTGGTGTCCTCGACCTTTGACGAGCCGGCGAACCGCCACGTGCAGGTCGCCGAGATGGTCATCGAAAAGGCCAAGCGCCTGGTCGAGCACAAGCGCGATGTGGTGATCATGCTTGATTCCATCACGAGGCTGGCGCGGGCCTACAACACGGTGGTGCCCAGCTCGGGCAAGGTCCTCACCGGGGGTGTCGACGCCAACGCCCTGCACCGGCCCAAGCGTTTCTTCGGTGCGGCCCGGAACATCGAGGAGGGCGGGAGCCTGAGCATCATCGCCACCTCGCTGATCGAGACCGGCTCGCGCATGGATGATGTGATCTACGAGGAGTTCAAGGGCACCGGCAACATGGAGGTCCACCTGGACCGCCGCATCGCCGAGAAGCGCATCTACCCGGCCATCAATATCAATCGCTCCGGCACCCGGCGCGAAGAGCTTTTGATGACCCCGGACGAGCTCCAGAAGGTCTGGATCCTGCGCAAGCTCCTGCACCCCATGGATGAGCTCGCGGCCATCGAGTTTTTGCTCGACAAGCTCAAGGACACCAAGACCAATAACGAGTTCTTCCAGGCGATGAAGCGCTAGGTGATCTCGTCACGGCGAGTGGGAAGACCTTGTGTCGGTATTGCGACGTCGTTGAGACCCGGGCAGACTACTAAGTCATACCGGGAGGTGCGGCATGACTTATAAAACGACCCTTAGCTTTACCGAGCGTCACCACCGCTTTTTAAGCGAAAAAGTGGGTGAGGGTGTCTTTGCCTCGCAAAGTGCCGCTGTGGCAGCCGCCCTTGAGCAAATGATGCGTGATGAAGAGGAGCGGGCCTTGTGGCTCGACTTCGTGGCAGAGACGGTCCGGGCGCGCTTGCAGACACCCTCTGACGAGTATGTTGATCCCGCAGATGTATTTGCTGCTGCAAAAAAAGACGACCGCTAGCGCCGTTTCAGAATGACCTACCGGATCCGACTGCACCCTGCAGTCGCCGAAGATCTCCAATCCATCGCAGAGATGATTACCGATTATGCCGGGCCGGAAGCCGCGAAGCGTCGCCTGGCGGAGATCGAAAGCGCCGTCCTAGGTCTTGCGGATACCCCCCACAAAGGCAGCCTACGTGATGAGATTGCTCCGGGGCTTCGGGCCATTCCCGCGGGCCGAAAAGCGGTGGTTGCGTTTACGGTCGATGATCCGTCACAGACGGTTTTCGTGCATATCGTGGGTTATGCGGGTTCGAACTGGGTGAAGCGGGCGCCGGCGCGCGGTCAGTGATCGACCCGCTCCCAAGTCTCGAAATCCATGGCATAGGCGTGTTCGGCATCCGCCGGGTGGTGGGTGGTCTGGGTGCAGCGCCACGCCGGCCCCTCGAATGGCGGAAAAAACACATCCCCGGTGGGTTCGGCATGAACCCGGGTCAGTTCCAGGCGATGGGCCATGGGCAGAAAGGCCGCGTAGATATCCGCGCCCCCGATGATGGCCACCTCGTCGGCATCCGCCACCATCTTGAGGGCCTCGTCCACCCCGCCGGCTACCTCGCAGCCCTCGTGGTGCCAGTCCGGGTCGCGGGTCATGACGATGTTGCGCCGGTTGGGCAGGGGCCGGCCGATGGAGCGGAAGTTCTTGCGGCCCATGATGATCGGCTTGCCCCGGGTCAGCGCCACGAAATGCCGCATGTCATCCGGCAGACGCCAGGGCAGGTCATTGTCCCGGCCAATGACCCGGTTCATGGCCATGGCCACCACCATGACAATCCGGGGCGAGTGGTTGGCGGTCTCGGTCATGAGCGGGCTCCTGGTTGGTGGCCCGGTGACGGGCTAAACCGCCACCGGCGCGGGGATATGCGGATGCGCTTCGTAGCCCACCAGCTCGATGTCCTCAAAGCGGAAATCAAACAGGCTGTCCACCTCTGGGTTGAGCTTTAGCCGCGGCAGCGGCAAGGGTTCGCGGGCAAGCTGCCGATCGGCCTGTTCGAGGTGGTTGAGATACAGATGCGCATCACCAAAGGTGTGGACGAATTCCCCGGGCTCGAGGCCGGTCACTTGGGCGACCATATGCGTTAAAAGCGCGTACGAGGCGATGTTAAAGGGCACGCCCAAAAAGATATCCGCGCTTCGCTGATAGAGCTGACACGAAAGCCGCCCGTTCGCCACATAGAACTGGAACAGGCAATGACACGGCGGCAGCCCCATGCGATCGATCTCGGCCGGGTTCCAGGCGGTGACGATATGCCGGCGCGAGTCGGGGTGGGTCTTGATCTGCTCGACCACCTGGCGGATCTGGTCGATGGCGCGGCCATCCGGCGCCGGCCACGAGCGCCACTGCACCCCGTAGATCGGGCCCAGATCGCCGTTTTCATCGGCCCACTCATCCCAGATCCGCACCCCGTTTTCCTTGAGATAGCGGATGTTGCTCTCGCCGGCCAGAAACCACAGCAGCTCGTGGATGATCGATCGCAGGTGGAGCTTTTTGGTGGTCACCACCGGAAAGCCATCGGCCAGATCAAAGCGCATCTGCCAGCCAAAGATGGAAAGCGTCCCGGTGCCGGTGCGATCGGATTTCTCCACGCCGTGGTGACGGACATGGCCGAGGAGCGTCTGGTATTGCTGCATGGCGGTGCGGATATCCCTTCTAGCGACCGATCAGTATGACGGCGTCTGCCGTCGGGCGGCGGCGATTAGCATAACGCCTATGGCGATCATGGGCAGCGACAGAAGCTGGCCCATGGTCATTCCGGCGAGCAGATACCCCAAGTGGGCATCCGGAAGCCGCACAAACTCCACCGCAAAGCGCGCCAGCCCATAGCCGATGAGGAAAAACCCGGTCACCGCCCCGGCCGGCCGGGGACGGCGCGAGAACCACCACAAAAGCGCAAACAGCACCAGGCCCTCGAGCGCCATTTCGTAGAGCTGCGAGGGGTGACGGGGTTCCGGCCCCAGGGGCGGGTAGACCATGCCCCAGGGCAGTTGGGTGGGCGCACCCCAGAGCTCGCCGTTGATGAAGTTGCCAAGCCGCCCGGCCGCCAGCCCCGGCGGCACCAGCGGCGCGATGAAATCCCCCAGCGCCAGCGCCGGGATGCGGTGGCGCCGGGCATAGAGGGCCATGGCCACGATCACCCCCAGCAATCCCCCGTGGAATGACATCCCCCCTTCCCAGACGCGCAGCAGTGAGAGCGGGTCGGCCAGCCACGCGTCGGCGGCATAAAAAAGGATGTAGCCGATGCGGCCGCCCAGCACCACGCCGATGGCGCCATAGAGCAGCAGATCGTCCATCTGCGCCGGTCCCACCGGGGTGTCCGGCCGGCGGGCGCGCAGCCGCCCCAGCCACCAGGCAAGCCCGAAGCCGATGGCGTACATCACCCCGTACCAGTGGATGTCCAGCGGGCCAATCGAGATGGCCACCGGGTCGATTGCCGGATACTGCAGCATGCGCGCATTGTGACCGATCGAGGCACTTGATGACACGCACTTCGGGTGTCCCGGCCACCGGGCTTACGCTAGACTGCAACACTTGTTCCGAAGTGACTGTTCAACGGGGAGTTCGCCGGTGCGGCGTGTGTCAGGAAAAATCGCTGGGATGCTGCTGATGCTGTTGGTGGTGGGCCTTTTCGCGGCCACCGCGGTCCAGGCCCAGACCCGCGCCTATGTCACCGACGAGCTCGAGATCACCCTGCGCAGCGGCCAGGGCAATGACTATCGCATCATCCGCCTGCTGCGCTCGGGGGCCGAGGTGAGCGTCTTAAGCCGGGGCGAGACCTGGACCCGGGTGCAGGTGGGCGAGGATGAGGGGTTCGTGCGCAGCATCTATCTGGATGACCAGCCCGTTGCCGCCGCCCGGCTGGCCGAGACCGAAGCCGGGCTCGAGCGGGTGCGCGACGATAACCGTCGCCTCGAGGCCGAGCTGGCCCGTGCCCGCGAGCGGCTCGAGGCCCTTTCGCAGCAGAACGAAACCCTCGAGACCGACAACCAGCGGATGGCCCAACGCCTCGAGGAGGCCGGCGAGGGCCTGGCCCTTGCCGATGAAAACCAGCGTCTGCGCAAGCAGGTCATCGACCTCGAGCGGCAGGTGCAGGATCTGCAACGCGGCGCCGAGCGCATGGCCGAGCGCGAGCGCCAGGACTGGTTTGTCGCCGGCGCCGCGGTGGTGGTGTTTGGCATGCTGCTTGGCATTGCCGTGACGCGCGTTCGCTGGCGGCGGCGCAGCAGCTGGGGCGATCTCTAGAGGCCGGTGATGACGCAATCCCTTGCACAGCTGGTGGCCTGGTTTCGGCACAGCTCACCGTTTATCCACGCCCATCGTGACCGCACCTTTGTGGTGGGGTTCGACGGTGAGGCGCTGATCGATGCCGAGGCCGCGGACGCTCTGGTCCACGACCTGGCGCTTTTAAGCGGGCTGGGTATCCGGCTGGTGCTGGTCCCCGGGGCCCGGCCCCAGGTGGACGAGCGCCTGGCACGGGCCGGCATCGAGCCTCGACGGGCCAATGGCCTTCGCATCACCGATGCCACGGCCATGGACGGTGTCCGCGATGCGGTGGGCGCGGTGCGGCTGCAGCTCGAGGCGCTTTTCTCGATGGGCCTTGCCAACTCGCCCATGGCCGGGTTGCGGCTGCAGGTGGCAAGCGGCAACTTCGTCACCGCCCGGCCCCTGGGCGTGCTCGAGGGGGTTGATTATGCGTACACCGGCACCGTGCGGCGGGTGGATGCCGATGCCCTGCGCCAGCGCCTGGACGACCGGGCGGTGGTCATCGTCAGCCCCCTGGGGGTCTCGCCCACCGGCGAGCTTTTCAACCTCCACGCCGGCGACGTGGCGGTGGCGGTGGCCCGATCGCTGCAGGCCGACAAGCTTTTGTTCCTCCACGAAGGCGACGGGTTAGTGGACGGCGAGGGCCACCGCCGGGGCGAACTCACCCTGGACGAGGCCCGGGGGCTGCTCGCAAGCGCCGAGGCAGAGGCCATGCCAGAGATGATCCGCCAGCAACTGGCCCGGGCCGTGGCGGCCTGCCGCGGCGGTGTGCCCCGGGTGCATCTGCTGCCCCGGCGCCAGGACGGTGCCATGCTGGGCGAGCTCTTCACCCGGGACGGGGTGGGGACACTGGTGGCGGCGCGGCCCTTCGAGCAGCTGCGCACCGCCGGCACCGGCGATATCCCGGGGATTCTGGCGCTGATCCGGCCCCTCGAAGCCGATGGCGTGCTGGTGGCCCGTACCCGCGAGCGGCTCGAGACCGAGATCGATGATTTTCTGGTCATGGAGCGCGAAGGCACCATCGTTGCCTGTGCCGCCCTCCATGGCATCGATGGGGGTGATGGCAGCCCGAGCGGTGGCGAGATCGCCTGCCTGGTGGTGCACCCGGAATACCGCCACAGCCGGCGGGGCGAGCAGTTGCTTGAAAAACTCGAGACACAGGCGCGGGCGCGGGGCTGGCGGCAGCTTTTCGTGCTCACCACCCAGGCCAGTCACTGGTTTGTCGAGCGGGGGTATCAGCCCACCGACCCCGAGGCGCTGCCGCCGGCCCGGCGTGCGGACTATCAGCCCGACCGGGCGTCCCGGGTGCTTGCCAAGGCCCTGACGCCGGACTAGCGGCGGATCAGCGCAGCGCGACCCGCTTGGACTTGCGGGCCAGGGTGGTGTTGGTGGCCAGCCGGTGGAGGCGGTTGGCGCGGATCATCGCGCGGACCTCTTCGACATAGGCCATCCCGCGCTGCGAGTAGTTCTCGAGCCCGGCGGTCATCTCGGCGGGGGTCATGGCCCGGCCCTCGCCGCGCGCCCGGGCGCGAATGGCGCGAAAACGCGCATAGGCCGGGTGGCTGTTGAGGTTTTGCAGATAACTGCGCACCGAGTCGCGCAGGTTATCGAACACCTGCACATAGTGATCGGCGTCCTCGGGCCGATCCAGCGGCTTGAGGCCCTGCGAGGCATCCCAGGTCCACTCGCCAAAGAGGTTGTTGGCCTCGCGGGCAAACCGCGATGTGCCCCAGCCGCTTTCCTTGGCCGCCTGGGCCAGGGCCAGCGCCGCGGGCACCGTATCGATGCGCCGCTCCAGCGCCTGCCAGGTCTCGGCCGCAAGGGGCGGGCCATCCACCCGGTAGCGTTGGGCCAGGCGATTGAGGATGTTCTTGCGCCGCTGCTCGGGCAGCGATTCGCTGAGCGCCTGATGGAGCTGATGCCGCTGGCGCCGGATACGCTCGTTCTCGGCGAGGACAAGCGGCATCAGCGCGCGAAAGAACAATGCCTTGCGCTGCTCGCTCGGCGCCTCGCCCATGTCGTTGGGGAAGGCCTTTAAGGTCAGCGGCGGCACCTGCCGGGCCGGCCAGAAATAGCCCGCCTGGCTGAAAATCCCCTCGAGCTGTTCCACGCTCTGGGCCTGGACGGGCTCAAGCGGCGGGATCTCGCCGTCGCTGTTGGCAATACCCGGCCAGCCCATCCACCACAACGCCAGCCCCAGGACCAGCGCGGTCAGGGGGATGGCATCGATCAAGGCCCGCAGTTGATTCAACGCCTTTGCCGGTTCACTCACCTGTCTCGCCCTGCTTTTCCAGATCCAGGATGTGCTGCCACTCGGCCTCGCTGACCGGCATCACCGACAAGCGGTTGCCGCGCTGCACAAGCTTCATCTGTGAGAGGGCGGGATCGGCCTTGAGTTCCGCCAGGGGGATCACCCGGCGGGTGTGGCGGCGGTATTGCACATCCACCATCAGCCAGCGCGGGTTGTCCGGATCGCTTTTCGGGTCGTAGTACTTCTCGTTGGGGTCAAAGGCCGTGTGGTCGGGGTAGGCCTCGCTGACGATCTCCATGACCCCCACGATCCCCGGGACTTTGGTGTTGGAGTGGTAGAAAAACGCCTGATCACCGACCTTGAACTGGTCCCGGAACATGTTCCGCACCTGGTAGTTGCGGATGCCATCCCAGTGGTCCCGCCCGCCGGGCTCGGCGGCCAGGTGGTCGATGCCATAGACATCGGGTTCGGATTTCATCAACCAATACGCCATAACCGATCAGTTTACCAGAGCCACGTCGACGATTCTGTGACACAGGCATCGAGCCGCTGATCCCACGGGTCCTCGGGCAGGGCGGGTATCTGCTGGATGGCATGGGCAAGCCCCACCCGCCAGGGGCGTCGATGGCCGTTACGGCCGGCGAGGGTGCGGTCATAAAACCCACCGCCCATGCCAAGCCGCCGACCCCGGGCATCAAACCCGACAAGCGGCATGACCAGGACATCGAGCGCTGCCAGCGGCAGGCAGGGCGCGGCACCGCGGACCGGCTCGGGAATGCCCAGCAGCCCTGGCCGCAGCGGGGTGCGGGGTTGGTAGCGGCGAAAGACCAGATGCCCGGCGCGTCGCGCCGCGGCGGCCCCGTGCTGTCCCCGCGGGGGCTGGATGACCGGCAGATAGATGGCCTTGCCGGCCTGCCAGGCGGCGTCCATCACCGCGGCGGTGCCCATCTCGCCATCCGCCGGCAGATAGACCGCCACGCGCTTTGCATGACGCCAACGGGCAAGCGCGCTCAGCCGCTCGGCCGCGGCCTGGGCGGCGCGATGCTGATCGACCGGGGAGATGGCGCGTCGTCGTTGCCGCAGCCAGCGACGCAGGCCGGGCTTATCCTCGAGGGTCATGGCAGATAACGGGGCCCTGTCGCCCCGATAGACAATGGATGGGTCCCGCAGCGCCGTTCGGGCAACGCCCTTGAACCCTGTGGTTCAGGTCGGGGAGGGCGAATACCGCCTTAGGCTTTCCGCTGCGTGGCGGACCTGCACACTGGCGATAAAACAACAACTCCCCTGAGGCGCATGATTGTAGGGTCAAGAATGCTGAAAGCCCGTTCTCGAACGCCGCAGGAAACCCACCTCCAGTCTGCATACACCAGCGAGGGCCGTCCAGCGCTGTCATCGATGAGACCGCTCAGCCCCGATCGGTGGGCCCATCGCCGCCGTTGGCCTCGGCTAGATACGCCTCGAGCCGTTCGCTCAGCCGGCCGATGCGCTCGCCGGCGTCGCTCGCCGTCGATGCCGAGGCCTGGGCCTGGAGCATTTCGTGGGTGATGTTAAGCGCGGCCATAATGGCAATGCGATCGATGCCCACCACCTTGCCCGTATCCCGGACCTCGCGCATGCGCGCATCGAGCTGTCGGGCCGAGGCCATCAGCCCCTCGCGCTCTTCCGGCGGGGCGGCCACCATGAACTCGCGATCGAGGATTTCGACTTTGACCGGTTCGCTCATGCGTTTTGCTCCAGCGCTTTCAGCCGACTGATCATCGCCTCGATCCGGGCCCGGGCGGTTTCGTTTTTATCAAGCAGCGCCGCGCGTTCGGCGTTGAGGGACTCCTGGGCCTCAAGCAGCAGACGGTTTTCCTCGCGCAGCCGATCGCAAAGCCGCATGAGCTCTTCCACCCGCGTCTCCAGCTGTGCGATCTGTTCGCTAACGGAATCAACCACTTGAGCGACCTCCCTTCGACCCCCCGGAGGCTAGCACGAATGCTAGGATATTGCCCCATGACCGAGACACAAAGCTACACAAAGCTCGCCGCCGCGTTGCAGGCGATCGACGCCGATGTCACCGCCGCCGGGGCGCAGGGGATGCTCTGCGGGCTTTTCTGCAGCCCCGACGAGCCCGAGACTGCCCAGTGGATCGCCCAGGTCCTCGACGGCCTCTCGCCCAAGGGCGATGCCGCCCGCGAGGTGCTCGAGGCGCTCACCGAGACCTACCAGGACACCCGCGAGCGGTTGCGCAATGACAGCCTCGAGTTCGAGCCGCTGCTGCCCGACGACGCGGCGCCCCTGCCCGAGCGGGCCCGCGAGCTGGGCCAGTGGTGCGAGGGGTTTTTGTTTGGCCTGGGGGTGGCGGGCAGCCACCAGCCGGCCAAACTGCCGCGGGAGGCCAACGAAGTGGTCAATGATCTCACCGAGATCGCCCGGGTGGATACGGATCTGAGCGCCGATGAAGACAACGAAATGGCCTTCACCGAGCTGGTCGAGTACCTGCGGGCGGCGACCTTGTTGCTGCGTGAACACACCGCGCTGCCCTCCTCGGCCCAGCCGGTGGCCGGCGCCGGGCCGGCGGGCGGGGATTTTCTGGACAGCTAGGGCGTCCAAGTACCATGGAAATGCTCGAGTATCGAAAACGCCGCCAGGGGTTGATGGCGCATCTTGGCGAGGATGGCATCGCCATTCTGCCCGCCGCGCCCGAGCGGCCGCGCAACCGCGATGTCCACCACCCCTATCGGCAGGACAGCGATTTTTTCTATCTCACCGGCTTTAACGAGCCCGACGCCGTGGCGGTGCTCGTCCCCGGCCGCGAGGCCGGCGCCTACATCCTTTTCTCGCGCGAACGCGACCCCGACCGAGAGGTCTGGCAGGGCCGGACCATCGGCCAGACCGCCGCGGTGGATGTCTACGGCGCGGATGACGCCTTTCCCATCGATGATATCGACGACATCCTGCCGGGGCTGATGGAAGGCCGCAGCAAGGTCTACTGCACCATGGGCGCCGACCCGGCCTTCGACCAGCGCCTCATCGGCTGGGTCAACGCCCTGCGCGGCCGGGCCCGCAGCGGGGTGCGGGTGCCCATGGAGTATGTCGCCCTCGAGCATGTCCTCCACGAGATGCGGCTTTTAAAGTCCCGCGCCGAGCAGTCGCGCATGCGCTACGCCGCCCGGGTGACCGCGGCCGCCCATCGCCGGCTTTTAGGTGTCATCCGCCCGGGCATGCGCGAATACGAAATCGAGGCGGAGCTTTTGTACGATTTTCGCCGCCACAACGGCCACCCTGCCTATCCGGTGATCGCCGGCAGCGGGGCCAACGCCTGTGTGCTGCACTACATCGCCAACCAGGCCGAGCTGTGCCCGGGCGAGTTGATCCTGGTGGATGCCGGCGCCGAGATCGACGGCTATGCCGCCGATATCACCCGCACCCTGCCGGTCAGCGGCCGGTTCAGCGCCGAGCAACGCGCCGTCTACGAGGTGGTGCTCGATGCCCAGCGCGCCGCGCTGGCCCAGGTTCGCCCCGGTCAGCACTGGAACGCCGGCCACGAGGCCGCCACCCGGGTGCTGACCGAGGGCATGGTTGACCTGGGGCTGCTCTCGGGCAGTGTCGACGAGGCGCTCGAGTCGGGCGACTACCGGCGGTTTTTCATGCACCGCACCGGCCATTGGCTGGGCATGGATGTCCACGATGTGGGCGACTACAAGGTCGACGGCCACTGGCGTGAGCTCGAACCCGGCATGGTGCTGACCGTCGAGCCGGGGCTCTACATCCCGCCGGGCAGCGATGTCGACGCGCGCTGGCAGGGCATTGGCGTGCGGATCGAGGATGACTGCCTGATCACCCGCGAGGGCCATGAAAACCTCACCGAGGCCGCACCCAAGGCCATCGACGAGATCGAGGCGATGATGGAGTCGGCGCGATGAGCGGCTTTGACTACGATATCGTCATCGCCGGCGGCGGCCTGGTGGGGGCCAGTCTGGCGGTGGCGCTGCACGGTTCGGGCTACCGGGTGGCGGTGGTCGAACCGGTCCCGCCCCAGGCCGAGTCTCAGCCCAGTTTTGACGATCGCCAGACGGCCCTGGCCCCCACCTCGCGGCGGTTTTTTGAAAACCTGGGGCTGTGGGAGGCCATCGAGGCCGGCGCCTCGCCGATCCGCCGCATCCATGTCTCGGACCGGGGGCATGGTGGGTTCACCCGGCTGGATGCCGCCGAGGAGGGCCTGCCGGCACTCGGCCATGTCGCCCCCAACCGGGTGCTGGGCGCGGTGCTCGCGCCGGCCATGGCCGAGGCGGCGGATGTCTTCTGCCCGGCGCGGATTACCCAGACCCATCCGGTGATGGAACCCGCCGAGGCGGGATCGGACCCGGATGCGGCGCGCGCCCCGGCGGATGATCCGGCGGGCCATGCGACCTCGTCGCCGGCGGAGACGCAGGCCGTTGCCCGTCAGGTGGTCATCGAAACCGAGTCCGGCCCGCAGACCGTCTCGACCCGGCTGCTGGTGGTCGCCGATGGCATGCGCTCGACCACCCGCGAGGCCCTGGGGGTCGGGCTTGATGAGCGCGACTACGGCCAGAGCGCGATCATCGCCAACCTGCGCACCCAATATCCCCACCACGGCACCGCCTACGAGCGGTTCACTCCGGACGGGCCGCTGGCGGTGCTGCCGGCGGGGGAGGACGCCGCCTCGCTGGTCTGGACCCTGCCCCATGACGAGGCCCAGGCGGCGGCGACGCAGTGGAGCGAGACGGCGTTCCTGCAAGCGCTGCAATCGGCCTTCGGCTGGCGGCTGGGCCGGCTCGAGGCGGTGGGCAAGCGACAGGTCTACCCGCTCTGGGCGGTTACCGCCGATCAGTTCTGCGCCCAGCGGGCGGTGATCATGGGCAACGCCGCCCATGCCCTGCACCCGGTGGCCGGCCAGGGGCTCAACCTGGCGCTGCGAGATGTGGCCGGTCTGGTGGAGGCCCTGGGCGGTGGCAGGCCGCTCGGCAAGGCCGGCGAGACCGACGACGCATGCCGGCCGGCGGAGACGGGCGAGTTGGGGCCACCGGCTGAGGCGGATGGTTCCGCCGGGCCCGCGGACCCCGGCGACCCGGACCGGCTGGCCGCCTATGCCCGCAGCCGCCGCAGCGACTATCGCCGCACCTTTACCTTTACCGACGGATTGGTGCGGGTTTTTTCCAACGAATTCCTGCCGCTGGTGGCGGCGCGCAATGTCGGGCTGACGCTGCTCGATCTCTTCCCGCCGGCGCGGCGGGCGTTGCTTAAACAGGCCACCGGCGCCGCCGGCGATGTCCCCGAACTCTGCCGCGATCCCGTATGATGCGCCGATGATTGCGAGGAGCCCTTGTCGATGAGCCATATTCCCGCTGATTTACGCTATGCCCGCACCCACGAGTGGGTCCGCGACGAAGGCAACGGCCGTGTGACCATCGGCATCACCGAGCATGCGCAGCAGTCGCTGGGTGATCTGGTCTTTGTCGAGCTGCCGGGGGAGCAGGGCAACGTCCAGGCCGGCGATACCTGCGCGGTGGTGGAGTCGGTCAAGGCCGCCTCAGATATCTACGCGCCGGTGGACGGCGAGGTGGTGGCCGTCAACGAAGCGCTTGCCGACGCCCCGGAGCAGGTCAACCAGGACCCCTACGGCGAAGGTTGGCTTTTTGTCATGCAGGCCACCGACCCGGGTGAGCTCGAGGAACTGCTCGACGCCGACGGCTACGCCGAGGTGGTGGCCGAGGAGCGCTAGGGCTCGGCTTGAGGCCCTCAACAGGAGAACAACAATGACCACAGTGACAAGACGGGGTGAGACGGTACAGCTGAGCGGCGATCTGCCGCGGGTCGGCAACAAGGCGCCGGATTTTCGCCTCACGCGCACCGACCTGAGCGATGTCACGCTGGCCGACTATGCCGGCAAGCGCAAGGTGCTGAGCATTGTCCCCAGCCTGGATACGCCCACCTGCGCCATGTCCGCCCGTCAGTTCAACGTCAAGGCAGCAGCCCTCGACGACGCGGTGGTGCTCAACATCTCTGCCGATCTGCCCTTCGCCGCGGCCCGTTTCTGCGAGACCGAGGGCATCGAGGGCGTGGAGGCGCTGTCGATGATGCGCGACCACAGCTTTGCCAGAGACTACGGCATCCTCCAGCTGGACGGCCCCATGGCCGGGCTCACCGCCCGGGCGGTGCTGGTGCTCGACCGGGATGACACCGTCATCCACGCCGAGCTGGTCCCGGAAATCCGCCAGGAGCCGGACTACGACGCCGCGCTCCAGGCCCTGCAGAACGCCGACTAGCCCCCGGCCATGGGCGAGCGCACGGACGGCATCGCCAGGCTGTTGCAACGCGCCCGCGCCTGGCGCGACGCTGATTCGGATCCCGCCACCCGGGCGGAGCTGGATGAGCGGATCCGTCGGGTCGAGGGCGGTTCGGGGGCGCAGGCCGAAGCGGCTGCCGACGGCGGGGACGCGACGCAGGCCGGCCAGGCTATAAAGGCAGAGTCGGCTTCGGAGGCCGAAGCGGTCCTGCGCAGTTGCTTTGACCCGCCACTGAGTTTTGGCACCGCAGGGCTCCGCGGCCTTGCCGGGCCCGGGCCGGCGCATATGAACGCGCTGCTCATCCAGCGGGTCACCGCGGTCATCGCCGATGTCCTCATCGCCGAAGTCCCGGACGCGGTCCGCCGCGGG